>JAEEGL010839837.1_pt1 | contig 12548 bp, 8 predicted proteins | sample 9134231 | NCBI WGS metagenome assembly JAEEGL01 (sample SAMN16246548, study PRJNA631951) | gut metagenome | biome: gut microbiome; feature: rumen; material: fiber-attached | host: Bos | place: Iran: Karaj | collected 2018-10
GGGACGGTCTCAGGACTTTCCTGCCGGCCATTGAAATCGGCCTGGTCTATACACTTAAATAACAGCCATGGAAAACGGGACACTGCAAACCTGGGGCAAAGAAGTCTTCGACCTGCTCTCGTGGTACAAGAACGAGACGGTGCGGCAGGCCCGTGTCATGGTGGTCGGTGCCGGTGCACTTGGCAACGAAGCACTGAAGAATCTGGCCTTGTTCGGGGTTGGCAACATCTATATCGTCGATTTCGATACCATTGAGTTCTCCAATCTCACGCGTTCCATCCTGTTCCGCCCGGAAGATGCAGACAAAGGTCTGTACAAAGCCGAAGTCGCTGCAGAAAGAATCCGGGAGATCAACCCGCAAATCAACGTACAGTGCGTTTGCGGCCATCTGGCCTCCGAAGTCGGACTGGGGCTCTACCGCAAAATGGATGTCGTCATCGGTTGTCTGGACAGCCGGCTGGCACGGCTGCAGCTGAACCGGCTGTGCATGCGGGCCAACGTGCCGTGGATCGACGGCGGCATCGAGAATCTGACGGGCAATGTACGCATCTTCAGGCAGAACGAAAACTGCTATGAATGCAGCCTGACTGAACACGCCAAACAACATATCTCGCAGCAATTGTCCTGTGCGGGCGTGGCCCAGCGCAACGAACAGGCCGGCCGCACGCCGACCACACCGGTCATCGCCTCGATCATCGGCGCCATAGAGGTGCAGGAAGCCATGAAACTGCTTCACAAGAAAGAAGTGGACTCCGGCCTTTTCACGCCGCTGACCGGTAAATGGCTGCATTACGAGGGCATGCACAACCGCATCGCCGTATACGACAGCCGCTCTTTCGACGAAGATTGTCCCTCGCACGAATGCTGGAACGATGTTTTCCAGATGTCCAGCCTCAGTGCCGACACACGCATCTCCGACGCCTTCTCGCAGATTCGGCGTTGCCTGAATGTCAACGAAGTGGAAATCAACCTCCGGAACGACAAGTTTGTGGACATCATTGTCTCCAAGAACGACAACCAGAAGTTCACGCCGATGCTGCCGGAATCGAAAATTCCGGATTATATCGACCAAAATTACGATCTTTACACCAGGCCGCGCACCGAACTCAACCAGAACACCTATGAGAACATCGACCGGAATTTCCCATACAAACGTCTGACTTTAAGAGAAATAGGAATTCCTTACTACGATGTGATCGAGGTGACGACCGAACATGGTCTGTACCATATCGAGTTGACGGGTGATGCCGGACGCTATCCTTTTATTAACCAAGAAAAGGTCTGAAAATGATTGTTGTTGACAAATATGTGGACATGGAAGACCTGCGGGCGGAAACCCTGCTTGCGCAGTACTATCCGGACGTGGACGAATGGACGGTCCATCACGACAGTTTCTTCCGCAGAAACTACGTGAACGACCTGCAACGCTGCGATCCGGGCGCCAGGCAGATTCTCACCTCGCGCAACGGCATCTACCGGGTGCTGCCCGAAAAACTGTTCTTCGATGAACAGGAGCTGCGGCAGAAGAGCGGCCGCGAGTTCACGGCGCGCGTCAATGAAATCATGGAAGAGGAGCAGACCATCAAGAGCTATTTCATGCCCTTCGACACGGCCATCTTCAACCTGTCCCTGCAGATTGAGAAGACGGCCTCGGAAGCCGTCCGGCAGAGCGTCTGCAACATGCTGAAGAAATTCTTCGACTTCGACCTGGAGAACGAACCCAATGTGTATATCCGGCGGTTCGCGCCCATGCTGCTGCATGTGACCAAGATCCGGGGCGACATCCGGCTCATTTCCGACCTGCTGTCGCACGTGTTCCGCTGCCCGGTGACATGGGAGCACACGTCGCCTGTTGACATCCGTTTCGTCATCCACAAACGGGGCCTTCTCCAGAAAACGCACCAGGAATTCATGGCCTTGCTCGGGCCCTTCTTTGAATTCCTGCAAGAATGGTTCCTGCCGGTTCCCATTTCGATGACCTTTGCCATCAAGGATTTCCAGCAGGCCTTCATCCTCTCCGATACCGCACCCCTTGTACTAGATTATAATACACAACTGTAAGAAAATGAATACAGACATAAGAATCGACTGGCATGCCGGCATGGAAATCACGCCGCAGACGTTCATTGACATGGAGAACGACCTGGGCGAACACCGCATGATACTTCGCAAGATTCTGGCGACCCAGGTGTTCGGGGTCGTTCCGCAGAGCAAGTTCGTCCTGAATTATGACCTTTCGAACAAGGATATCCAGATCAGGGAAATCGAATGCACCCTGATGCTGCCCTCCGGCCAAGTTGTCATTGCGCAGTCCGAGGAGAATCTGTCCGTGCCCATCCCGGACCGGAAGGATGACGTGCTGTATCTCACGGTCTCCATCGGTGACAAGACCAGGTCGTACGACCGCGGCGGCATCCCACACATCGCATACGAATATGTATTCGACTGCCGGACGCTGGACGAGATTCACGACGCCGTACCGCTGCTGAAGTTGAAAAACGCGAACGGACGTGCCGTTGACGAAGACTTCATCCTGCCGGTCGTGTCGGCGCGGAGTTCCCTCATCCTGATGGAAAAAGTGGACCAGATCAAACAGCAGATCCAGAAGATTCTGGAGCACGAAAGTTTCCAGAAACTGGAGGACAAGCTGCTGGTGCGACTCATCGCCGGACAGTTGCTGGACTTCCGGGCGGACGATTCACCGCGCATGCTGGCCTCCCGCTGCAGCAAACTCGCCACCGTGCTCAGCTATCCTGTTTTCGAACGGAGTGCCGACCTGCCGGAATACAACCTGCTTGACATCGAGCCTTTCCTGCGTCAATTCATCGGGTTCATCGGCGAAACGCTTACAGCCATGGACGACCTGAAACCCAAGCCGGCCGAAGTGCCCGAACCGGAACCGGTCGAAGAGATATTCTGTCCGACCATCTAACCCTCAGACCCGTACGCCATGTTCATCAAGCATCCGTTCAGGATATCCTACCCGATGGTCGAATCCGGCTACGACAAGACCAAACAGTCTATCGACGCCTTTCTCGACATGCTCATCGCGTCCAACAAGTTCTGCTGCATTGCCGATCCCGACTTCGGGTTCGCCTTGGAGGACTTCCGCTTCGAAAGCTTCAGCGTCGAACGGGCCAAGTTCTTCGAGACCGTGCAGAACAAACTGAATCCCAAAGAAAATACACAGCTTTTCGACATCAAGAATCCGCTGTACGACAAGAAGATCATCGGAGACAGCCGGACCAGCGACACCTTCGCCACCGAACTCAAGCACACCATCGAGCGTTATGAGAAACGGCTGAAGGACGTATCGGTCTCCATGGATTTCCAGTCGCGCGGAAAAATCATCCACATTACGGTTTCAGGCAAGATCAACGATGAGACCCATGCGTTCTATTATTACGAATTCAACACCGTGGTCTGGTAAAAACAAACGATTATGACAAACGAAGAATACGATATTCAGCGGCAGGTGAATTCCCTGATGGAAAAAGTGCTGCAACTCTGGAAAAGCGAGGGCAAATGGGACAGCAACAACCCGAACGCGCCGTTCTATGGTATCGAGAAGGATCCGCTGCTCGGCATCCTGATTTCGGCGTTCGTTTACCAGATAAACGGCGTGAAACGCGATATGGCGCAGCTCGAGAACGGCATGATGGACACGTTGGAACAGCTGGTCATGCCGTATCACCTGACCCAGGCGGTGCCGTCCTTCACCATCATCGCCACCGGCAAGCAGGCCGGCGACCCGTCCCCGTGCTACGTCAACGAAGAATCGACCTTCCTCGTCAAGCGGGAGTCCCTGCGTCTCAAGGAACTGTTCCCGTTCCAACCGATGTTCGACACCAAAATCATCGGGGCGACCGTCAACAGTGTCACCAAGATTGCATCCGACAAATGGAACGTCAACCTGCGGTTCACCGATCCGAAAGCCGACCTCGGCAACCTCGGTTTCTTCATTGACGGCGTACGGTTCAGCGACCTGAACGTGTACTGGAGCAACGAAAAGGTGAACCTCATCAAGCCGTGGGAATTCGAAAGGTTCCCGCTCTGTTCCTGGTTCTCGAACGCCAACGCCTTCCTGAACAACAGCCTGCTCTTCGGATATCGGACGCAATGGTTTGACCTGTGGACCTCGCGTAACATCAATTATTTCATGGTGGACGGCAGTTTCGACCGGCCCATCACGTCGGACGCCATCAACCTCGTTTTCGAGTTCTCCGACATGGTCCAGCCCTTCAATTTTGATGCAAGAAGTTTGATAATCAATTGTTTCCCGGCCGTCAACGTGATCCGGAAAGATTTTACGCTTTCTCCCAGGGAGCCCATTGTCAAACTGGCCAACGAAGTCAATTTCGAAGCCGAGGAAAACAGCGGGCTGCGGCTGCTGACAGGCAAGACCCCCGAAAACAACCACCACGATTTCTTCATGAACCTGGTGTCCGATGAAGAACTTTCTCCCGAGGATGCAGACAAATTCTACGTCCGCCGCTTCGGTTGCGAAAGGTTCAACCCTGACGAGCTGATCCGGCTGGCCAGCGAACTGGCCAAACGCTACGAATCCGACTTCTATGCGTTCCAGAAGATTCACCAGATGCAGAACGCCGACAAGATCCGCCGGCTTGATGTCGTGCTGAAGGACATCCTGACGATCATTAAAGACGAGAATGTACCGCAATCGGGCATCTACGCCATTCTGAAACAAAACGCCGCCACGACATCCGCCGACCCGATCCGGCTTTCCGCACTCTTCACGGACGGCGCTTACGCCAATGACATAGACTTGCTTTCGGCCGTCAACCCGCCGCGCGACCTGGACAAGAAGACCACAAGGTTGCTGATGAAGCCGACCGGCGGGAAGGACGAGGTGACAGATCCGGAAGAAAAAAAGATGCTGGCCCGCTACTATATGCAGACCAACGACCGCATCGTCACGAAAGCCGATCTCAAGCAGTTCTGCATCCGGTTCTTCACCCAGGCCGGATTCCGGCGCGATACCCTCAAGGACATGACGGTCCGGACCGAACTTGAGCGGAAGCATCTGACGGAACGTGTCACCCTCTCGCTGGACAAGAATGTCGTGGATGGTCGCGAAGACATGCCCGTACTGATCAGTCAGTTACAAAAAATGGCAAATATCCGGTCCGCCTCGGTGGCCACATTTGAGTTCGAATTCATCAGCTGCTGAGATACGTGCAAAAAAAGTATCTTTGCTTGAATCATCATTCTTCCGTACCATGTATACGCTTACCGAAGTTGTCTCGAGAAAAGACAGGAAGGCATTTCTGATGTTGCCTGTGCGTCTGTACAAAGACGTCAAAGAGTGGATCCGTCCGCTCGACCAGAGCATCGAAAACGTATTCGACCCGCAGAAGAACGCCGCCTTCCGCGACGGCGTATGCATCCGCTGGATTCTCAAGAACGAGCGCAAGCAAGTCATAGGACGCGTGGCCGCCTTCATCGATTACGGATCGGCGAACCACAACGAACAGCCGACGGGCGGGCTGGGATTCTTTGAATGTGAGAACGACCAGCTGGCGGCCAACATGCTGTTCGACGCCTGCAAGAACTGGCTGATGAGCAAGGGTATGCAAGCCATGGACGGACCGATAAACTTCGGAGAACGCAACAGCTGGTGGGGACTGCTGGTCGAAGGCTACGACATCGAGCCGACCTTCGAAATGTACTACCACTTCCCCTATTACAGACAACTGTTCGAGGCCTACGGTTTCCAGAACTACATCAACCAGTACACCTACCACCGGTACATTGACACCGGCGGCCTGGCTCCGGTCATCTACCGCAAGGCAGAACGCATCTTCCAGGATCCGTCGTACACTTTCGAGCACATCCGGAAGAAACACATCGACAAGTACATCGAAGATTTCAAGGCGGTCTATAACCAAACCTGGACCGGCTTCACCGGCAACAAGACCATGACCACGGAGATTGTCCGCGGCATGTTCGAGACGATGAAACCCATCATGGACGAACGTTTGATCTGGTTCGCCTACCACAATGGCCGGCCGGTGGGGCTCTTCGTCAACATCCCTGACCTCAACCAGGCCGTCAAGCACCTGAACGGGAAATTCGGCAAATGGGCACAGCTCAAACTGATGTATCACCTCAAGGTACGGAAATCCGTCAAGAAAATCATCGGGGTCATCTTCGGTGTCATTCCGGAATATCACGGCAAAGGACTGGAAGGCGGCATGGTGCTGAAATTCGCACGGGAAGCGGCTTACCGCAAGGACTGCCCTTACACGGAAATGGAACTGAACTGGATTGGAGACTTTAATCCGGTCATGATGAAGATGGTGGAACGCATCGGCGGACGCACCTACAAGACCCATGTCACCTACCGGTTCCTGTTCGACCGGAGCAAACCGCTCATCCGGCCGGCCAAAGTCAACATGACACTCCCCGACCGCCAGGCCGGTCAGCCCGGCATCGCCGCGGACAAAGGTCCGGACGTCCCGGCAAGTCCGGCGGATACAGCAGGACCGACGCTCCCGGCACCTCCGCCGGAAACGACGAAGACGGCGGAAACAACCGGGGAGACCGCGCAGTAATTTTATACGGCACGACACATGGAAACGCCCTATATCGTCAAGCAGGATCCGTGGCTGAAGCCGTTCGAGGCCCAGATTGCCGACCGGAAGATCCAGGCCGACCGGAAAGAGCACAACCTGACCGGCGGACAGTCGCTCCACGACTTCGCAGCGGGACATCTGTATTTCGGACTGCATCGCACGCAGGACGGATGGGTATTCCGCGAATGGGCTCCCAACGCCACCTCCATCCATCTGATCGGAGATTTCTCCGGATGGAAGGAACTGCCGTCGTATGCCATGCAACCCATCGGCAACGGCTGCTGGGAGATTAACCTGCCGGCATCACGGATGATGCACGGCGACCTGTACAAACTGCTGATCCGGTGGAAAGGCGGCGAGGGAGAACGGCTGCCGGCCTACGCCAACCGTACCGTGCAGGACGACCGGACCAAGCAGTTCGCCGCCCAGGTCTGGGCACCCGAAGAACCCTATCGGTGGCACATCCGGAATTTCACGCGCAAGGACGAAGCGCCGCTCATCTACGAGGCCCATGTGGGCATGGCTACCGAAGCCCTGCGTGTCGGGACCTTCGCCGAATTCCGCGACACGGTCGTTCCCTACGTCAGGCAAGCCGGCTACAACACCATCCAGCTCATGGCCATCCAGGAGCATCCGTATTACGGATCCTTTGGATACCATGTCTCCAATTTCTTCGCCGTCTCTTCGCGCTTCGGCACGCCGGACGATCTCAAATCGCTGATTGACACCGCCCATGAAAACGGGCTGGCTGTCATCATGGACCTGGTGCATTCGCATTCGGTCAAGAATGTGCTGGAGGGGCTCAACCTGTTCGACGGCACGCCGTATCAGTATTTCCACGCAGACGAAGGACGCCGCAACCATCCGGCATGGGACTCACTCTGTTTCGATTACGGCAAGAACCAGGTGCTTCATTTCCTGCTGTCCAACTGCAGGTACTGGCTGGAAGAATTCCATTTCGACGGATTCAGGTTCGACGGAGTGACCAGCATGCTGTATCTGCACCACGGCCTTTCTGTCGATTTCAACGAATACGCCAAGTACTTCGACGGGCAGGAAGACAACGACGCCATCACCTACCTGATGCTGGCCAACCGGCTGATACATCAGACGTCCCCGCGCGCCATCACCATCGCCGAAGAAGTGAGCGGCATGCCCGGCATGGCGACCCCTATCGACAAAGGCGGCATCGGTTTCGACTACCGGCTGGCGATGGGCACACCCGATTACTGGATCCGCATCATCAAGGAGACGCCCGACGAAAACTGGGACGTGGGCAACATCTTCTACGAGTTGTGCCGCAAACGCGAAGACGAGCAGACCATCGGTTACGTCGAATCGCACGACCAAGCGCTCGTCGGCGACAAGACCATCATATTCAGGCTTATCGACAAGGAGATGTACACGCACATGCAGATCGGTGACGACAGTCTCATTGTCGACCGCGGCATCGCGCTGCACAAGATGATCCGGCTCATCACGCTGTCAACCGCCGGCAACGGCTACCTGGCCTTCATGGGCAACGAGTTCGGGCATCCCGAATGGATCGACTTCCCGCGCGAAGGTAACGGCTGGTCCTATCTCTACGCCCGGCGCCAGTGGAGCCTGGTGCAGAACCCGAAACTCAAATACCGTTTCCTGGCCGCTTTCGACCGCGCCATGCTGGAAAAAGTGGGCGCCCGTCCCGACACCTTCACATCGCGTCCGATCTGCGTCCACGAGAACGAAGCGGCACAGGTCCTGGTCTATCGGCGGGGCAGCCTGCTGTACTGTTTCAATTTCAATCCGACCCAGTCGTTCTCCGACTACAGATTCCAGGTGGAATCGGGGAAATACAAAGTGATTCTGCATACAGACAGCCCGGATTTCGGCGGATTCGACCGCATCGAAGACGGCCGGATGTACTATACGACGGACGACCAGCCCGGACAGCACATGCAGCAGCATACGCTGCACCTGTATCTGCCGGCCCGCTGCGCGCTGGTACTTGAGAAAATACCTACGCCGTCGCTTTTCGACTCAGAAGACTGACCATGATTGAACCTCTTGCCGGAATCTATTCGGCACATCCGCTGTTCCAGCCGCTTGCAGCCCGGTTACAGGCCCCGGACCGACGGCCGGTATGTCTCAAGGGACTGAGCGGCAGTGCTGCCGCTTTGCTGGCGTGCAGCCTCATCCGACAGGTGGGAGGCACCCACTGGTTCATCTTCCCGGAATACGAACAGGCCGTTTATTTCCACGACGACCTGAACAATGTCTGTCCCTCGGAAAACCTTTTCCTGTTTCCGTCCTCCTTCCGCCGCACCGCCACACAGATCCGGCCCGACGAAGGCAACATCATCCTGCGGACCCGTGTGCTTTCCCGCCTGCTGCAAGGTGATGCGATGACCGTCATCACCTGTCCCGAAGCTCTGATGGAGCGGGTCCTGACAGGCGAACGGCTGCGCCGGAACTCCCTGACCCTGAAAAAAGGCGAGCGCCTGTCCATAGATTTCATCCGGGAAGTGCTCGGCACCTACGAATTCACACTGACCGACTTCGTGTACGAACCGGGACAGTATGCCATCCGCGGCAGCATCGTGGACATATTCTCTTACGCCCATTACCGTCCCTTCCGCATCGATTTCTTCGGTGATGAGGTCGAATCCATCCGGACCTTCGACATCAGCACCCAGCTGTCGGACGAACCACTGGACGAAATCAGCATCGTACCCGATATGCAGAAGATCCTGCAGGAGCAGTCCGGAAGCAGTGTCTTCGACGCCGTCTCGCCCGGTGCAACTTTCTGGACCTACGACCTGACACGCACGTTCGACATATGGAAACGCAGCATGGACGCGACGGAACAGATAACGGACGGGGACGGTGAGGAAATCCGATGGGACAAAAGCGACCGCTATGTGCCGGAAGATACGCTCCGTAAACAATGCCTGGCGTTCCGGCAGGTAGAATTCGGCATGGCGCCGTACACGGCAGACGCCGAAGTCTTCGCATTCAACACCGCGCCGCAGCCCGTATTCCAGAAGAACTTCGCCCTGATGGCCGAACGCATTGCCGCCGACAGCGAACGTGGTTACCGGACCGGCATCCTCAGTGAGAACCCGAAACAATTCGACCGGTTGGACAACATCTTCGAAGGCACGGGCATGCAGGTGACCTACGAGCGCATCCCGTCCATCATACACGAAGGGTTCACCGACCACGACCTGCGTATCTGCCTGTACACCGACCACCAGATTTTCGACCGGTATCACAAATACAAGCAGATCAAGACGCACCACAAGGACGAATGCCTGACCATCCAGGAACTGCAGGGACTGCATCCGGGCGATTATGTGGTACACATCGACCATGGCGTGGGCATTTTCGGGGGACTGGAAAAAATCGACGTCAACGGCCGGGAGCAGGAATGCATCCGACTGGTCTACCGCGATAACGACCTGCTCTACGTCAACATCAGCAACCTGCACAAAATTTCGAAATACCGCGGCAAGGAAGGCGAGAGTCCCAAAATCTACAAGCTGGGGTCGGCAGCCTGGCAGACACTCAAACAAAGCACCAAGCGCAAAGTCAAGGATATCGCCAAGGAACTCATCGCCCTGTATGCCAAGCGGAAAATGCAGAAAGGTTTCGCTTTCTCGCCCGACAATTTCCTGCAGGAAGAACTGGAGGCGTCGTTCATCTACGAGGATACGCCCGACCAGATGAAAGCGACCCAGGCCGTCAAGCACGGCATGGAATCCGACATGCCCATGGACCACCTGGTATGCGGCGATGTGGGATTCGGCAAGACCGAGATTGCCATTCGGGCGGCCTTCAAGGCCGTCTGCGACAGCAAGCAAGTGGCTGTGCTGGTGCCCACGACCATCCTGGCGATGCAGCACGCTTCTACCTTCAAGGAACGGCTGGCCCACTTCCCGGCACGCGTCGAATCGCTCAGCCGCCTCAAGACGGCTCAGCAGACCCGCGAAATCATGCAGGATGTGGCCGACGGCAAAATAGACATCCTGGTCGGTACGCATAAGATTCTCAACAAGAATCTTAAGTTCAAGGATTTAGGCCTCCTCATCATCGATGAAGAACAGAAATTCGGCGTGGCGGCCAAAGAAAAATTGAAGACATTGCGGACCAACGTCGACACCCTGACTCTGTCGGCGACCCCCATCCCGCGCACCCTGCAGTTCTCCCTGCTGGGCATCCGGGACCTTTCGATTCTGATGACGCCGCCCTCGAACCGATACCCTATCCAGACCGAGTTGATTCCCTTCAACCAGGACATCATCCGCGAGGCCGTGGAATACGAAGTGGCACGCGGCGGCCAGGTCTTCTTCATCAACAACCGGATCCAGAACCTCGCCGAAATCGGGCAGATGATCGAGCGGATATGCCCGCATGTCAAGACCATCTGCGCCCACGGGCAGATGGACGGAAAGGCGCTGGAAAAAATCATGCTGGACTTCGTCTCGGGCGACTACGACGTGCTGGTGGCCACGTCCATCATCGAATCGGGGCTCGACATCCCAAATGTCAACACCATCTTCATCAACGAAGCACAGCACTTCGGCCTCAGCGACCTGCACCAGATGCGCGGACGCGTGGGACGGACCAACAAACGGGCGTTCTGCTACCTCATCACTCCGCCCATCAACGACCTGAATCCGGACGCGCGGCGCAGGTTGCGCGCCATCGAGGAATTCTCCGACCTGGGCAGCGGGTTCAACATCGCCATGCAGGACCTGGACATCCGCGGAGCAGGCAACATGATGGGAGCCGAACAAAGCGGGTTCATCGCCGATGTCGGGTTCGAAACCTACCATCAGATTCTGGACGAGGCCCTGCTCGAACTCCGTGACGACCCGGACTTCACGACGTTCTTCACCGACCAGGACCGGAAGCGGGAGACCCTCGCCGGAGAATTGCACGAAGAAAAACTTTATGTCACAGACTGCCAGATTGACACGGATCTCGAGATGATGCTGCCCGAAAGCTACGTCGAAAACGTATCGGAACGCATCCGGCTCTACCGGCAGCTGGACAATCTCGAGGACGAAAAAGCACTGGAGACTTTCACGCGCGGTCTCATCGACCGCTTCGGGCCGGTTCCACCCCAGGCCGAAGCTCTGATTGACGTGGTCCGGCTGCGCCGGAAGGCCAAACGGCTCGGTTTCGAGAAACTTACGCTGCGCAACGGGAAACTGCTCGCATACTTTGTCAGCGACAGCCAGTCCCCATATTACCAGAGTCCCGTCTTCGGCCGCATCCTTGCTTACGTACAGCAGAATCCGCGCCTTTTCCGGATGAAAGAAACCAACGGGCGTCTCGTCCTGACCATCAGTCCGGTCAACAGCATCCGTGAGATCATCGGCACACTGGACAGAATCCAAGGTGCCGCGTAGGCGCTTTTTGTCTATCTTTGTCCGAAAGACCCGACCGTATGACCTTCGAAGCCATCATGAACGATCTGTCGCAGCGGAAGTACGCCCCGTGCTATCTTCTGGCCGGCGAGGAGCCCTTCTTCATCGACGAAGTCACCCGCTGCATTGAGCAGCAGGTCCTCGCCAAAGAGGACCGGGACTTTAACCAACTGGTCTTTTACGGCAACGACACGCAGATGGAACAGGTCGTCCATGCAGCCCGGCAGTTCCCCATGATTTTCACTTCGCCGCAAGTCATCATCCTCAAGGAAGCGCAGCAGGTCCGCACCGGATGGGACTTGCTGGCCGACTACATGGAGTCGCCGCTCGAAAGCACCATCCTGGTCATCGCCTACAAGAAGAAATTCGACAAACGCACGAAGCTCTACAAGACGGCAGCGAAGAGCGGTGTCTTTCTCGATTCGACCCGGCTGTACGACGACCGGGTCCCGGAATGGGCGCGGAAATACGCCGCAGCCAAGGGATACAGCATCACACCGGATGCGCTGATGATGCTGATCGAATGCGTGGGAACCGA
>JAEEGL011176609.1_pt1 | contig 12548 bp, 8 predicted proteins | sample 9134231 | NCBI WGS metagenome assembly JAEEGL01 (sample SAMN16246548, study PRJNA631951) | gut metagenome | biome: gut microbiome; feature: rumen; material: fiber-attached | host: Bos | place: Iran: Karaj | collected 2018-10
AATAAATCTTTTTAAGATGAAAAAGACAATCCTTATCCTCGCTGCCCTTATCGGCCTTGCCGTGGCAGCTTCGGCGCAACCCCGCGCTCTCGGTGTCCGTGTCGGTTATGGCGCAGACCTCTCCTATCAGCACGCGCTTGGCGCTTCGAATTTCCTTGAAGTCGACCTGGGTTGGAAACTGAATCCCAATGCACCCGGCTCTTTCAGCGCAGCCGCTTCGTATGATTTCCAGATAGCTCCGGCCGGTCCTTTCAACTTCTACGCCGGCCCGGCAGCCCATCTCTGGCTGGTCGAGAAGGCCGGAATCGGTCTTGGAATCGGCGGACAGATCGGATTGGAATATCTTTTCTCCGAAATTCCGTTCCAGATCTCCATCGACTGGCGGCCGATGTTCAATCTGATTCCTGACACCGGCTTCGGCTGGTCCAGTTTCGGACTCGGTCTCCGCTATCTGTTTTAGCAGTTAACCAAGTATGAATTCAGGGGAGTCCCGGAAAAGCCGGATCTCCCCTTAACTTTTTTCTTATGAAAAGAACGATCGGATTCCTGCTCCTTTTCGCGACCCTTACGCTGTCCGCATACGAAAGGGAGTCCGTCTGGCCCAAGGGAAAGATGCCGGACGCACAGCCTCATCAGATTGCCGCGATGACCAATGAGGTCAGTGCGGAGAAATTCAATCCGGACAAATTCCGGACAGCCTATCTGGAATGGTTCGAGACTCCGGACGCCTCCGTCCGGAACGGAGCCTGCATGATCCTGATTTCGGGCGGCAGCTACAAGAACTGCTGCGATGTCGACCTTATTGACAAGTGGCATAAAGAACTGACAGCGAGGGGAATCCAATGCGTCAATTTCGTCTACCGGACGCCCCGCCCCGAAGGACTTCCGATCTACCAGACGGCCTGGGAAGACGGCCAGCGGGCGGTCCGCATGGTCCGGAGCGAAGCGAAAAAGCGCGGGTTCGACCCCGAGCGCATCGGAGCGATTTCGATGTCGGCTGGTTCGCATCTCGCCCTTCTTCTCGCGACCAGTTCCGAGACGCCCGCCTACGAGCCGATTGACGCCCTTGACAAGGTCCCCTGCCACCTGAACTGGGCCATCGTCAACGCCCCGGCCTATGTCACGACGGACGGGGAACAGGGAACCAGGGCCGTCCGCGAAGGATACGGCTCCGATGTCTTCCTGAGCGACGTCTTCAAATTTGACGGGAAAACCTGTCCGATGAGCCTGCACCACGGCGGTCTGGACCCGTATTCCCCCAACGGTTCGACCCTGGTCTACCGCGAGCTCCGGAAAAGGAACATTCCGGCGGAACTCCATCTCTATCCGGACAAGGGCCACGGTGCCTTCGGCCTCGAACGGGGAATCGAGTTCATGACCCAGATGGGATTCCTCGGGCCGGTCGGCGAGGAAGTCGCGCTGATGGACCGTTTCACGAGCGACGAAGACCGGGCGGAAGTGATCCGCGAAGCGGTCTGGCCGGAAGGGAAGATGCCCGATCCGCAGGACCACCTGTGCGAGCCCTATATCGAATGGCATATCCCGAAAGTCCTGAAAACCAAGGCGATCCAGATTATCTATTCCGGCGGCGGCTATAACGGGAACAACCCGGACGGCTTCGAGGTCACTCCTGCCCGCCGTTACCTGAATGCGATGGGGATGACCGTCGTGACCTTGAAATACCGTTCTCCCCGTCCGAAGGGACTTGCCAAGCATACCTGCGCCTGGGAGGACCTCCAGCGGACGATCCGCATCGTCCGGAGCGAAGCGGTCGCCCGCGGCCTGGATCCGGACCGGATCGGGATCATGGGCTCTTCCGCCGGCGGACACCTGACCCTGATGGGCGTGACCTCTTCCCGGCACCGTTCCTATCTGCCGATCGATAGTCTGGACAAGCTCTCCTGCAAGGTCCAGTGGGGAATCGGCATCTATCCCGCCTATGCCCTGACCGATGGCCTGGATGTGCATAATACGACCCGAGGAAACGACGATTCCGCCGTTCTCTCCCCGGAATTCTCTTTCGACCTCGATACCGCCCCGATGCTGTTCATCCACGGCGACGCGGATGTCTGGGCCTCGATGAACTCCGTGAAGACCTGGGAAAAGATGAGGGCGATGGGCATCCAGAGCGAGCTCCATACGCTTGCTACCCGTCCCCACTGCTTCCAGCGGAAAGCTTCTCCCGGAACGGGCAGCTACACCTGGCTCGACCGGATCGGGGAATATCTCCAACCGATTATCGCCGAAGAATGAGACGGCTGATCCTTCTTTTCGCCCTGCCGCTCCTCGTCTCGGGCAGTCTTTTGGCCCAGACCTGGAGCCCGGGGGCGGAAACGCTTCATCCGCGGCCGCCGGCCGTCCCCGACAAGATGGTCTTCGCCGGGGATACGGTCGACCTGACCCGCCAGGACCTCCGCGAACGCATGGACCGGGAACTGATCTCCTTTACGTATATGCACTCGACGTCGCTCCTGATGCTCAAGCGTTCCCGCCGCTTTTTCTCCCGGATCGTTCCGATCCTGAAACTCTATGGCATCCCGGAGGATTTGAAGTATCTGATGGTCATCGAAAGCAACCTCGATCCCAAGGCGGTCTCAAAGGCCGGTGCGGTCGGTCTCTGGCAGTTCATGAAATCCGCCGCCCAGACCTATACGCTCGAGGTAAGCGCCGAGGTGGACGAACGCTATCATATTGAGAAAGAGACGATTGCGGCCTGTCAGTACCTCAACGAAGCCTATCGGAAATTCGGGGACTGGATGACGGTCGCTGCGAGCTACAACGCCGGCCAGGGGGGCATCGCCCGCCGCCGGGAAACGCAGAAGCAGAGTAACGCCATGGACCTTTGGCTCCCGGAAGAGACGGCCCGCTACATGTTCCGCCTCCTGGCGGCCAAGATGTTCTTCGAGAATCCCGCCGCGTTCGGCTTCGACCTCGCCCCGGGAGATTATTATCCGTTGTTCCGGCCCCGGGAAGAGGTCACGGTCACCGGTCCCGTCCCGAGCCTCGTGGACTTCGCCCTTGCGCACCATACGACCTACGCCGCCCTCAAGGAGGCGAACCTCTGGCTGCGCGACGACAAGTTGACTAACAAGGCCGGGAAGACCTACAAGATCGTAATCCCGTAAAAACTATTTCCCGAAGTTGCGGGAAGCGAAGGGAAGGGCCTCCCGGAGGGCCAGGTGCCAGTATTCCCAGTTATGGACGCCGTTCCGCACCCGAAGTTCGGAGTTGACGCGGGCGGCTTTCATTTTCATGTGCAGCTGGAAGGAGAGGGTGACGAGCCCGTCGTCATCGCCGCAGTCGAAGAACCAGCGGACCGAGTCGAGTTTCGAAAGCGTTTCCTTGTCGGCATTGTCCACGAAATCCAGGGCGGAATGGTTCCGGACCGAGTGGACGGTGTAATAGAAGCGGTCGGAAGGATCCTCCGGGGCCTTGTCTTCGACTTTCTGGTCCAGCCAGGCGCTCATCGCATAGCAGCTGGAGAAGAGGTCGGGATGCCGCTGGCAGTAGACGGTCGAACCGCCTCCGCCCATCGAAAGGCCCATGACGGCCCTGTGCGCCTTGTCCCCGACGCACCGGTATTTCGCTTCGACATAGGGCAGCAGTTCCTGGAAGAAAAAGTCCTCATAGTTCCATCCCGGGGTGTTGAAATAGCCGTTCGGGACCTTGTGGACGTCCTTTCCGCCGGCGTTCGGCATGACGATGATCATATCGGCGGCTTCCCCCGAGGCGATCAGTTCGTCGGCGACCTCTTTCATCCGGCCCTTTTCCTGCCAGTCCTCATAGCATCCGTAGAGGCCGTGGAGCAGATAGACGACGGGATAGGTCTTCTCCGAATCGTTGAAACTGTTGGGCAGGTAGACGTTGAACTTGACCTCCGCGTCCAGGATCTTGCTGGAGAGGCTGTCGGTGACGATTTTCCCTGCCTGAGCGGAGAATACGGGCAGGAAAAGCAGCAGAGAGATAAGGATTCGTTTCATATGGAATTGTTTTATTTGCATCCGGTAGCGGAAGAGACGATCTGATACTCGTTGGTCAGGATGGTGTCGACGCCCATGTCGAAGAACTTTTTCGCGTCTTCGGGGGTGTCGGCCCAGTAGACGTTGACCCGGAGTCCGGCGGCGTGGGCCCGGTCGATCACGGACTGGTCGAAATGAGGCTTGAACAGCTGCACCATCCGGCAGCCGCAGGCGAGGGCGTCATCCACGATGTCACGTCCCGAGGCATATCCCATGCACCGGGGGATATCCGGGGCGGCCTTGGCAAGCTTGGCCTGGAGCTCCCGGTTTTCCGTCATGAAATAGACATGGTCCTGGGCGTCGTAGGCGAAGATCTGGTCGAGGAGTTTCCGTACCATCCCATCCTCCCAGGTCGTTCCCTTGCGGGTTTTCAGGTGGATGTTCATGATTGTATGGCAGGACAGTTTCGAGAGGATTTCATCGAAGCGGAGGATCCGGAGTCCGCGGAAATGCTCGCTGGTCTTGCTGCCGAAATCATACTGGAGAAGCTCTTCGTACGTCTTGTCGTAGACGAATCCGGACCCGTCCGAAACCCGGTCGAGGGAGGCGTCGTGGATGGACACAAGCTCCCCGTCCTTCGTGCACCAGAGGTCGAATTCCACTTCGGCCGCCCCGAGGGAGACCGCGGTGCCGAGGGCGGCGAGGGAGTTCTCCGGCGCGACCGCCGAGAAGCCGCGGTGGGCGCAGAGACGCTTGGCGGGCGCTTCCTCGAAAGGCGGAACGATGGCGCTGCCGCCCGGGCGGTATTTCCACGGCCGGCGTCCGATTTCAATGTATTCCGAATGGAGGGAGGGAGGGTTGCCGTAACCGGCCGGCTTGAGGTATTTCTCCTTGGGGTCGAAGGTGACGTCGAGGGTGGCGATTTCGGAGCGCAGGGTGCCGAGGATCTCTCCCGTCGGGGCGACGACGCAGGAGCAGCCGCCCAGTTCTGAATCAAGACCCATGGACACGGAGCACCGGACGAGGTAGGCGCCGGTGTTGTAGGCACAGAAGGAATTGATGATGTCGAGCGCCCGGAACGTGTCGCTCCGCTGGTGGGAGCAGCCGATGATCACGTCGGGTTTCCACCGGGCGATGTTCGCGAAGTTCTCATAGAAATAGAAATCGTAGCAGGTCAGGAAAGCGTAGCGGACTCCCTCGAGGTCGAGGATGTAGGGCTCTGACCATTCCTCCGTGTACGATTTGTCCAGTCCGTTGCGGGTCCATTCCCCCCGGGTCAGGTGCTGCTTGTAGTATTTCCCGATGAGTTCTCCGTTCCGGTCATAGATGAAAATCGCATTCCGGGGAACGTCCAGGGAGGTGTCCACGACCCCGCAGAAAACATAGGAACGGCACCGACGGGCCGTTTCGGCACATCTTTTCTGGAGCGCGGGGCCGTATTCCCGGGCATTCTTGATGAATTCGCCGGCCTGGGACTTGCCGGGGACGTCCGCGAACTCCGGCAGGACGATGATGTCCAGGCTCGGATCGCATTTGTCGAGTTCCCGGATGGTCCATTGGAAGCTCTCGATGCGTCCCTTGTCGTCCTGGGCGAAGTATTGCTGGATGACGCGGGCTTTCATGGGCGCAGCCCCTGCGGGAAGGGCGAGGGCCGGGATAAGGAGGGCGAGGAAAAGAAGTCGTTTCATGCCAAAGTGGTTTTTTTATTGAAGAAACGGTTGATAACCAGGGCGATGGCTCCGTCGCCCGTCACATTGCAGGCCGGGCCGTACCCGTCCAGCGCAAGGTAGAGCGTCATGACGAGGGCCGTCTGGTCTGGGGTGAAGCCCATGATGGATTCCAGCAGGCCGACCGAGGCCATCAGGACGCCGCCCATGACCCCCGGCGCCGCGACGGCGGCGATGCCCTGCATCAGGACGAAATGGGCATAGACCGCGAAGGGGAGGGGCGTCCCGGTCAGATAGGCGACGGCGATGGCGGAAACGGCCAGCTTGATGGTCGAGCCGCACATATGGACGGTGGAGCAGAGCGGAATCGTGAAATCGACGATATCGTCTGGGATCCCGTTCTTGCGGGTGCAGGAGGAGGTGACGGGGATGGCCGCGGAGGAAGAACAGATCGAGAAGGCCGTCAGGTAGGCCGGGAGCATGTTCCAGAGGCATTTGAAAGGATTCTTGCCGGCGACGGCGCCCGCGATGCAGTATTGGATGACCAGGTAGAGAACCGTCAGGACGACTCCGGTCAGGATAATCTTGAATCCGGACCCGAGAACGACGGCGAGGACCCCCCTGGCGCCCATCTCGCAGATCATCGTGAATACATACCAGGGTAGCATCGGGATGATGACCTTTTCGATGGTCAGCTTGACGATAGCCCCGAAATCCTCGAAGGCTTTCTTCAGCGGGTTAGAGCCGGTCGCGATGATTCCGATTCCGAGCATAAAGGAGAGCAGGAGAGCGGTCAGGATGTCGCAGACGGGCGGGATCTTCAGGTCGAAGTAAGGCTGGAACTCACGGGCGGAGAGGGCTTCCGAAGACAGTTCCCCGGCCTGGAGGTAATGCGGAAAGGCGTTCGAGGAGCAGAGATGCGCGAAAAACCCCGAAAAGATCGTCGACAGGTAGGCGATGCCGATGACGACCAGCAGCATCTTCCCGGCATTCTTGCCGACATTGGCGATGGCCGGCGTGACGAGACCCAGGATCAGGAGCGGGATGATGAATTTCAGGAGTTGTGCAAAGAGGACGTTGAAGGTCTTCAGGATGCGGACGAGGACGTCCGGGGCGAAACTGCCGAGGAGGGCGCCTCCGGCGATCGCGATCAGGACCTTGACAAACAATCCGGCTTTAAACTTTTTCATATTACGTGGTTGGCCTTTCTTTCCCAAAGATAGTCATTCCTGACGAATAATGGTGAAAAACCCGTATCTTTGTTCCATGCGGAAACCCAAACTCCCCAATACCTATGTCATCCTGGCGATGCTCCTGGTGCTCTGCGCCGCCACGACCTGGTTCGTGCCGGAGGCCCGTCCCCAGACCTGGCAGGTCTTCTCCGCGGTCTACCACGGCTTCGTCAAGCAGGCGGGAATCATCATCTTCATCCTCATTGTGGGCGGTGCTTTCTGGCTGCTGAACGCCACCGGTGCCGTTTCCGCCGGCATCCGCCGCTTCATCGCCCGGGTCGGCCGGAGGGACAAGCTGATCCTCCTCGCCCTGACGGTACTCTTTTCCCTCGCCGGAGCGGTCTTCGGGATGAGCGAGGAGACGATACCCTTCATCGGCATCGTCGTCCCCCTGGCCGTTTCGATGGGCTATGACCCGATCATGGGCCTTCTCGTCGTCTATGTCGCCTCGAATGTCGGATTCTCCAGCGCCTTCCTGAACCCCTTCACGGTCGGCATCGCGCAGGAGATGGCGGAACTGCCGCCTTTCTCCGGAATGGGCTACCGGATCTTCTGCTGGGCTATCCTGACCCTTCTCCTCTGCATATTCGTCTATTTCTATGCCCGGAAGAGCCGGAAAGAACCCGCCCTGCCGGAAACGGACCCGTCCGTCCCGGAGGAAGCCCTGACCGCCCGGCAGCGGGCCATCCTGCTGGTCCTTTTCCTGACGGTCGCCGCCCTGGTCTACGGGGTGACCTGCCATGACTGGTACATGCCGGAAATCACCGCCCTCTTCCTCCTGATGGGCATCCTCTGCGGGATCATCGCCGGCTTTTCGGCGAACCGGATTTCCGAGGAGTTCCTCGCCGGAGCCAAGGACATCCTCCCGGCCGCCCTCGTCGTCGGAGTCGCCTCCGGGATTATCGTCATCCTCCAGGACGGCAATGTCATCGACCGCCTGCTCCATTCCTTGCAGGAAGGTCTGGACGGAAGCGGCCCGCTGGCCTCCCTGTCGGCGATGTACGGCATCCAGGCCCTGATCAACTTCCTGATTCCCAGCGCCACGGCCAAGGCCGCCGTGACCATCCCGATCATGGCCCCGTTCTCCGATCTGGTCGGGGTTTCGCGCCAGGCGATGGTCCTCGCTTTCCAGTTCGGGGACGGTTTTACGAATATGGTCACACCGACCTCCGGGGTACTGGTGGCGGCGCTGGCGATGGCGCGCGTCCCCTATACCCGGTGGGTCCGGTGGATCTGGAAGATGGTCCTGGTCCTGCTGGTCCTGGGGCTCCTGCTGCTGATTCCGACCCTGCTTTTCCCGATCGGTGGCTTCTGAAGGGCTACCAGTTGAAGACCCGGACCTTGTACATGTTGATATCCTCGACGCGGATGACGCCTTGCGCCGGGATGGACGGGGAGAACGAATTCTTCAGGTTGTCTGTATAGCGGATCCAATGGCTGGACCAGGTGTAATTTCCCTCGGAATAATTCTCCCATGCATAGGTGTAGTACAGTTCTCCGGATGCCGCGTTGTAGTTCACGGACTTGAAGCCCGCTACACCGCTGTAGGCCGGGATACTTGTGAAGGCTTCCGTATTGACATCGAAGAAGGCGAGCTTGTTTCCGCCGATGATGAGCGTATTCTCGTCGACGGCCGTCATGTCGTGCATTCCCGTGACGAAACCCGAACTGGAAACCGTCTTTTCGAGAACCAGTCCCGGGCTCGTTTTCCACGTATCGTTGAGCTTGTAGATCTGCAGGGAACTGCCTCCGATGGCATACAGCCGCTGTTTCTTCCGGTTCCAAACGACTCCGTGGGCGGATTTCAGGGGGTAATTGGCAATCTGGACATTGCTCCGGCTCTTGTCATACAAGGCGACGAACCCGTCCGCGCAGGCGACGGCGATGCGGTCATCCGGAAGAATCTCTGCGGAATGGGCGTTGGTCAGACCGGTTGCGTAGAAGTCCAGATTCTTCGTTTCGATGTCGACCAGGGCGCACCAGGAATAAGAACTGGTCACAAGCAGTTTCTTGTTGTCGTAGACCGGCTTTGCATCGTCGATATGGTCCGGCCGGGAGAGTTTCGCCGCCTCTGCGGAGGAGTCCCACTCCCAGATCAGTCCGGCCTTGTAATCCTTGGCCTGCCGGGCCGGTTTTTCGTCGAACAGGTATACTTTCGTTCCGCCGGCCGCGATGAGCCGGCGCCCGCTGCTGGCGGGAACCGTATCGAAAACGGTTCCCGCAGCGAGCTTGACCGGGTCGCTGGTTTTGGATTCGATCTCCTGCCCGTCATCCGTATAGTACGTTACGGTAACACCGGAATTGAACGTTCCGGGAGCGACGAAGAAGGGGATGGTCCCGGCCTCCGTCCGGCAATCGAGCGGGGCCTGGAAGGTCACCGTCACCGTCGGGGAGGATGCGGCACAGGTCCCCTTGTCCATATCGACCGTGACGCCGCCGGCGAGGTTCTCTCCGCCATTGGCTTTCAGGACGGCCTTCCGGATCGAGTACGCCCCCTTCTGCACGGTGGCCCTCAGAAGGGCCGTCCGTGCTTCCAGTTTGAGCGAATTCCCCGCATAGGCATCTCCTGAGTGGGTCGTCCATCCGACCATCGGAACCGTGATATCCGTCCCGTCCTGGGCCTCCGGCAGGGTGAAGGAAAAACTATTCCCCTGGAAGGAAACCGAGGCGTCAGCAGGGTAGATGCCCGCGAGCCGGTCTCCGGCCGAGACCTTCTTCATTGCGAACAGGAAAGACGAGGAATTGCCTCCCCGGCTGGCCGGACCCTTGATGTCGGACTCTCCGGACGCGATATCCAGGAGCTTGACCCGGTCATCGGCCGTGAGAACGGGGGAGACGTATGACCCGCCCGCGTTCCTGTAGGACAGGAGCGTCACGTTCGTCTTGATGACGGTCTCTTCCGGTTGTTTTTCTTCTCTGTCGCAGGAAACGGCCAGCGCGGCGGCCAGCAGTCCGGCGATCCAAAACACATGCTTGAAATCCATTTCCGCTTTATTTTACGCAGCAGGAACCGCAGATGTCGAATCCGTGGCCGTCGTAGCGGGTTCCGCCGACATACTTGCCGATGAAATATCCGTTGGCGCCCGTGGCTCCGATAAACGCGGAATAGAAGATTCCGTCCAGATAGTTGTTGCCGCCCATCTGCTTGTCTCCTTCCTCATACTGCCATTTGTCCTTGACGGTTCCGTCCGGTCCGATGATGAAGTTCTGGTTCTTCTGTCCTCCGGCGGTGATGTAGAAGTTGCCGTCCGTGTCGACGACCGGGTGGGAGTAGTTGAAGGCGTTGTTTCCATTCCCGGAATCGATCGCGGCGATCAGTTCGAGATCCGGAGTCAGCAGGTACATGAACCCGTCCTTGCTGCCGTAGAAGACTTTTCCGTCCGGTCCGACGACAGGTTCGTACATGTTGTTCGTTCCGATGGACTTATTGTCGACGATCAGCTTGTGGCCGACGAGATCGACGGAGGAGACTCCGCCGCCGGTGTTGCCGAAGTAGGCGGTCTTCCGGTCCTTGGAGATGCCGAAGCCGGAGATGTCGGTGATATTGGCGCCTCCGGTCAGCTGGGCGATGATTTCGCCGCTCTGCGCCTTGACGAAGGTGAGGGTCTTGTTCTGGACGCCGAAGAGGACTTCATCCCCGTTGACGAGGACACCGCCGCCCTTCGCCCCGAGGGCGAGGGTCCATTTCTCCGCGCCTGTCGCGGCATCGAGGGCGACGGCCTTGCCGGCAGCGTCGACCGCGAAGACCAGCGTCCCGGCCTTGTTGACGGCCGGAGCCGCGGACTGCATGGAACCGAGTCCCTTGTAGGCCCACTTGAGGCTGCCTTCCGGTGTTACGGCGACGAAGCTGCCCGCCGTCTGGGTGCCATAGTAGATGTCTCCCGTCACCGGATTGACAGTGCACATGTTATATGAGCCCTGGTTGACGCCGTCGGGATTCTCGAAGGTCCACTTCTGCTGGCCGGTCGCCGTATCATAGGCGAGGAGGACGGTCTTCTTGCTGAAGGTGATGTTGTACACGGTCTTTCCGTCCGGAGAGAAGACGGGGCAGGAGCCCTTGAAACCATTGTAGGTCGTACCGTTCTGCGGGAACTCGTTGACATGGACACCCCACTGGCGAACGGCTACGCTCATCTTCCAGGCCTTTTCAACGCCTCCGATGGTGGCATGGAGGACGACCTGCTGCTCGCCTTCGCCGCCGAATCCGTAGGAAACCTCGTTTCCTTCTTTCCGGATTCCGCCCGGGAACTCCCAGAATACGTTCTGGGCGGCCGGGTAGGCCTCGGAATTGAAGGTGAAGCGGACGGGCTGGTTGACGACGGCGCTTTCACGGTCGATGAAGAACGCGATGGCGCTTCTCGGCATCGCCTTGACGGACGCCTGGTCGGATTCGCCCTTGGCGTAGACCCCGACGAGCGAGATTACATAATTCTTATCGTTCTCCAGGCCTTCGAGCATATAGCTGACGGCATCCTTGTCGACGGTGACGGTCTTGACGTCGGACGGGGTGTCTTCCATGTAGTACATGAGTTTGTAGCCCTGGACGTTCGTGGAAGGCATGGTCCAGCTGAGGACGACGGCCTCGTCCATCGCGACGGCCGCAAGGTCCTTGACGGCGATGCGGGAAGTGACGGGCTTCGCGCTTACGGCCTGGACGCCGGAAAAGACATCGTCGTACTGGGCCTGCACGTTGAAGGTATAGTTATATCCGTTCTGCAGGCCGGTGACGAGACAGGATTGGTCCCGGGTCTCGATCTTCCCTGCGGACTGGTCCGGATTGGTATAGGTGATGACATACTGCGTCGGGTTCCAGCCTTCCTCCATGGTCCAGGAAAGCTGGACCTCGGTATCGCCCGGAACGGCCTTCAGGTCGGAAACCTGGTGGCGGAGCTTGAGGTCCTTGCCCATGGCGAGGTCGTCCATCTCCTCGTTCCAGCAGGAGACGCTTGCGAGGATGAGGGCCGCAGCGGCGAAGATATGGGTTATCGTTCTTTTCATATTCATTATTTGCTGTAGTTGCTGTTATATCCCGGATTCTGCCAGAGAAGGTCGGTGTTGTTGTAGATCTCGAGCTGGGCGCGCGGGATCGGGAGGATCAGTTCGTGCTCGTCGAGGCTGTAGCCGAGGCTGCGGAAATAATCGACGGCGAGACCGAGACGGACGAGGTCGAACCAGCGGTGGCCCTCAAGGGCGAATTCGCGGCCGCGCTCGTCTGCCAGTTCCTTGACGAACTGCTGGCGGCTTGAGACCTCCTTGGAAGTCAGCGCGGGCAGGCCGGCGCGGGTGCGGGTCTGGTTGAGGTAGGGAAGCGCACCGGCGATGTTCCCGCCGAGACCGATCGCCTCCGCCTGCATCAGCACGAGGTCGGCGTACCGGAGCATCGGGAAATCGTTTCCGACCACCGTCGTGAAGGTCGCGTCGTAGGTATCATACCATTTCTTCATGGCATAGACCGCGGAGGAGATCTTCACATAGCCGTTGATCAGGTCATACCGGTTGTCGAGGGTCGGGTCGTAAATCTTCTTGAACTCGGGAGTCGGGTTGCGCCGGTCGGCTTCGACGCCCGTATTGGAGCTGTACCAGTATCCGTGGCCCTGGTCGATGCTCTTGTTGTAGCAGAGGGCGAAAAGGATTTCCTTGTTCATCTTGCTGTTCACGTCGAAGGCGGCGGCCGTCGTCGGCATCAGGCC
>JAEEGL011450820.1_pt1 | contig 12548 bp, 10 predicted proteins | sample 9134231 | NCBI WGS metagenome assembly JAEEGL01 (sample SAMN16246548, study PRJNA631951) | gut metagenome | biome: gut microbiome; feature: rumen; material: fiber-attached | host: Bos | place: Iran: Karaj | collected 2018-10
AACGGCATGCCCGTGCCGATCTATGAGGACGTTGACCGCACCGAGCTCGACCCAGAAAAGTTTTATAAGGACGAAAAGGGCCGTATCGCGTATGAGGATCCCGATGTAGTTTTGTATCACGGCATCGACGTATCCGCGGTTCAGGAAGAGATCGACTGGCAGGCCGTGAAGGACGACGGGATCGACTTCGTGATGCTGCGCGCCGGCGGCCGCGGCTGGGGCGATAAGGGCATTTTGTATCAGGATAAGATGTTCAAGACGAACTACTCCGAGGCGACGAAGGCAGGGCTAAAGGTCGGCGTGTATTTCTTCTCGCAGGCGCTGTCTGTGGAAGAAGCCGAAGAAGAAGCCAATTATCTGCTCGATCTCATCAAAAACCTGCAGCTGACGTATCCGATCGCGTATGACTGGGAACATATCGAGGACGAGCCCGAGGCGAGAACGAACAACGTGCCCAAAGCCACGATAACCGCATGCGCCTGCAAATTCCTCGACGTGATCAATGACGCCGGTTACGACCCGGTGCTCTATTTCAGCAGAAAACTCGGGTATTTCTATTACGACTTGTCTTTGGTAAAAGACTACAATTTCTGGCTCGCGGAGTTCACAGAGTCGCCGGCGTTCATCTATACATATAAGATCTGGCAATATTCGGATTGCGGTACCGTGAATGGCATCAACGGCACCGTAGATCTGAATGTATCTTACGTCGACTTTTCTCAGGAAATGAAATAAAGGGGAGCTGAGTGCATGAAACCGCTGAGAGAGAACCTGTCGGGCATCTATTCGCTGATGCTCACGCCCTATCACCCGGACAGGAGCATCGATTATAAAACATACGAAGCCTATGCCGACTGGCAGGCGAGTCAGGGCGTTGAGCACCTCTTCGCCGTGTGCGGCAGCTCCGAGATGTCGAACCTCACGCTCGACGAGCGTCTGCGCCTTGCCGAGCTGACCGTGAAGCACAAAGGCTGCACCACCGTCGTCGCGACCGCCAACATGGAATACGGGCTCGACAAGCAGATCGAAGAGGTCAAGCGCATGAGCGCCACGGGCGTCGACGGCCTCGTGTTCACGACCAAGGGTATGGGCGACAGGGGAGACGAACTCGTCGACTATATCGGCACGCTCGCGAAGCACACCGATCTGCCTCTCTTTATGTATGAATTCCCGGGTCACAGGCCGCACCTCATCAGCGGCGAGACCTACGGCAAGCTCGTGACCGAGTGCGGCATCGTCGGCATCAAGGATACGACTTGCACCATCGAGGGCATCTGCGACAAGATCGCACACAAGGGCGATTCGTGCGTCATCCAGGCGAATATGCCGTATCTTTACGAAGCTTTTAAGAACGGCGCGAAGGCCGTGATGGCCACGCCGACGTCCTGCGGCGGCGCGTTCTTCGCGCGCTTCTACGAGGCGTTCGTCAACGGCGACGACGATCTTATGAAGCAGCGTTACAACGAGATCACGCTGCTCGACAACGCGATCGACAGCGGTTATAACAACTCCGCGAAGTATCTGATCCAGCTGCAGGGGCTCAGAGATTTCCTGCCGATCAACCGCGGCGGCGCCGAGCTTTCCCCCGCCAGAATGGCGAGCCTGAGATCCTTCCACGACTGGTGCGTTGTAAAAGGGCTGATGGAATGACCGTAAAAAACTCGCATGAAAAAAGTACCCCGAGCAGGGTACTTTTTTTGATTTTGCCCTTGCAATCTTAAAATGAATGTGATAGTATATACCCAACGCGGAAGTAGTTCAATTGGCAGAGCGTCAGCTTCCCAAGCGGAATGTTGCGTTTTCGAGTCCCGTTTTCCGCTCCAGAAAAAACTCCCTAAAATCGCTTTAGGGAGTATTTTTTTAGAAAGCGTGATCCCATGAAAACCGTGCTGCGTTTCATCGCCAGCAGCGACCTGCATTTCAAAGCCGACAGCCCCGCCGAGCCCGAACGCTTCGAAAAGGGGATGCGGCTCGCTTACGCATACGCCGACGCCGAAGACTATCGGGGCATCGACGCCGTTTATATCAACGGCGATTTCGCCAACAACGGCCTGCCCGAAGAGATGGCGCTGATGAAAGAAACGGCGGCACGTTGTGTACGACCCGAAACCGAAGTTGTATATACACTCGCGAGCCATGAGTTCATGGCGCCGGACGGCGAGGCGGGCGCCGTTTCGCGGTTCGTTTCTCTGTTCGGTCAGGCGCCGGACTGCCATAAGATCATCGGCGGTTTTCATTTCATCAGCGTGACTACCGAACGCGGCTGCCATTTGGGGGAGAGCAAGCTTTTGTGGCTGCGTGCGGAACTCGAAAAAGCCGCGTGTGACTATCCGAAGCCGATCTTCGTGTTCCAGCACCCACATCCCACCGATACCGTTTACGGCAGCATCATTTGGGGTGAGGATGAGTTCATCCCCGTGCTGATGGACTATCCCGGCGTCATCGATTTTTCGGGTCATTCGCACGCGCCGGTCAACGATCCGCGCAGCATTCATCAGAAGTATTTCACCTCGGTCGGCACGGGGTCGCTGTCTTATACCGAGCTCGACGAGTTCGACAAGATCCACGGCACGGTGCCAGAAAACGCGCACGAATTCGCGCAGTTCGTGATCGTGGAAGCGCGCGACGACGGTTCGGTGCTTCTGCGTCCGTTCGATATCATCAGCGGCGCGTTCTTCGGCTGCGACCGCCTGATCGAAAAGCCCTGGGAGCCCGATTCGTTCGTTTATACCGACGACAGATATAATACGCAGAACAGACCCGCGTTCAAGACCGGCGACCGGATCTCGGTCGAAAGGGAAGACGAAGAGCTTCTTTTCACTTTCCCGCAGACGTATTGCGGCGAAGAGTGCAGCGACAGCTACACGCTGCGCCTCGCAAACCGTGATACCGGCAGGATCGTGCGCCAGATCAACGTGACATCCTCGTATTATCTTGCCGATATGCCGGAAACGGTGATGATCCGCTGCCCCCTGCCGCAAAACGGATGGTATCTTGCGTGCGTTTCAGCAAACAGTTTCTGGGGCAAGGTTTCCGAACCCCTCACGACGGAAATCGAGGTGATCCGATGACGGAATTACTTTATTTGCAGGACGCATATCTGCGCGAGAACGAAGCCGTTGTGCACGAGGTGACGGAGAACGCGATCGTTGTCGACCGCACCTGCTTTTTTCCTGAGGGCGGCGGCCAGCCGGGCGATCCCGGCACGATCAATGACGTTAAGATCAAAGACGTAAAGCTTGAAAACGGCGTCGCTTTGCATCTTTACGAAGGCGATCGACCTGCTTTTGCCTACGGTGACCGCGTCGTTTGCCGCATCGACTGGGACGCGCGCTTCGCCCGCATGCAGGCGCACAGCGCCGAACACGTCGTTTCGGGCCTTGCCTATTCGCGTTTCGGCTGCGCGAACGTCGGCTTCCACATGGATCCCGACGGACTCATGGCCGTCGATTTCGACGTGTTTCTCAGCGACGAGCAGCTCTCGTCCATCGAATACGAGGCGAACGCCTGCGTCTGGCGCGATCACGCGATCAATGCGAAGATCTATTCGACCGCCGAGGCGGCGAATGTCTTTTACCGAAGCAAACTTGAATTCCTCGAAGACCCGCGCATCGTCACGATCGAAAACGTGGACAGCTGCGCCTGCTGCGCGCCGCACGTGAGCTCCACGGGGCAGATCGGCGTCATCAAGATCCTCTCGTCCATGCGCCACCGCGGAGGCGTGCGTCTGACGCTCGCGGCGGGCAAGGGAGCGTATCTTGATTACGCGCTGAAACACGCGTCCGCCGCCTCCGTCGGGCAGGTGCTCGCCGTCAAGCCCACAGAGACCGAGGCCGCTGTGTTCGCGCTCATCGACAGGAACAAAGAGCTCTCGTATGAAAAGAACGCGCAGCTGACTCGGCTATTGACGTACATGAAAGACGAAACGCCGCTAAGCGACGCACATCTCGTGCGCTTTCTGCCTTCATTCAGCGTAGAAGAACTGAAAACCGCCGTAATGATTTTCCGTGAAAAGACGAACGGCGTCTGCGTCGTGTTGAGCGGCGACGACGAAACAGGGTATTATTTCGCGATGTCGTCGGTCCGATACGACGTCAAAACGTTCTCGCGCGATGTGACGAGTGCGCTGAACGGCAGCGGAGGCGGCAGATACGACGTGGTGCAGGGGAGACTGAAAGCCGACCGCGAAACGATCGAACGGTTCTTCCGAGATTTTGAGGTGACTGAAAAATGAGAATGCGCAGAAAAAAGCATCTGGAAGAAAAGCTAGAAAAGTGCACGAACCTTCTCGAGTTCCCGACCGTCACGAAGGACTACCGCGAGATCCTGAAAGACAAAGAATATCTCGATTTAGAAGCGCTGTTCGGCAACGACCATCCAGTGCGAATGGAGATCGGCTGTGGCAAGGGCGCGTTTATCACCGAGCTCGCGAAACGTGAACCGGACGTCAATTTTCTCGCCGTGGAGATCAACCGCAGCGTGCTGTGCACGGCGTGTGAGCTGGCGCTCGAAAACAACGTGAAAAACGTCGTCTTCCTGCATCTCGGAGCCGAGGTCCTGCCGAAGTATATTAAACCGCACGCCATCGGGCGGATCTATCTCAATTTCTCCTGCCCGTTCCCGAAAAAGACTTACGCGAATCACAGGCTTACGAACCTCAGGTTTCTTGAGATCTACCGCGAGCTTCTTGCGCCGGGTGCTGAGATATATCAGAAGACCGACAACATGCACTTTTTCGAGTATTCGCTCGAGCAGTATTCGCTGGCAGGCTATAAGCTTAAAAACGTTTCTCTCGATCTGCATCACAGTGATTTCGAGGGCAACATCGTGACCGAATACGAGCGGCGGTTCTCGTCGCAGGGGTATCCCATATACCGCCTCGAAGCGTACTTATAAAACGAAAACGGCACGCGTTTTTCAACGTGTGCCGTTTATCTTTAATGATATTTTATTCTTCGGGTTCTTTCTTTTTCAGAACGGTGAGCGCCTCGGAGAAGGATTCGATATCCTTGAAATCACGGTAAACGGAGGCGAAGCGCACGTAGGCGATCTCGTCGATATCCTTAAGCTTTTCGAGCGCCATTTCGCCGATCTCGACCGATGTGATCTCGCGCTCAAGCGAATTCTGAAGCTTTGCCTCGATATCATCGATCGCGCGTTCCAGCGTTTCGAGATCCACGGGGCGCTTCTCGCAGGCGCGCAGCATGCCGCTCAAAAGCTTGTTGCGGTCGAACACCTGACGCGAGCGGTCGCGCTTGATGATCACGAGCGGTTGCGTTTCGATGGACTCATAGGTCGTAAAGCGCTGGCCGCACTGCATACACTCTCTTCTGCGGCGGATCCTCTGCCCGTCGTCGGTGGGACGGGAATCCACGACTTTGCTTTCAGGATATCCGCATTTGGGACATTTCATGCGATACATCTCCTTCTGTTTCGATCAAAGCTGCGTCTATCATACCACAATTTATCGTAACAATCAAGTTGTTTTATCAAAATATTGTGTATTTTGCAAAGAATCTCCAAATGATGCAGATGTTTGCGCTTGAAACCGAAGCCCTTTTCCTGTACATTGATATGCGGGTGAGAGACAATGATTCGGGAGAAAGAAAAAGGATACATAGGGCTTGAACCGCTGTCAAAGGCAATATTGATCTGCATATCGCTCGTTTTCGCCGGCTTGTTATTCGCGGCATCCGTCGCAATGCTTATCAGTCGTGAAAAAGCGGATATCACGAGCGCCATCGTCTTCGCTGACAACGCGGCGGCATTCGCGAAAGAACTGCTCGGTGCGACCGTCGTGCCCACGCTCATAAGCGAGCTGATCCTTATGAAAACGGGCTGCAAAGAGCCAAAAATCGGTAAATGAAAAAATTTAAAAAAAGACTTGATTTTTTTGATTCGTTATGCTAATATGTCTTAGCACGAATTGAAAAGACAACACGAAAGAGGTTTCAGATATGCAGTGGTATGATTGGACGATCGGCATTTTGCTTTTAATTTCCGCAGTTTTGATCATCGTTCTCGTTATGATGCAGCAGAGCAAAGAGGGCGGCCTTTCCGGCGCGATCGCTGGCGGTTCCGATACGTATTTCGGCAAGAATAAAAAGCGTTCGCAGGATGCGAAGCTTGCGAAAATCACGAAGGTTCTCACCGTCGTGTTCTTTGTCGTCGCTCTTTGCGGCACGTTCCTGTTCGCGTTCCTTCATCAATAACAGATGAATCGAGCCAGTAGCTCAGTCGGCAGAGCACCTGCCTTTTAAGCAGGGTGTCCGGGGTTCGAATCCCCGCTGGCTCACCATAGTCAAAGCCCCAAAACGCGCGTTATCGGCCGTTTTTGAGGCTTTTTTGTTTTTTTGTAAACACTCACCGGGCGGCGATAGCCGGGCAATAGACCTTGACACGCGTCCGCTTTGTTTGTATAATGAAAGAAAAGGAGATGGAGATATGGAAACTTACGACGTTATCGTGATCGGCGCGGGTTCCACCGGCGCGTATCTCGCCAAACACCTGGCGAATCGCGGGCATAAGGTGCTCGTAATCGACAAGCTGCCGAAAACGAAGATCGGCACGAAATACGACATCTTCCACATCGAGAAAAGGGAGTTCGAACGCCTCGGCATTCCGCGCCCCGTCGAGGGCGATCCCGCGTGGGCGTTCGAGTTTGAAAAGAACTACAACGCCGACCCGCTCACGCTTTATCCGAAATGCCAGATCAACCCCATCGTCGGCCTGCATATGCACGAATACACCCTGCTTCTGGATGAAGAGGCCGAAAAGGCCGGCGCGGAGTTTTTGTATTCTTGCGAGTTCAGGGATTTCATCTATGACGAACAGGGCAAAATCTGCGGCGTGCTTGTGCATACGCGCGGCAAAGACAAGAAGCTTTACGCGAAACTCGTGGCGGACTGCTCCGGCATCGCGGCGGTCGGCAGAACGGCTCTGCATGACGGCTACGGCGTGGAGAACAACCGGCTGACCGACGAAGATATGTTCTACGTCATCCTGCGCTACGTCACGCTCAAGGATCCGAAGGATTATCTCGAGGGCTCCACGTTCTGGGCGTATTACAAGAGCTGGATCGCCCCCTGCGCCGACCCGCACGGCGCGATCATCGGCATCGGCGCGTGCCATTCGTTCGAGTATGCCGAGAAGATCTACGCCGACATGGAGCTGACCGTTCCGCTGCCGGACTACGATCTTGTGAAGATCGAAAAGGGCCGCACGCCTTATACCCGCAACCCGTATTCCATGGTGGCGGACGGGTTCTTCGTCTCCGGCGACGCGGGCAACCTCACGAAGTCCGTCAACGGCGAGGGCGTGACGAGCTCGATGGTGCAGATCCTCTGCGCCGTGGATACGCTTGACCGCGCGCTGAAGCTCAACAAGGTGACCCGCTCGTATATGTGGGAGATCAACAAGAAGTATAATTCCACGCAGGGCGCCGAGTTCGCCATGCTGCGCGCGCTGCTCGTGGGCGTTGTCAACGCCGCGGATTTCCCGGAGTTTCAATACGCGTTTGAAAGCGGCATCATCAGCGACGAACTGTTAAACGCAGCCAACGGCGAAAAGATCCCGCCGAAAAAGCTTATTGAGGCGGCGAAGGGCTTTGTGAGCGGCCTCGCGAAAAAGCAGATCCGCACCTCCACCGTCAGCGCGGCGGGCGCGGCGCTCAAAAACGCGATCGAGATCTCGAACCATTATAAGAACTTCCCGGATACCGAAGCGGGGTTCGAAGAATGGGCGGAGAAAGCCGACAGGCTCTATGAAAAGATCGGTAAGATCAAATAAGTTATTTTATTCCGTGAACGGGGTCTCTTCGCGAGACCCCGATTTTTTCAAAATGTGTTTGCGGCGGCTAACTATTTTATCTGGGAACAGAAGAAAGGGTTGACAGTCAAGATCGTGGGAATTATAATCAAATCAGAGTAATTTACGATCTGAAAGGATCCGTTATGGAACAGTATCAGGTAACAGGGATGAGCTGCGCTGCCTGCAGCGCGCGCGTTGAAAAGGCCGTGAAAAGCGTGCCCGGCGTGACGTCGTGCGCGGTGAGCCTGCTCACGAATTCAATGGGCGTCGAGGGCACCGCCTCCGCCGACGCCGTCATCTCGGCCGTTACGAAGGCCGGGTACGGGGCGAGCCTCAAAAGCGCGCCCGGACCGGCAAAAACGGAGCAGCCAGAAAACGACCCGCTCAAAGACACCGAAACGCCGAAGCTCTTAAAGCGCCTGATCGCTTCGGTATGTTTTCTTCTGCCCCTGATGTATTTCTCGATGGGGCACATGATGTTCGGCTGGCCGCTGCCGGGATTCTTTGATAATAATCACGTCGCAATGGGCCTTGCGCAGATGCTGCTCGCGATCGTGATCATCGTGATCAACAAACAGTTCTTTATTAGCGGCGTCAAGGGCGTTATTCACCGTGCGCCGAACATGGATACCCTCGTGGCGATGGGCTCCGGCACAGCGTTTTTATGGAGCGTGTTCGCCCAGTTCATGATGACCGGAGCCGCAGCCGACGGCAGCGCCGACACTGTGATGAAATATATGTCGCAGCTCAACTTCGAGGCGTCCGGCATGATCCTCACGCTCATCACGGTCGGCAAAACGCTCGAAGCGCGTTCGAAAGGGCGCACGACCGATGCGCTCAAAGGCCTTATGCGCCTGAAACCGAAGCAAGCCGTGATCTTTGAAAACGGCGAAGAGAATGCCGTGCCGGTTGAGAATGTGAAGATCGGCGACGTGTTTCTCGTCCGTCCCGGTGAAAGCGTGCCCGTCGACGGCGTGATCATAGACGGCGGCACGGCGATCGACGAGTCGTCGCTCACCGGCGAGAGCATCCCGGTGGATAAGGGCGTCGGCGACGAAGTCAGCGCCGCGACCGTCAACCGCTCGGGCTTCATCAAATGCCGCGCGACTCGCGTCGGCGAGGATACTACGCTTTCGAAGATCATCAAAATGGTCAGCGACGCCGCCTCCACAAAAGCGCCGATCGCCAAGATCGCCGACAAGGTATCCGGCGTGTTCGTGCCGGTCGTGATCGGCATCGCGCTTGTGACGACAGTCCTTTGGCTTTTGCTCTCTGGCAACGGCGTCGGCTACGCCCTTGAGCGCGGCATCGCCGTGCTCGTGATCAGCTGCCCCTGTGCGCTCGGGCTCGCGACGCCTGTGGCGATCATGGTGGGCAGCGGCGTCGGCGCGAAAAACGGCATTTTGTTCAAAACCGCGGTCTCGCTTGAGGAGACCGGGCGTGTGCGGACCGTGATCCTCGACAAGACCGGTACCATCACGAAGGGCGAACCGACCGTGACAGATATCCTTCCTGTGAACGGTAACGATGAGCGCGAGCTGTTGTCTTTTGCCGCTTCTGTTGAAACGAAAAGCGAACATCCGCTGGCGAAAGCGATCTGCCTGCGCGCAAAAGAAAAAGGTATTTCTCCTGAAGAAACCACAGCGTTTGAAGCGCTGCCGGGCAGCGGCGTCGAGGCTGTACTAAACGGACAAAAAGCGTATGCCGGCAGCGTGAAGTTCATCGGCGAAAAGACCGTGATCCCCGAAAACATGCTCGAAAACGCGTCCGCGTTTGCCGATGACGGCAAAACGCCGCTCGCGTTTATGAGGGACGACGCGTTCCTAGGGCTGATCGCCGTGGCGGACGTAACGAAAGAAGACAGCGCCGAGGCGATAGGGCAACTGCGGAACATGGGGCTCGAGGTCGTGATGCTCACGGGCGACAATGAAAAGACCGCCAACGCCATCGGCAGACAGGCGGGCGTCGACCGTGTGATCGCTGGCGTGCTGCCGGATCAGAAAGAAGAAGCGGTCCGTTCACTTGCACGGGACGGAAAGACCGCCATGATCGGCGACGGCGTCAACGACGCGCCCGCCCTCACGCGCGCGGACGTTGGCATTGCCATCGGCGCGGGCACGGACGTGGCGATCGACGCCGCTGATATCGTGCTGATGAAGAGCAGCCTCAAAGACGCCGCGGCCGCGATCCGCCTGAGCCGCGCCACGCTCAGAGACATCAAGCAGAACCTGTTCTGGGCGTTTTTCTATAACGCCCTGCTGATTCCGCTTGCAGCCGGAGTGTTCATCCCGCTGCTCGGCTGGGAGCTCGACCCGATGTACGGCGCTGCCGCGATGAGCCTGTCGAGCTTCTGCGTGTGCATGAACGCCCTGCGGCTCAATCTGTTCAAGCTCTACGACGCCAAAAACGACCGTCCTCAGCGAGCGAATAAATCGAAAAAGAGCGATGCCGCTCAGGGCGAGATCGAGATCAAAATCAAGGGCATGATGTGCGAACACTGTGAAAAACGCGTTCACGACGCCCTCGCCGCAATCGAAGGCGTTGCGCCGATCGAAGTCAGCCACGAAAAGGGGACCGCTCGTGTTTCACTCGGCGTGCCCGTCGAAAAAGCGGCGCTCAGAAAGGTGATCGAAGACGCTGGATATAAGGTAACGTCCATATAACTCAAAGAATAAAGGCCGGACTCGTCCGGTCTTTTTTTTTGTCATATCGCAAAATGCCCCGTCATATACTCTACTGAACAAAAGAATCATCGGAGGGGTTTTATGACGGACACCAATATTTATCAGGATATCGCCGTCAGGACCGGCGGCGATATCTATATCGGCGTGGTCGGTCCTGTCAGGACAGGCAAGTCAACCTTTATCAAAAAGTTCTTCGAGACGCTCATCATGCCGAACGTCCCTGCTGATTTCGCGCGCGAACGCATGATAGACGAGCTCCCGCAGTCATCGGCCGGGCGGACCATCATGACGACCGAGCCGAAATTCGTGCCAGAGAAGGGTGTGAGTTTAACGCTCGGCGAGCGCGTGAATCTCAAGGTCCGCCTTGTTGACTGCGTGGGATACATCGTGCCCTCGTCGATCGGTTACATCGAAAACGACGCGCCGCGTATGGTGAAAACGCCTTGGTACGACGATGAGATCCCGTTTAACATGGCGGCGGAGATCGGTACGAAAAAGGTGATCACCGAGCACGCCACGATCGGCCTCGTCGTGACCACCGACGGCAGCATCAGCGAGATCCCGCGCGAGGAATACGAAGAGGCCGAAGAGCGTGTGATCGACGAGCTCAAAGAGATCAGAAAGCCCTTCGTGATCATGCTCAACTGCGTGTATCCGGAATCCGAGACCGCGCTCGCCCTTGCCGCGTCTCTCGCTGAAAAATACGGGGCGCCGGTGCTGCCGGTGAACTGCCTGCACCTGACCGAAGACGAGATCCGCGAGATATTGTCGAGCGTGCTCAGGGAGTTCCCGGTCAAAAAGCTCGTGCTGCAGCTGCCCGTGTGGCTGTCCGATCCGGCGCTGCCGGGCGACGTCAAGACCGAGATCTGCAAATGCGCATGCGCTGCGGGGGCGGAGATCGCGAAGATCAGCGAGGTCCCGATCATGCCAGAGGCGCTTTCTCAGCTCGACGCCGTGAAAAGCGCAGCGATCGAGTCGGTCGACCTCGGCGAAGGCACGGCTTATATCGGTGTGAACGTGAGCCGCTCCGTCTTCTATTCGATCCTTTCGGGCGTCGCGGGCGAAGAGATCGCCGACGACAAGGCGATGATCGCGTCGATCATGGAGCTTGCCGAAACAAAACGCAAATACATGAAGATCGCGTCGGCGCTCGAACAGGTCAATTCCACGGGCTACGGCATCGTGATGCCTTCGATCGACGAGCTGAGCCTTGAAGAACCCGAGATCGTGCGGCAGGGGAGCCGCTACGGCGTGCGCCTCAAAGCGAGCGCGCCGTCGATCCACATGATGCGCGCCGACATCAAAACAGAGGTCGCGCCGATCGTGGGCAGCGAAAAACAGAGCGAAGACCTTGTAAAATACCTGCTCGACGGCTTCAAGGAAGAGCCCTCGAAGATCTGGGAATCGAACATCTTCGGCAAAAGCCTCGACGACCTTGTGAACGAGGGCCTCAAAACAAAGCTCATGCACATGCCGAACGAAGCGCGCATGAAATTGCAGCAAACGCTCGAGCGGGTGATCAACGAGGGCTGCAACGGGCTCATATGCATCATCATCTGACAAAACGCGTCCATAAAAAACGACCGGGCTGCCGTCAGGCGACCCGGTCGCGGTATTTCAAAACGATCACGAAAGATACTGCTGATACTGCGATACCGCCATGCGGTCGCAGCGCTCGTTTTCAGGGTGCCCGTCGTGCCCCTTGATCCACTCGAATTGAACCTTGTGGATCTTCAAAAGCTCTGCGAGCTTCTCCCACAGATCGACGTTGAGCACGGGCTTGTTGTCGGCTTTCTTCCATTTTTTGCGCACCCACGTTTCGAGCCAATGCTGATTGATCGCGTCGCACACGTATTTCGAGTCCGAAACAACCGTCACTTCGCAGGGAAATCGCAGCTTTTTGAGTCCCATGATCACGGCGGTGAGCTCCATCCGGTTGTTCGTGGTCTCTTCTTCGCCGCCCGCGAGTTCAAGCTCTTTGCCGTCGCAGCGCAGAATAGCACCCCAGCCGCCGGGCCCGGGATTGCCCGAGCAAGCGCCGTCCGTATACAGAAA
>JAEEGL011955887.1_pt1 | contig 12548 bp, 12 predicted proteins | sample 9134231 | NCBI WGS metagenome assembly JAEEGL01 (sample SAMN16246548, study PRJNA631951) | gut metagenome | biome: gut microbiome; feature: rumen; material: fiber-attached | host: Bos | place: Iran: Karaj | collected 2018-10
CCTTGCCGGTGCAGCCGTGGGCGATGGCGTCCGCCCCCTCCTGCTTGGCAATCTCCACGATGTGCTTGGCGATCACGGGGCGGGCGAAGGAGGTGCCCAGCAGATATTCCTCATACTTGGCCCCGGCCATCATGGTGGGGAAGATATACTCGTCCACGAATTCGTCGATGAGGTCCAGGATATAGAGCTTGGAGGCGCCGGTCTTGATGGCCTTTTCCTCCAGCCCGTCCAGCTCGTCGCCCTGGCCCACGTTGGCCGAAACGGCAATGACCTCGCAGCCGTAGTTTTCCTTCAGCCAGGGGATGATGATGGAGGTATCGAGGCCGCCCGAATAGGCCAGCACGCATTTCTTGATCTGTTTTTTCATACTATTCACCGATTCCTTTCAGAAAAGAATGATTATTCATAGAATATGGGGGTATATTAGCACAAAATGAATGAATATGCAATAGGGAAATTGCTGTATTTCCCGCCTTTTTTGAGGAAATGTTCAGCAAAAAGAGGCAGATTTCACAAATGAACCTATCTGCTTACGGAAAACAGCGATGAATAATTATTATCCATCGCTGTTCAAAATGCCATTATCGGCGCCCCGCGCCGCCGCCGCCGCTGCGTCCGCCGCCGCCGGAATGCCCGCCGGAGGAGAAACCACCGCCGCGGCTTCCGCCGCTGCTGCGCCCGCCGGACCAGCTGCCGGAGCTGCGGAAACCTCCGCCGCTTCTGGTATAGGAGCTGCCGCGATAGGAGGAGCCGTAGCCGCCGTGCCGGGGCCCGAAGCCCCAGGTCGTCCGCCGCGGGGTGAAGATGCCGAAGAAGCCGGAGCGGAAAATGGAGTACAGGATCACGATGATCAGAATGACGACCAGCAGGGGGGACATGCCCTTTTCTTCCTCCGGCTGGGCGGCCTCCTCGCTCTGCACGAGGCTGCCCAGGCGGAAGCCGTAATAATCCTCATACCAATCGATCAGCCGGTCAAAGAGGTCGCTCACCGCGCCGTCGTAATCCCCGTCGTCGAATTTCTTCCAGAACCAGCGCTTCAGCAGGGTGTCCACCTGCTCGTTGGTCAGGGCCTCGTTGATCCCGTCTCCGGTAGAGAGCCAGCCCTTGCCGGCCTCCGTTACCAGCAGCAGGAGCATGCCGTTGTTCTTCTCCCGGTCGCCCACCTGCCAGTCGTTCATTAGCTGCACGGCGTATTCGTCGGCGTAATACCCGTCCTCATCCAGATAGGGGAGGGTGACGACGCAGATTTGCGCCCCGGTCTCCGCGTAAAGCAGCTCGTTTTGAGAAATGATCCGGTCCTCGGTCTTTTTGGTAAGGACCTCGGCCTTATCCGTCACGTAAAACGCGCCGGAGGGCTCCACGAAGGCCAGCGCGGGGAGGGCAAGGAGCAGGGAAAGCAGCAGGAGCAGAGCAGGGAAGAGCTGCCATTTTTTCACGGCGGCCCTCCTCACGCATCCGTTCCCGGCGCGTCAAAAAGCTCCGGCTCCCGGATAAAGCAGATATCCTTGAAAAAGCTCGTGGGGAAAATGGAAAGGACCTCCCGATCAAAACGTCGGACGGATTCGTTATAGCCGCTTTCGTCGATGATCTCGGCGGATTCCTTCATCACCAGCCGGTCGGCGGCCACGTTCTCCCGGTCCCGCTGATCCATTTCCAGCGCGTCCATCTGAGAGGAGAGGGTCTGAAAGGCCTTGTCCAGCTTCGCGTTGGCCTCGTAGAGCGCACGGGGACCGGCCTCGGTATACAAAAGATCCTTCATGCCGTTGGTCGCCGCGCGAAGCGCCGCCGTCTCCTCCGCCACCTCACCGAAGTTGTTGGCGACGGAAACCATATTGGCGCAGGCGTCGGCCCGGTTCACGAGCTGGGAGCGGATGCTCTTGTGCAGATACTGATTGCCGCTCGAGTCTTTATAATCCACGCCGTCGCTGAACCCGTCCGCCACCGCCCGGGAATCGATATGGAGGCTGCGGTAGGCCCCGAAATAGGTGCTCAGCAGAACGATGACGACGGCCACGATGATGGCCCCGGTCCTGCTGCCGAAAAACTTCTTCATATTGCAGTCACATCCAATCCCATGAGACTGGCCCGAGGGCTCAGCCGTTCATCTCCAGCAGCTTGTTTTTCAGCTCGCTTTCGATGCGGCCCAACTCCTGCTCGGCCTCCCGCCGCTTCTGAGAGCCCTCCGCCTGGATGCGGCGGACCTCCTCCAGCGTGTCGATCAGATTCTGGTTGGTCTGCTTGAGAGTCTCCAGCTCCACGATGCCGCGCTCAGACTCCTTGGCGATCTCCACGGAGCCGGTCTTGAGCATCTCGGAATTCTTCTTCAAAAGCTCGTTGGTCAATTCCGTCACCTCATGCTGCGCCTGCATGGCCTGCTGCGAATGATACATCCCCAGGGCCAGCACCATCTGGCTCTTCCAGAGGGGGATGGTGTTGGAGATAGAGGTCTGGATCTTCTCCACCATGAGGCTGTCGTTGTTCTGGATCATGCGGATCTGCGGGGCCATCTGGATGGAGATCATCCGGGTCAGCTCCAGGTCGTGCAGCTTCTTCTCGAAGCGGTTGCACATATTCATATAGTCGTTGTAAGCCTGCGCATCCTCCGGGAGACCGCTCTTCTCCGCCTTCTCCTTCAGCTCCACCAGCGTGGAGGCCCGCTCGGCAGCCAGCTTCTCCTTACCGGCCAGGATATACATGGAGAGCTCCTTGAAATAGGCCTGGTTCAGATCGTACATCTTGTCCAGGGTCGCCACGTCCTTCAAAAGGACGATCTGGTGCTTCTCCAGCTCCTCGGAAATGCGGGAGACGTTGCCCTCCGCCTTGTCGTACTGGGCCTTGAGCGTGGCGATCTGGTTCCCGGCCCGCTTGAAGAGGCCGAGAAAGCCCTTCTTTTCCTCCGGGTCGATGTTCATGCCCTTGAGCTCCACCACAAGGCTGCCCAGCATCTGGCCCACCTCGCCCATGTCCTTGGTGCGCACGTTGCCCAGAGCGGCGGAGGAGAAATCGGAGATGTTCTTCTGCGCGCCGGACCCGTACTGCAGCACCATGTTGGAGTCTTTTATATCGATCTTGGCGGCAAAGTCCTTGATGGCCTGCCGCTCCTCGGGAGTGAGCTTGGCGGCCATTTCGTCGAGGGTGTCGACGGGCTTTTCGGCAAAGGGAGAGGCCGGGGCCTTGGGCGCCTCCGCAGCGGCGGCGGCCGCCGCCTGCTGATCCTCCTCGGGAGTCAGCGTCAAAGTGGGCTTGTATTCAAAATCCATGTCCTTTTCTTCCTTTCCTTAAAATTCACTGTCTTTCAGACCCTCGCGCCGCAGAAGCCCGTCCATGACCTTGATATCGGTCTCAATGTCCATGGCCTCGTCGGCAAAGAGAGAGTCGAGCTGTTTTTTATAGGCTACCACGACGGTATCCAGCATATCCTCGATGCGCTGCTTGGTGCCGGAGATATTGTCCCCCTCGATGCCCTGCACGCTCATGCGGTCATAGGCGTTGAGCAGCTTGATGGTGGTGGGGAGATAGTAATTGAGGAAACGCTTGATATTGGGGATGTCCTTCGGGTCTGCGATCGCATCCTTCACGATCTTGTCGGAAATATCCATGATCTCGACGATGCGCTTTTTTACCTCAATGTTGTCGATGGAGGCGTAGAGGCGGCCCATTTCCTGCATGGCGAGCTTCCCCTCCTTGATCACGGCGTCCACCTCGGGATTGCCGGTCTCCTCCACCTCGGGCTGCTGCACTTCCACGATCTTCCCGGGGAAGAGCTTGGTGGCGATGCCGAAGGCGACGATGGAGATGCCCGCCGCGATCAGAAGCTGCGGCAGGGTATAGAGCTTGCCGATCATGGCGTAAAGGAACCAGACGCCCGCGAACACGTAGATAGGCACCACGGACTTTTTGCGCACGGTATTTTTCTTTGTGACTTTCTTATCTTTTTTCGTACTCAATGCCGCTGAACTCCTTTGCATGCGATCTTGCTTGCCTGTATCTATCCAAACTATTTTAATCTTTCCCGCCGCTTCTGTCAATAAAAATTGCTTGACAGAAGCGGAGAACTGCGTAATATTAATACTTAGGACATAATTGGAAGCCTCGGCTTCGGAAGTGAGGTACGAAAGATGATCAAGATCGCCCCATCGATCCTGGCGGCGGACTTTGCCCGCCTGGGAGAGGATATCCGCTCCATAGCAGCCGCGGATTATCTGCATTTCGACGTGATGGACGGGCTCTTTGTGCCCAATATCTCCGTAGGCATCCCGGTGCTGCAGTCGGTTCGCAAATTCACGGACATGACGCTGGACGTGCATCTGATGATCGACCGGCCTCTTCGCTACGTGGAGCAGTTTGCCGCCGCCGGGGCGGATATCATCAACTGCCACATCGAGGCGGACACGGAGGAAAACACCTTGGCCGCGCTGAAGCGCATCCGCGAGCTGGGGAAGGTCCCCGCCGTGACCGTCAAGCCGAAGACCGCGGCGGAAGCGCTGGAGCCCTATTACGAGCTCTGCGGCCTCGTGCTGATCATGACGGTGGAGCCCGGCTTCGGCGGCCAGAGCTTTATGGCGGACATAATGCCCAAGGTCGCGGCGGCCCGGGACTATATCGAGCGGCACGGCCTTGCCTGCGAGGTGGAGGTGGACGGAGGGATCAATCCCGTCACCGCCGTCACGGCCGTGAACGCGGGGGCCAACGTCCTCGTGGCGGGCAGCGACGTGTTCAAAGCGGCGGACAGAGCAGCCCGCATTGCCCAACTGAGAAACGCAAAGTGAGGGAAGCACTCCGGCTAATGAAGAGTGAAGAATGAATAATGAATAATGGCGGTATCGCTGCGCGATGGATTTCAATTTCAAATCTTTCGGCGAAGCCGACACCGCAATTCTTCATTATTCTCTATTCATTATTCATTATGTTCCCACGGAGCCGCCTGCATGGATGATCTCGGAATCGTAAAGTGAGGATAATTATGAATACCTTTCCCGCGTCCCTTGAAAGACTGATCGAAGCCTTTGCGCGGCTGCCCGGCGTCGGCAGCAAATCGGCCCAGCGCATGGCCTTTTACGTGCTGGGTATGCCTCAGGAGGAGGCGAAGCGCTTTGCCGAGGCGATCCTTTCCGCCAAGCGGGAGGTGCATCGCTGCACCGTCTGCCAGAATCTGACGGATACGGCAGTCTGCCCCATCTGTACCGACCCGCGGCGGGACCGGAGCACCGTCTGCGTGGTGTCGGACCCGAAGGATCTGATCGCCATGGAGCGCGGGCGGGAGTATAACGGCCTGTATCACGTGCTGCACGGCGTCATTTCCCCCATGAACCGCGTGGGGCCGGACGATATCGCCGTGAAGGAGCTGCTTGCCCGCCTGCAGGACGGGGAGGTAAAGGAGGTCATCATGGCTACGAATCCGGACACGGAGGGCGAGGCCACGGCCATGTATATCTCCCGCCTTATCAAGCCCTTCGGCGTAAAAGTCACCCGCATCGCCTACGGCATCCCGGTGGGCAGCAACCTGGAGTTTGCCGACGACGCCACCCTCTTCCGCGCCCTGGAGGGCCGCCGGGAGATGTGACGGGGGGAACAGGGAACAGGGAACAGGGAGCAGTACTCAAAACTCAAAACTCAAAACTCAAAGAAAGACTCAAAACTATAGACAAACCCGCATTTTTGTGCTATACTATTCTAATAAGCCCTGTATTTGGTTAAACTATCCCGGTAATGTTTTCGCAGCTTTGAGCGTCTGAGGGCGCTTATACATATTATAATCATATTGCAGAGAGACGTATCGTGGGACAAGGATGGCCGCCGCGCAGTTACGGGCTGCGGGGCGGAGCGGCTTTGTCCTTGTCCTTGTGTGCGTCAGAATCTGCTCACACGAAAAAAGGAGTCAATATGGCAGAAAAGTTAAAAATCATTTCTCTCGGCGGCCTCAACGAGGTCGGCAAGAACATGACGGTATTCGAGTATAAGAACGACATTTTGGTGGTGGACTGCGGCGTCGGCTTCCCGGACGGCGAAATGTACGGGGTGGACGTGGTGCTGCCGAACATCGCCTATCTGGAAAAGAATCAGGACCGCATCCGCGGCATCGTGCTTACCCACGGGCATGAGGACCATATCGGGTCCCTGCCCTACGTGCTCAGCGATATCAACGCCCCTCTCTTCGCCACGGATCTGACCGCGGAGCTCATCAAGCTGAAGTTAGAGGAGCACAAGCTGCTGGATATCGCGGATATCAACGTCATCAAGCCCGGCAGCGTTTTCCGCGTGGGCTGCTTCACCATCGAGGCCATCCACGTGAACCATTCCATCGCCGGGGCCGTGGCCCTGTCCATCACCACGCCCCTGGGCGTGATCCTCCACACCGGAGACTTCAAGATCGACGCGACGCCCATCGGCTGCCCCATGATCGACCTGACCCGCTTCGGCGAGCTGGGGAATAAGGGCGTGCTCTGCATGCTGAGCGATTCCACCAACGCCGAGCGCAAGGGCTTCTGCCCCTCGGAGCTGACGGTGGGGAGGACCCTGGAGGAGATTTTCGACGACTGCAAGAGCCGCGTGATCGTTACGACCTTTGCCTCCAACGTTTACCGCATCCAGCAGTGCATCTCCGTCTCGGCCAGATACGGGCGGAAGGTGGCCATCACGGGGCGCAGCATGGAAAACATGATCCGCGTCTCCGCCGAGCTGGGGTATCTGGATATCCCCAAAAACACGCTGATCGAGCTGAACCAGATCAAAAACTTCCCCAAGGAGCAGATCACCATCATCACCACCGGCAGCCAGGGCGAGAGCATGTCCGCCCTCTACCGCATGGCCTTCGGCGGGCACAGACAGGTGGAGATCCAGCCGGGGGACCGGGTGGTCATTTCCGCCTCCGCCGTGCCCGGCAACGAGAAGACCGTCAGCAATTTGGTGAACGAGCTCTTCAAGAAGGGGGCCGAGGTCCTTTACCGCGAGTGTATGGACGGGCTGCACGTTTCCGGCCACGCCTGCCAGGAGGAGCTGAAGATCATGCTGGCTCTTCTGAAGCCGAAGTTCTTCATTCCCGTCCACGGCGAGCAGCGCCATCTGCGCCGCCACGCGGAGCTGGCGAAGTCCGTGGGTATCCCGGCGGAGAACATCGTCATCAGCGATATCGGCAAGGTCGTCGAGCTGAGCCGCCGTTCCATCGGGATAAACGGCGTCGTGCCCTCCGGCAAGGTGCTGGTGGACGGGGCCGGCATCGGGGACGTGGGCAGCGTCGTTTTGCGGGACCGGAAGCATCTGGCGCAGGACGGGATGCTGGTGGTGGTCCTTTCCCTTTCCAGTGAGGACGGGGGCATCATTTCCGGCCCCGATATCATCACCCGCGGCTTCGTTTACGTCAAGGAGGCTTCGGACCTGATGGAGGAGATGCGCGTGCTGGTTTCCGAGACCATCGAGGCCTGCAACTCCAACGGCATCACCGACTGGTCCGCCCTGAAGAACTCCATCAAAACCGCCCTTTCCTCTTATCTCTACAAGACCACCCGCCGCAGCCCCATGATCCTGCCCATGATCATGGAGGTTTGATAGTTTTGAGAATTGGGTTTTGAGTTTTGAGTTTTGAGAAACCGCCAGACGTAGGGGCACCCCTCGGGCGCTTGCCGGATTGCGCAGCAATGCGCCGCGCCGCAGGCGCGGAAAAACCGGAAAAGGAGGGCAATCCATGAACATCCAGATCTTCGGGCGGTCCAAGTGCTTCGACACAAAAAAGGCGGAGCGGTATTTCAAGGAACGCCGCATCAAATATCAGTATATCGACCTGGACAAGTACCCCATGAGCCGCGGCGAATTCCAGAGCGTGAAAAACGCCGTGGGCCTCGCCGCCCTCATCAACGAAAAGGCGAAGGGCGTGGAGCTGCTCACCTATCTGGCCTACGACGCGGATAAGGAAGAAAAGCTGCTGGAGGAGCAGAAGCTCATCAGGACCCCTGTGGTGCGCAACGGGAAAAAGGCCACGGTGGGCTATGCCCCCGAGGTCTGGAAGGACTGGGAATAAAGAAAGGAGAGAAAGGCAGCATGAAACGCAGCGGATATATCAGCTGGGACGAATATTTCATGGGCGTGGCCTTGCTGGCCGCCAAGCGCAGCAAGGACCCGAACACACAGGTGGGCGCCTGCATCGTCAGCCCCGACAATATCATCCTCTCCACGGGCTACAACGGCTTTCCCGCCGGCTGCTCGGACGACGAGTATCCCTGGGACCGGGAAGGGGAGGAGACCAAGTATCCCTACGTGGTCCACGCGGAGCTGAACGCCATTCTGAACGCCAACGGCAAGTCCCTGCGGGGGGCGACGATCTACGTGGCCCTTTTCCCCTGCAACGAGTGCGCCAAGGCCATCATTCAGAGCGGCATCCGCAAGGTGGTCTATCTCTCCGACAAATACGCGGAGACGGACGCGACGCGGGCCTCCAAGAGAATGATGAATTCCGCGGGCGTGACCTTTACGCATCTGGACACGGCTCTGAAGGAGCTGACGCTGAATTTTGACGTGCAATAAGCGCGCCTGTGAGCATAAAGAAGCCCCCATCCCTGCGAGGATGGGGGCATTTCATTTGCGCTGCCGTCAGCCCATGTACCGGCCTGCGCCGATGTAATGGAGCGCGTAATAGTTATCGTCCAGATTGTTGATCTTCACGTAGCCGGAGCCGGAAGAGGAATGGATAAACTCGTTGTTGCCGATGTAGATGCCCACGTGAGCCGCGCCCCAGCTGCTGTAGCTGCTGAAGAAGACCAGGTCGCCGATCTGCAGGGAGCTCTTCTCGATGTGGGGATACTGATCGTAAAGGGAATAAGAGGTGCGGGTGGGGGAGTAGCCGTTGTTTTTCAGCACGTAGGATACGAAGCCGGAGCAGTCAAAGCCGCTGGGGGAGGCACCGCCGTAAACGTAAGGCGTGCCCATGTACTGCTTGGCGTATTCCACGATCTTTTCGCCCTCGGTCAGGTCCACCACGACCGGCTCCGGAGCGGAGCGGGTAACGGCGGCGCCCGACGCCGCGGCCTGCGCGTCAAAGGTGAGAAAATCGCAGAAAACGTAACCCACGCGGTCCATCGCCGTTCTCACGCGATACCAGCAGTCCATCACGCCGATCACGTTCACCTGCGTCCCGGCGTTCACGTAAGCCATGATATCGGCGGTGTAGCTGGGCTCCTCACGGATGCGCACGGTGTCGGCATTGACGGTGGCCGGGATGCTTTCCAGGTCTACGGAGAGGGAAGGGGCCACGTACTGGGAGAACATGTACCCGTCCACACCCTTGAAGATGACGCTGTACCACTCGCCCTCGACGCCCGTGATGATCACGGTGTCGCCCACGGTGGCGGTGCCGAGACTCGGCGCGGTCAGCGAAGGCTCACTGCGGAAATTCAGGTCCGTCCCCTGCACGATGCCGCCGCCGATGGAAATGGCACCGGCGCTCACGGTCATCACAGAGGCTGCGGCAGCGGCAGCCACGAGGCCCCGCAGCACTTTTTTCAATACTCTCATAATCTCATACTCCATGGTCTGATAAAGCGATTCAGGCCGCATCCGCAGCCCGGAGGAGGAACGGGCTCAGTTGGATTTCAGCGCCCGGTCCAGCCAAACGGCGGCAACGTCCATCGCGTTGTAAAGACCCTCTTTTTCGGTCTTTTTCACGACCCTGTCCCGGCTCTTGAGATCCGGGTCCGTCAGTTGGAGCTGCACGGAAACACGCTGAGACAGGCTGAGATCCTGCAGAGGAACGCTGTCCATGATCTGAAGCATGATGATGTACTTGTCGGACATGTTCCCGTAGTAGATCAGATTCTCCTTCCTGCGGAGCGGATATCCTTTGTACTCCAGGCGTTTTGCCGTATTTGCGCCCATGGTAGGCCTCCTTTCTGTTGCTGTTACAAATTGTAACACATTGTTTCTGCCTTGTCAACCATGAAATATGAGATATTTGGGAATAGAAACTGTTTTTACCGCGTTCCATGAGGAAGGGGCTGTTGCAGACAACTGCAGCAGCCCCGAATGCCTAAGTCTGCCCGGCCCGGCCTCAAACGTCCTTCAAATAGCTGGTGAGCAGCTCGTTGAGCAGCTCATCCCTGTCCAGACGGCAGATGAGCGTGCGGGCCTTGTCATAATTGGTGATATAGGTCGGGTCCTCCGTGATGATATAGCCGACCAGCTGATTGATGGGATTGTAGCCCTTCACGCGGAGAGCGTTGTATACCCGTGTCAGGATCTCCTTGATCTCGGCTCTCTTGTCAACGACACCGAATTTCTTGGTAAACTCATCCATGGTCAAGCCCTCCGTTTACAGCATTCCAAGCTTGCCTCATATTATACAACGATTCTTTCCGCCTGTAAAGACAAAATCAAAGATTTTTCGGCAAAAATCGTACATATTTTTGCGTTGATCCCTCAGCGCAGGCGGGCGTCCAGCTCCTTGCCCAGCCGGTCCAGAATGGCGGCCATCAGAGGCTCCACGTCCGCATCCGTCAGGCTCTTTTCGTCGCTGCGGAACTCCAGGGAGAAGGCCACGCTCTTCTGCCCGGCGGGGATGGGCGCGCCGGTGTACACGTCGAAGAAATCGGCCGTTTTCAGCAGGCTCCCGCCCGCGGCGCGGATGCACTTTTCCAGCGCCAGCACCGTGACGGAGGCGTCGCAGACCACCGCCAGGTCCCGATGCACGCCGGGGAAGCGGGGCAGGGGCACGTAGGTCCGCTCGCCGCCGCTCAGGGCCAGCAGGGCCTCGAAATCGAGCTGGGCGGCGTAAAGCTCCACGTCCGCGCCGAAGGCCTCGGCCGCCTTGGGGTGGACCTGGCCGAGCACGCCGATCACACGCTCACCCACCGTGAGCTCCGCGCAGCGGCCGGGGTGATAGCTGGGCTCGTCCTTCTTCGCGTGGAATTCCGCGCCCGTGACGCGCAGGGCCGAAAGAACGGCCTCCACGTCTCCCTTGAGGGTGAAGAAATCCAGCCCGCCGTAGGCGCCCAGGGTGAGGCAGAGCTTTTCCTCCGGCAGCTCCGCGCCCTCCCGGGGCAGGTAGAGCTTCGCCAGCTCGTAGAGCCGGGCGGAGGCGTTGCGGTTGTTCACGTTGCGGGCCAAAATCTCCAGCATGGAGGGCAGGGAAGTGGTGCGCATGACGCTGGTGTCCTCGCCCAGGGGGTTCAGGATACGGATGCTGTTCGTCAGCGCTGCGTCGTCCCCATGCCGGATCTTCGCGTAACCGGAGGGGCTGATGAAGGAATAGGTCATGATCTCGCTGTAGCCCAGGCCGCGGCAGAGTGCGCCCAGCTCCCGCTCCAGCTTCTGCTTGGGCGTGAGGCCGCCCATCACGGTCTGGCCGCTCATCATGGTGGAGGCGATCTCGTTATAGCCCCAGAAGCGGCCCACCTCCTCGGCGATATCGGCGCAGCGCTCCACGTCGCCCCGCCAGGAGGGGACAGTGATGGTCTCCCCGTCCAGCGTGAAGCCCAGCTTTTCCAGCGTTTCGCGCATGAAGCTCTCGGGGATCTCGGTGCCCAGCAGGGCGTTGATCTTCTCCGGCTCCAGCGGCAGGGTCGTCACGGGCTTTTCGGCGGCCACCACGTCGATGACGCCGTCCACCACCTCGCCCGCGCCAAGAAGCTCCACCAGCTCGCAGGCCCGCTGGATGGCGGGCAGGACGCTCATGGGGTCCAGCCCCTTCTCAAAGCGGGAGGAGGAGTCGGTGCGCATGTTGAGGGCCTTGGCCGTGCGGCGCACGGAGGTGCCGTTGAAGTTGGCGGATTCAAAAACCGCCATCTGCGTGGTCTCGGTGATCTCGCTGTTCTCGCCGCCCATCACGCCGGCCACGGCCACGGGCTTCGCCTCGTCCGCGATCACCAGCATATTGGGCGTGAGGGCGCGGGGGTTCCCGTCCAGCGTGTTCATGGTCTCGCCCTCTTCGGCGTTGCGGACGATGATCTTCCCGCCGCCCAGGCAGGCGTAGTCAAAGGCGTGCATGGGCTGGCCGTATTCCAGCATCACGTAGTTGGTGATATCCACCATGTTGTTGATGGGGCGCACGCCGGAGGCCCGCAGCCGCTGCCGCAGCCAGCGGGGAGAGGGGGCGATTTTAATGTTCTTCACGATGCGGGCACAGTAGCGGGAGCAGAGGGCGGGATTCCGAATCTCCACGGAAAGATGCTCGCGGATATCGCCGCCGCAGCCCTTCACCACGGGCTCGTGGAGCTTGAGGGGCTTATCGAAGGTGACGGCGGTCTCCCGGGCCAGGCCGATGACGGAGAGGCAGTCGGGCCGGTTATTGGTGATCTCAAATTCCGTGATGACGTCGTCCGCGCCGATGATGGGACGGATATCGTCGCCGGGAGCGCACTCCTCCTGCAGGATGAAGATCCCGTCCTCAATGGCATAGGGGAAATCGTGGGTATCCAGCTCCAGCTCCCCCAGGGAGCAGAGCATGCCGGCGGATTTGACGCCGCGGAGCTTGCCCTTTTCGATCTTTTTCCCGCCGGGGAGGAGGGACTTATGCTTGGCCACGGGGACCATATCGCCAACCTTCACGTTCTGGGCGCCGGTGA
>JAEEGL012601695.1_pt1 | contig 12548 bp, 8 predicted proteins | sample 9134231 | NCBI WGS metagenome assembly JAEEGL01 (sample SAMN16246548, study PRJNA631951) | gut metagenome | biome: gut microbiome; feature: rumen; material: fiber-attached | host: Bos | place: Iran: Karaj | collected 2018-10
CAGTTCCATGGAGCCCAGGATACTGACCGACGAGTTCTGTTCAAGACTTTCAGAGATCCCCGAGCTCTGCAGGCACTTCCATATCTCGCTCCAGAGCGGTTCCGACACTGTTCTTAAAAGGATGAACAGGAAATATACCACAGCTGAATACGAGGGATATATAAACAATCTCAGAAGGCATTTCGACAGGCCATCCATCACGACCGATGTGATAACAGGTTTCCCAGGGGAAACAGCGTCGGAGTTTGAAGAGACTGCCGAGTTTATAAAGAAGATCGGATTTCTCAGGGTCCATCTCTTCCCGTATTCAAAACGTGAAGGCACACCGGCAGCAAAAATGAGCGGTCAGATACCGAACGCTGAAAAAAAGGAACGCTTAAATATACTTTCCGTCATACAGAAAGATATCACTTCAGAAATACTCAGGTCTTTCATTGGAACGGAAGACAGGGTCCTTATCGAGACCGAGGAAGCTGACGGTTTCTCATACGGGCATACCGACAGATACATCGAGGTCAGATGTCAGGGAAGCCCGAATGAATTCAGGGATGTTATAATAAGGTCTGTCGACGGGGAGATCCTTACGGCGGACAATCTGTAAATAGATAAACAGGAGGCAAGATCATGAACGACTGTATTTTCTGCAGGATAATCAACAGGGAGATACCTTCAACCGTCGTATATGAAAACGACAGTGTAATCGCGTTTGAAGACATATCCCACATGGCTCCGGTACATACTCTCATAGTACCTAAGAAGCATATAGCTAATATACTTGAACTTGATGACCCCGAACTTCTTTCCGAGATCACGCTTGCAATAAGGAAGGTAGCTGAGATAAAGGGCGTCGACAAAACCGGATTCCGCATAATCACGAACACCGGAGATGACGGCTGCCAGTCAGTGAAGCACCTCCATTTCCATCTTCTCGGAGGCAAAAAGCTTTCCGAAAAACTTGACTGATAAACCAGTTGACTCATTTGGTTCCTTGACATATAATAATTACTGAACTTTTATGTGATTTCACTGAAATAAACTCCCGTTGAAACGGTTGTTTCTTTTTCAGATAAGGGAGGGGGGAAAAAGATGTCAGAAGTTAGAGTCGGTGAAAATGAATCCTTGGAAAGCGCTCTTCGCAGATTCAAGAGGAAAACTGCAAGGGACGGCGTGCTGGCCGAGATCAGAAAACGCGAGCACTATGAGAAGCCGAGCGTAAAGAGGAAGAAAAAAGCAGAAGCTGCAAGAAAGAGAAAACGCTGAATTTAGCGATATAAGGACGGTCGTCACCGTCCTTTTTGTTTTACCTGAAATCATGAATACGGCTTTCTTCTATCCGGCATATAGGCAGATTTTTTAAAAATCTGCTGTTTCTAATAAACCAACAATTCCAATTGACACTTTTATGCCATAAATATACAATTAATATACCGATTTAATTTTTAATATACTTCTTTTTGAAAGGAGAAAGTATGAGAGAAAAGTATTTGATGAATCGTGGCTGGCGTTACTTCTTTGGTATGCCTGAATTCAAGAGGCCCAAGTTCACAAGCTCCGACCAGCAGTACAGAGGTTCCAGAGCTGAAAATGCCAGGGGACCGGCCAGAAGGGATTTTGACGATTCCGCCTGGGAAACAGTCAATCTTCCCCACGACTTCGTTGCCGTAAACGGACTGTCTGAAACAGATCCTTTTGGCGGTGAACATTTCGATTTCCCGCAGGACCGCGGCGAAGCATGGTACAGAAGATATTTCAAGCTCGATGAAGCTGACAAGGACAAGCAGATCATTCTCCATTTTGAAGCTGTAGCAACAGTTTCAGAGGTATATGTCAACTCCATGCTCCTCAAGACCAACCGCACTGCCGGTATCGGTTTTGACGTGGATATCACCGACGTTGCTCGTTTCGGCTATGAATACAACGTCGTTTCCGTACATGCTGACTGCCATGACTTTGAGGCATGGTACTATGAAGGCGGCGGGATCACAAGGAACGTATGGCTCATCAAGACAGACAGGCTCGCTGTCGATCTGTGGGGCACGTTCGTGAAGTCAAAGAGACTTGAAGGCGACAAATGGCAGCTCGATATAGAGACCGAAGTGGTAAACAACTACTATGAGCCCAAGAAGGCCCAGATCGTCTCGAAGATAGTCGATCCTGACGGAAAGGAAGTCGCATGCGTGTCTTCAGACGCCTCATATGCTTTAAGGAGCAAGGGCATCACGAAGCAGTCCGTAGTTCTTGACGATCCCAAACTCTGGGATACGAAGAACTGCAACATGTACAAACTCCTGACCGAGGTCGTTCTTGACGGAAAGACCGTCGACAATTACGAGACCTCATTCGGTATCCGTGAGATCAAATATGATTCCGAGAAAGGCATGTTCCTCAACGGGAAGAATATCACGATCTACGGATTTGCAAACCATATGTGCTACCTCGGCGTAGGCGACGCGATGAGCGATTCACAGCGTGAATTTCATATGCGTACGATACACGACATGGGCGGAAACGGCTTCAGGACGGCACACAGCCCCCACGGAAACGCAACATATGATTACTGCGACAAGTACGGACTCCTCGTTATGGATGAGAACAGAGTCTTCCATTCCTCCGACATCTGCATAGACGAAGTCAAGAGAATGGTAAAAAGAGACAGAAACCATCCATCGGTCTGCATGTGGTCACTTTACAACGAAGAAGACACTGTCACCCGTGAGACAGGAAGACGTATCTTCAAGACTCTTGCCGAAGAAGCAAGGAAGCTTGACGACACCCGTCCGATGACCGGCGCAACTTCCTACGGAATGTTCTCAGAGCATGCCCAGGATGATTATGACATCTTCGGATTCAACCATCAGACAATGAACTTCAATGCTCTCCACAAGGCACATCCCGGTAAGCCCATCTACTGTTCCGAGATGGTCATCCCCGTAGGCCCGCAGCCCACATGGTTCAGCGGAGTTCCCGTAAGATCCGGAGAGGACGCTCATCAGAGCGAAAAGGACTACGTCATCGGCGGATTCCATTTCACTGCTTGGGATTACGGTCCGGACAGAGCAAGGATACTTGACGGAATAGGCGGCAAAGGATACGGATATTACGGATTCAAGGCATATCTGCGTCAGGATGAGCCTGTTGCACACGTATGCCCCGACTGGAACTTCCCCGGAAAAGAAGGACAGGATGTAAACCTCTTCCTGGCAAACAACGGCGAATATGTTGAAGTATATGTAAACGGTAAATTCATCGACAAGGTCACTACCGACCTCTATGCGGTAACTCCGTTCACGACAAAATACGAGCCCGGCGAGATCAAGATCGTTGCCTATAAGAACGGCAAGGTCTGGGCTGAGCATGTATCAAAGACAGCAGGTGACCCCGTAGCCATCAAGCTGGTCATGGAGAACCCGTCACTTAAGGCTGACTGCGATGATCAGGCTATAATCTCCGCTTACCTGGTAGACAAGGACGGAAACGTCTGCGTACAGGAGACAGGGCTTGAAGCCCACTTCTCCTCCAATGAAGCCGGCGAATTCGTCTGCGCAGCAACAGTAAGGGAAGACGGATATCAGGGATACAACGGACCCGATATCAAGTTCTTCGACGGAAAAGCCCAGGCTTATTTCAGAAGCATGTGCGTTCCCGGAAACCTGATCGTTAAGGTCACCGCTAAAGGCGTAAAGGACGGCGTGATCGAGATCGAGAGGACCGAGCCTTCCGATATAGTGAATGTCCCCGTTATCGACAGCAACTATATCATCGACTGGACGATCTCCAAGCTCTATGTCGGATCTCTTGATGACAAGAAAGTCATGAAAGAGCACCAGATCGAGCGCTGGGAGCACATCGATACACAGGGTTCACCCGATATCCTGTACGGAATGACCGGACCCAACGGAAAGTATCCTGACGGAACATCATTCAACTATGCTCTCCATGCATATGCTACAGTCCCCTGCTTAGGTGACAAGCCCGAAGGTAACAAGCTGGGACTCTACTTCGAAGGACTTGACGGAAAAGCAAACATCTATGTCACCGACGGCGACAAGACCGCATTTGCTCACCATCCGTCCGATTCACCGTGGTTCGGTCACTACAGGCCCGAGATGATGATGACCTGCGACGAATTCAAACCCGGCGACAAGGTAGAGGTCTGGGTCATGATCCATGACTGCGGCAGAGTCAACGGTATCGGCTGGCCGGTACGCTGGATCTACACCACCGATGAAGCCGTGAAAGCCCTTGACGAGAAGACGGCACGCGAGTGGCATTCTAGCACTTTAAACGACTGATCTTAATGTCTTAAATAAGACCACCGGTAAAAGCCGGCATCTCAGGTATCAAAACCCGGGATGCCGGTCTTTCTTTTTATATTGTGAAAAGCTCAACAGTTATATACTTGCTGACGGGTATTTATACATGATATAATCTCAAGAGAATTTTATAAGAATGCTTTTAAGCATGAACGATGCAAGAAGGGAGAATATTATGTCAGGTCATTCCAAATGGGCTACTATTCATCGTAAAAAAGAAAAAACCGATGCTGGCAGAGGCAAAGTTTTCACTAAGATCGTCAGAGAGATATCCGTCGCAGTAAAGATAGGCGGACCTGACCCAGATATGAACCCCAGACTGAGGGACGCGGTCGCAAAGGCAAAAGCCAATAATATGCCTAACGACAACGTCACAAGGACCATCAAGAAGGCATCGGGCGAGCTCGGAAATATAAACTATGAGGAAAACACCTATGAAGGCTACGGCCCCGGCGGTGTGGCTGTCATCGTAAATACGCTTACTGACAACAAGAACAGGACCGCAAGCGACGTAAGGCACGCCATGAGCAAATACGGCGGTTCCATGGGAACTACAGGCTGCGTTTCCTGGATGTTCGACAAACTCGGCATTATCGAGATAAGCGGGGATTCCATCGATGAGGACGACCTCTTCATGACGGCTCTCGACGCTGGTGCCGACGACGTATCAGGTGAAGACGGTGAATATGAGATCACTACCTCCCCTGCTGACTTTGCTGCCGTATGCGCTGCGCTTGAGGAAGCCGGATACACATTCGATTCAGCCGAGATATCGATGATACCTCAGAATACCGTCGCTCTCGATCCCGAAAAGAGAGAGCAGGTAGAAAAGATGATCGATATGCTCGAAGACAACGATGACGTCCAGGACGTATATCACAACGCAGAGCTCGATTATGAGGAATAAAGGTATTGACCTTTATTTCCTGTGATGATATTATTTTATAGGTTAAATTACCGCTTACTTTGTTATGCGAATGTCTGACGCATTACACAGTTAACGGATTATATTGGAGGATAGACATGAACAACATCGACAAACAGGCTATTATCGCCGAATACGCTACACATGAAGGCGACACAGGCTCACCCGAAGTGCAGATCGCGCTCTTAACGGCAAGGATCAATCACTTAAACGAACACTTCCAGTCACATCCGAAGGACCATCATTCTAGACGCGGACTCCTGATGCTGGTTGGACAGAGAAGAAGCCTTCTTGCATACCTTATGAAGAAGGATATACAGAGATACAGAACACTTATCTCAAAGCTTGGAATAAGAGGTTAATAGGTATCTATACGGCGGCACTGTATGTGGCGCCGTTTTAAGATTTTAAAGGATCCGTACATCCGTGATTACGGCTTTGCAGTGTACGGGTCTAATCATGTTAAGCGGCTGCATTTGTGGCAGTGCAGTGCAAAGCAGCGTTTATCGCAAATGCGTGGAATAAGTACGCAAGAACCAAAGGAAGTTGAGGTAAAAAAATTTGGTACAGAATCACATCTACAAAATGCAGCTCGGTGGAAGAGAACTGGTTATCGAATCCGGCAAATATGCCGAGCAGGCAGACGGCAGCGTTATAGTACGCTGCGGAGACACGGCAGTTATGGTCAATGCAACTGCATCTAAAGCACCCAGGGACGGTATCGACTTCTTCCCTCTCAGCATCGAGTTCGAAGAAAAACTCTATTCCGTCGGAAAGATCCCGGGAGGATTCATAAAGCGTGAAGGCCGTCCTTCGGAAAAGGCGATACTCGCTTCAAGGCTTATCGACAGGCCCTTAAGGCCGCTGTTTCCCAAGGGATACTATAACGATGTTCAGGTCATAGCCACTGTAATGTCTGTAGATACGGATATCCCTCCGGAAGTTTATGCTATGATCGGTTCTTCAGCCGCCCTCTCGATCTCAGGTCTCCCCTTCATGGGACCCACAGGATCGGTCGTCGTCGGACTTGTTGACGGTGAATACATAATCAACCCCAATTCAGAACAGAGGGAAAAGAGCAGGATGCATCTTACAGTTTCCGGAACGAAGGACGCGATCATGATGGTCGAAGCCGGCGCAAAGGAAGTAACTGAGCAAGAGATGCTCAACGGAATACTCTTCGCACACGAAGAAATCAAGAAGATTTGCGATTTCATTCAGGGCATAAAGGACGAGATCGGAAAACCCGCAAAAGAGGTCGAGATCTACCACGCTCCCGAAGAGATCGACGCAGCTGTCCGTGAATATGCAAAAGACAAGGTAGTCTGGAGCGTTGACACATTCGACAGAAAAGAAAGAGAACAGCGCCAGAGCGAGATTACCGAGGACATTCAGGCACACTTTGCCGAGCAGTTCCCGGAGCACGCGAAAGACATCGACGCTGTAATCTATAACATGACAAAAGAGACCGTAAGGGAAAAGATCAAGCACGGTATCCGTCCCGACGGCCGCAAGCTCAATGAAGTCCGCCCCATCTGGTGCGAGACCGGATTATTCGCAAGAACACACGGAAGCGCTGTTTTCACGAGAGGACAGACTCAGGTCATGACGATAGTTACTCTTGGCGCTATCGGTGACGGGCAGACGCTCGACGGTATCTCCGATCAGGATTTCAAGCGTTACATGCATCACTATAACATGCCCCCCTATTCCACCGGAGAAGCTAAGGCATTAAGAAGCTCCAACAGACGTGAGATAGGCCACGGAGCACTTGCAGAACGCGCTATAGAGCCTATGCTTCCTTCAGAAGAGGAATTCCCCTACGCTATCCGCGCCGTGTCTGAAGTACTCAGCTCAAACGGTTCGACTTCGCAGGGATCCATCTGTGCAAGCTCGATGGCTCTTATGGATGCAGGCGTTCCCATGAAGAAAGTAGTCGCAGGCTGCGCTATGGGTCTTATCAAGGATGAAGAGACCGGCGAGATCACTATCCTTACAGATATACAGGGTCTCGAAGACTTCTTTGGCGATATGGACTTCAAGGTTGCCGGAACAAAAGACGGCATCACTGCCATCCAGATGGATATCAAGATCAAAGGTATCGACAGGGAGATTCTTGAGCGTGCCCTTGCTCAGGCAAACGAAGGAAGGATGCACATCATGGGCGAGATGAACAAAGTCATCTCCGAACCCAGAAAAGAGCTTTCCAAGTATGCTCCCAAGATCATACAGTTCACGATCGATCCCGATAAGATCAGAGAGGTCATCGGATCCGGTGGCAAGACCATCAACAAGATCATCGCCGATACAGGCGTCAAGATCGATATCGAGGATGACGGCCGCGTGTTCATCAGCACGCCTGATGATGAAGCTGCCAAGAAGGCAAAGAACATAATCATGGGCATCGTAAAGGATGTAGAGGTCGGAGAGATCTACAAAGGCAAAGTTACAAGGATAATGCAGTTCGGCGCATTCGTTGAGCTCCTTCCCGGAAAAGAGGGTCTTGTACACATCTCCAAGCTCGACAACAAACGTGTCGAAAAAGTCGAAGACGTTGTCAATGTCGGAGACGAGATCATGGTCAAGGTCATCGAGATAGACAAGCAGAACAGGATCAACCTTTCACACAAGGCTATCCGTCCCGGCGACAAACCGACCGAATTCTGAGATATATAAAAGAAATGAGCTTCTTCAAAATCATGAAGAAGCTTTTTCTTTTTAAGGAACGTATCAAACCAGGTTATTTATAGTATAATTAAATAAATCAATTAAAGGAGCTCTCAGATGATATTTGATTCAGTGAAGAATATACTCAAGTATTCAGGCATCAGCGCAAATTTTAAAACAGCAGCCGAATTCATCAGCAAGACTGACTTCAGTCAGCTTGAAGACGGCCGCTATGAAGTTGACGGCAAAAACGTATACTGTATGGTCCAGACCCCGGCTTTAAAGCCATCAGATGAAATCAAATGGGAAGCTCACAGGAACTATGCCGATATCCAGGTAGGCATCATATCCGGCGAAGCCTGTGAAAGCATTCCCTTAGATGAGTTAAAAAACTGGGAAGAATACAATCCTGAATGGGACTGTATTTATGCAAAGGACCGGATCACCGGGACCTATCTTAAACTCGATAAAGGCATGTTTGCCGTGTTTTTCCCGTGGGACGGACATAAGCCCTGCATAAAAGACGGAGCCCTGGATAACGGTAAAAAAGCTGTGATAAAAGTAAAGATTTGACATATAAGGAGCAGACTATGGATTATGTTTTAAAGGATCTTGAACCAAAAAAAGTATTTCACTTTTTTGAGGAACTGACACGTATACCGCACGGAAGCTATAACGAAAAAGAGCTTTCAGACTGGCTTGTCTCTTTTGCCAAGGAAAGAGGCCTCAGATATAAACAGGATGACGCTCTCAACGTCATGATATTCAAGCCCGCCACCCCAGGATATGAGAACAGGAAGACCATCATGTTACAGGCACATATCGACATGGTCGCGGTGAAGGATGAAGGCGTTGATCATGACTTTTTAAAGGATCCCCTTCCTATATACATCGACGGTGATTATATCAAATCCCGCGGTACGTCCTTAGGAGGAGATGACGGGAACGGTGTCGCGCTCATGCTGGCCATACTTGATTCCGACGATGTCCCCCATCCTGCCCTGCAGTGCATTTTTACCACGCAGGAGGAAGTAGGTATGATCGGAGCCTCTAAGCTCGATCCCGAGTCATTTGAAAGCGAATATCTGCTTAACCTTGACGGCGGTGACGATTATACCGAGATGTTCCTTTCATGCGCGGGAAGCCATGACGATATCTACACTTTCAAAAAGGAATCAGAGCCTGTCTCAGAGCCTGAGAAAAAAAAGGCATATAAGATAAATGTCAGCGGCATCAACAGCGGTCACAGCGCTTTTGTGATCACTAATTTCGGGGGAAACGCGATCAAGCAGCTGGGAGAAGTCCTTGCAAATCTGAGTGAGAAATTCAGCTTCGGATTATCCTGTGCAAGCGGCGGTACGAAGCCGAACGTCATCGCAGAAAAAGCGGAAGCCGTTATAGTTATAGATAAGGATAAAGCCGGGGCTTTTGAAAAATATTTCAATGATCTCGCAGATAAGATCGAAAACGAGTTTTCCGCATCCGATCCAAACATGGATATATCCCTGAAACCTGCCGATATGCCTGAAAAAGTCATGAATGACTGCGTAAAAGACAGATTCATCAGATTTATGGATATCTGCCTTAACGGAGTGTTCTATTTCTTCAGCCCCAAAAAGGAAAGTGCAAAAACCTCATCAAACATGGGAGTCCTCGAGGACGACGGTGAAAAGATCACTCTGACATGTATGTTCAGAAGCAATTCTGATTTCCTTCATGACGAATATATACGTAAGATCACCAATATAGCCAAAGCGTTCGATGTGGATCTTGAGATCGCAGGAAAATCACTTGCATGGGAATATCAGCCCGACAATGATCTTGTAAAGCTCTACTCTGCCCTTGTTGAAAAGGAATACGGTGTAAAGCCACGCCATATCCTTGCACACGGAGGCGTAGAACCCGGCACCATAATCGAAAGAGGAAAGCTTGCTGGCAAGAAAATACAGGCCATAGTTTTCGGTGCTTCATCCGAGGACGTCCACAGCACGCAGGAAAGAGTCTATATTCCCGGGATTGCAAAAGCATGGGACTGGATAAGAAAAGTCATCATTTCGCTTGATTGAACTGAATAGCAATAAAAGGTTCCGGGATCTTTCAAGGACCCGGACCCTTTTATTCTTATTGACAATATGGATATCAGGCCATATAATAGATAAGGTCGATATGACTTGTGCCTGTAGCTCAGCTGGATAGAGTGCTTGGCTACGAACCAATAGGTCGGGGGTTCGAATCCCTCCAGGCACGCCAAAACATCCGTCTTACATAGTCGGATGTTTTTTTATGATATAAAAAAGCGGCTGATTAACAGCCGCTTACACATTTACTTAATAACGACATTTACTATCCTGCCGGGAACGACGATGAATTTGATGATCGTCTTTCCTTCAAGATACTCGCCGAAATTAGTTCTCACGTACTCCTCAATGTCTTCTTTTGTAGCATCCTTCGAGACTTTGAAGCGCTCTTTCAGTCTTCCGTTGATCTGGAACGGGATCTCAACTTCATCGAGTACCAGCTTCGATTCATCAACTTCAGGCCAGCTCTGATTGAATATACTGTAATCCTCCCCTATCCTTTCCCAAAGCTCTTCGGCAAAATGAGGAGTGAACGGTGAAAGCAGGAGCAGAAGTGTCTTGACTGCAGACATTGCTTCATCCCTGTCATACTTTCCGCTCTCAGTATACTTGTACAGATTGTTCGTAAGCTCCATTATACGGGCAACGGCTGTATTGAACTGGAAAACTGCAATATCCTTTGTAACATTCTTTACGGCATAGTTGACAGAATAATCAAGCTTGGCGATATCGTTCTTGTCATGGAAATGCTCTTTATGATCCTTGTAGATCCTGTCGACCAGTCTTTCGACTCTGTCGATATATTTAGCGACAGACTTTATTCCTCCGTCACTCCAGGGCCCGCCTTCCACATATGAGAAACCGAATGCAAGATACAGCCTGAACGCATCCGAGCCGTATTCACTGATATAGGTATCCGGCGATACTACATTGCCTCTTGATTTGGACATCTTTTCACCGTCAGGCCCAAGTATCGTTCCCTGATGGACAAGTGAAGTGAACGGCTCATCAAAATCAAGATAACCCATATCATAGAATGCCTTTGTAAAGAATCTCGCATAAAGCAGATGCATACATGCATGCTCTGCGCCTCCGATATATTTATCCACAGGAAGCAGCTTGTTTATTATCTCGGGATCCCAGGCCATCTTATCGTCCTTGTTATCAGGATAACGGAGGAAATACCAGGATGAACACATAAACGTATCCATGGTATCAGGGTCTCTCTTTGCATCATGACCGCATACAGGGCACTTCACATTCATAAATCCTTCATGCTTTGCAAGAGGCGAAGTCCCATCCGGTGTGAAATCGACATCATAAGGAAGAAGCACAGGAAGCTGATCTTCAGGTACGGGCACCACGCCGCAGTGCGGACAGTGGATCATGGGAATAGGCGCACCCCAGTATCTCTGTCTGGAGATAAGCCAGTCTCTGAGCCTGTAATTGACTTTGAAGGAAGCATCTCCGGTCTTTGCAAGCTTTTCCGTCACAGCTTTTTTAGCTTCCTCGACCGTAAGGCCGTCAAACTCCCCGCTGTTGCATATCACACCGTTATAATCACAGAACGGAAGCGTGTCATCGATCCCGTCTTTTCCCTTTACGACCCGTTTGATCGGAAGCCCGTATTTATTTGCGTGCTCAAAGTCCCTTTCATCATGTGCGGGGACTGCCATGACCGCTCCTGTCCCGTAGCTGGCTAGAACATAATCAGAGATCCAGATAGGAACCTCCTCTCCGTTTAAAGGATTTATGGCATAAGCACCGGTAAAGGTACCGGTCTTCTCACGGGTTACCGAAAGCCTGTCTATCTCGCTGGCTTTTGACGCGAAAAGCTTGTAATCCTCAACAGCCTGTCTGTATTCGTACGTCGTTATCTTATCGACAAGAGGATGTTCGGGGGCGAAAACAACATAGGAAACACCGTTAAGAGTATCGGCTCTTGTTGTAAATACCGAAAACTCACCGCCGCCCTTGATCTTGAACTTGATCTCACTGCCTGTAGATCTTCCGATCCAGTTTTTCTGCATCGTTTTCGTCTTTTCAGGCCAGTCTATCCTGTCAAGACCTTCAAGCAGTCTGTCAGCGTAATCCGTGATCTTGAAGAACCACTGCGTGAGGTTCTTTCTTACTACCTCGGTCCCACATCTTTCACATCTGCCGTCTACGACCTGCTCATTAGCAAGCACCGTCTGACAGTTCGGACACCAGTTGACAGGCGCATTCTGTCTGTATGCAAGGCCCTTCTTATAAAGCTGGAGGAAGCACCACTGTGTCCATTTATAGTAATCGGGCAGGCAGGTCTTTATCTCATAATTCCAGTCAAAGGAAGCTCCCATCTCCTTTAACTGTCTCTCCATCGTCTCTATATTGGACAATGTTGAATCCTGCGGATGTATCCCTGTCTTTATGGCATAGTTTTCTGCGGGAAGGCCGAACGCGTCGAATCCCATCGGATGGAATACGTTATATCCCTGCATCCTTCTGAAACGTGCATATGAATCAGAAAGGGAATAGTTGTACCAGTGTCCGATATGGAGCTTTGCACCAGAAGGATATGAGAAC
>JAEEGL012979230.1_pt1 | contig 12548 bp, 9 predicted proteins | sample 9134231 | NCBI WGS metagenome assembly JAEEGL01 (sample SAMN16246548, study PRJNA631951) | gut metagenome | biome: gut microbiome; feature: rumen; material: fiber-attached | host: Bos | place: Iran: Karaj | collected 2018-10
CATCACGTACGGGCGCATCTTCGCGCTGGGAACGCCGTTCATGTTTTTTCAGGTGGAGTTCCAGAGTCTGCTCGTTGTCGCCGAAAGACCGAAACTGGGGCTTGTGATCACGGTCGCTTCCGGCGTGACGAACATCCTTCTCGACTCCCTGCTGGTCGGGGCGCTGTCTCTCGGAATCGTCGGCGCGGCCGCGGCTTCGGTGCTGAGTCAGGCGGTCGGCGGCGTCTGGCCGGTCCTGTGGATTCTGACCGCGAAAAACACGGAGCTGCGCCTGACACGGTTCCGCTTCGACGGCGCATCGCTTGCGCGGATACTCTTCAACGGCTCTTCAGAGCTGCTTTCGAACATATCTATGTCCCTTGTCAATATGGTCTACAACGCGCAGCTTCTCCGATACGTCGGTGAGGACGGTGTCGCGGCATACGGCGTGATGATGTATGTGAGTTTCTTCTTCTGCGCGGTCTTTATCGGTTATACGATGGGCGCGGCGCCTGTCATCGGCTACAACTACGGTGCGGACAACCGCGAAGAACTCAGCGGACTTCTGAAGAAGAGCATCGGGATCGTCTGTGTCTTCTCGGTCAGTATGTTTACGTTGTGTATCACGCTGGCGAGACCCGTCGCCGTATTGTTCGCCGGGTATGACGAAGCGCTCTGCGCACTGACGGCGCACGGTTTCACCGTGTTCTCCTTCGCATTCCTGTTCATGGGGATCGGGATCTTCGGTTCGGGGTTCTTCACGGCGCTGAACAACGGGCTCTTCTCCGCGATCCTTTCCGGTTCGCGCGTCCTCGTGTTCCAGATGCTCGCGGTGCTGCTGCTCCCGCTCGCGTTCGGCGTGGACGGGATATGGTTCTCGCTGGTCGCCGCAGAATGCGCTTCCGTGATCCTTACGTCCGTGATGCTGGCGGTCAAGCGGAGACAGTACGGCTACTGACGGCTGATTTCGGTTTTTTATGAATATCTCTTGACAGAAAAGCGAATTTCGGATATACTATATATACGTCTTTTTCGACGGTCATTTTTTATCCAAAAGGAGTTGGTTGGTCATTTTATCACCGGGCGACAGTAGCGGCAGTAATATAGTACTGTTGCTTGCCTTTCTGGCGTGCCTCGCGGGAGCCGGGTACTTTGCCTGTGCCGAGAGCGGGTACACCGCAGTCAACAAAAACCGAATCAAAAAACTGGCGGACGACGGCGACAAACGCGCCTCCCGAGCCATGTACATAACGAACAACTACGAGCGCGCTCTGACGACCATCCTGGTCGGGACGAACGTGCTGCACGTGGGTTGTTCTTCTATTGCTACATTGCTGGCTACGAGGATATGGGGTGCGGGAGCCGTAGCGTCCGCCATTGCCGTTACCACGATCCTCGATTACTTCTTCAGCGAAATGCTTCCGAAGAGCTATGCAAACGCAAACAGCAGCAAGGTCGCGCTGGCGTTTGCCTCTTCGCTTCGCTTCCTGATGAAGATCCTCGCGCCGGTCACTTTCCTGTTTATGGGCATCACGAAGGTCGTGACGCGCATCTTCAAGCCGGACGAAATGCCCAGCGTTACCGAGGCCGAGCTTTCCACGATCATTGAGACGGCGGAGGAAGAGAAGGTCATCGACGAAGACAAAAGCGATCTGCTGCAGTCGGCGATGGAGTTCCCGACCACGACGGTCAAGGACGTTTATACCGCCCGCGAGGACATCGTGGCAGTGGAATGTCATATGTCGCAGCAGGAGATCCTGGCGCTGATCCGCTCCGCCAAGCACTCCCGCCTGCCGGTCTATGACCGCAGTCTCGACCACATCGTGGGCGTCCTCTCGATCCGCCGCTATCTGAAGGAATCGCTCGGCAGCGGGAACGTATCGCTGCGCGAAGTCATGGTGAAACCGTACTTCGTTTACCCCGATCAGGAGATCGGCAAGCTGCTCAAATCCATGACACAGAACCGGGTCTCTCTCGCTATCGTACGCGACCGCGGAGGAAAGACGCTCGGACTCATCACCGTGGAGGACTTCCTTGAGGAACTCGTCGGTGAGATCTTCGACGAGGACGACGTTGTGGACGAGAACTTCATGAAGCTCGGCGGGAACCGTTTCAGCGTAAGCGGAACGCTCTCCGTGAAGGATGCCTTCGCCCGTATGGGCTACAAGGGAAGCGATCCTGTAATCCTCTCTCGCCCCGTCCAGGCATGGGCTGCGGAGTGCTTCGGTCATGAGCCGGAGGAGGAGGAAGAGGTCGACTACGAGCGCCTGACCCTTACCGTCACCGAGATGGAGGACGGTCACGTGAAGACGCTGGAGATCAAGATAAACGACGAAGAGCCCGCATCTCCGAAGGATGACGGTCAGTCCGGAACCGCCGGCACGGAGGGGAAGGAATGATCTGGGCTTATATAGGCATCCTCATCTGCATCGCACTGTCGGCGTTCTTCTCGGGATCGGAGATCGCGCTGACTGCGGCGAACCCGCTGCGTCTGCAGAAGGCAGCGGAGGAGGGAAGCCGCACTGCAAAGATCACCTGCGGCATCCTTGACAAATTCGAGGCGTTCCTTTCCACGATCCTCATCGGCAACAACCTCGTGAACATCGCCGCGTCCGCAATCGGCACGGTCATCGCCATGGGGCTGTTCCCCGGTGAAGAGGGTATCGGCGCCACGCTGTCGACGCTGATCATGACGGTCATCATCCTGATTTTCGGCGAGATCGTGCCGAAGATCGTCTGCAAGCAGCACGCGGATACCGTTTCCCGCATCGTATCGCTGCCGTTGCTGATCCTGAAATGGATCCTGTCGCCCATCGTCTACATGACGCTCGGCGCTGTCGGACTCCTGTCCCGCCTGTGGACGAGTGAGGAGACTGAGCCGGAGCCATCTGTCACGGAGGACGACCTGGTCTCCATCATCGAGACGGCGGAGGAGGAGAAGGTCATCGACGAGGAAAAGAGCGATCTGCTCCAGTCCGCGATCGAGTTCTCGGACACGACGGTCGAGGAGATCCTCACGCCCCGCATCGAAATGACGGCGATCGACATCGAGGACGCTCCCGCAGACATCCTGCAGACGGTGCTGGATTCCCGTCACTCGCGTCTTCCTGTCTACAAGGACACGCCGGACAACATCATCGGCGTGCTGTACCTGAACCACTACCTGAAGGCGGTCTCCGAGACGGGACACCCGGAGGACGTGCAGATCGAACCGCTGCTCTTCGAGCCGTGCTTCTTCCATAAAACGATGAAGCTCCCGGCGGCACTGGAGGAGATGCGCGAAAAGCAGATACATCTTGCCATCGTCATGGACGAATACGGCGGCACGATGGGACTCATCACGCTGGAGGACATCCTCGAGCAGATCGTCGGCGATATCTGGGACGAGACAGACGAGATCGTCGAGGAACTGACGAAGACCGGAGAGACCACGTACGAAGCGCTCGGCGAGATGAACGTCTACGACTTCTTCGACGCGCTCGACGTGGACACCCACGACTTCGAATCAGAGTATACGTCGGTCGGCGGCTGGGCAACGGAAATGTGCGAATCGCAGCCGCACGTCGGCGACAGCTTCAACTACAAGAACCTCTACGTCGTAATAGCCGAGATGGACGAGGACGATCTCGTCGTGACGAAGATCAGCGTACGGGTGAATCCTCCGGAGAAGGAGGAGGAAGAATGAATCTGCGATACGGCTACTGCAAGGAGTATTCCACGCCGCTGAAGACGGAAGTCGACTATGCTCTGATCGACGCGATCGCGCGGGCGGGATACGACTACGTCGAGATGCGCGCGATGCTCGTTTCTTCGCTTTACGAAGGGGAATACCGGAAACTGCGCATATATCTGCGCGAAGCAGGCCTCGGATGCGATTGCTGCTGCGCGCTGTTTCCCGCGTCCGTCCGCATAACGACCGCGGACGCGGACCGCGCGAAGATCGCGGCGTACACGGAAAAGACCTTCGAGCGCTGCAGCGCGCTCGGCGCGAAGAAGATCGTCTTCGGAAGCGCTCCGGCGCGTGCGCTGGATGATCAGACGACGGAGGAACAGGGCTTCGCCCGCATGGCGGACGTTCTCTCCGGAACGATCGTCCCGCTCGCGGAAAAGTATGACGTGACGGTGGTCATAGAGCCGCTGCGGGCGGTCGCCTGCAATTTCATCCACACGCTTGCGGAGGGTGCGCGCGTTGTTTCCGACGTCTCGTCGGAAAGGGTACGGCTGTTAGCGGATACGATCCATATGCAGAGCAACGAGGACGATCCGGACGCAATACTGACGTACGCGCCGATCCTGCGCCACATTCATATCTCTGAACTTTCGCGCGTGCTGCCGGAGGATGGCTACAGTCCCTACGTCGCCCGCGTCCTGCGGAATCTCCGCACGATCGGCTACGAGGGCACGATCTCCTTCGAGACGAACCGCGGGAAAGCCCCCGACAGCATGGCGAAGGCGCTGCGTCTCCTGAAAACGGAACTGAAATGAGAAACCGGGACTGCGGTGCAGTCCCGGTCTTTCATTTACAGTTTCTTTTCACCGTTGAAGAGGAAGATGCCGTACCCCGATCCGGTCTTGCCGCCGGAGAGGATTCGGTCTGCGAAGGCGCGGCGGATGCTGGTATCGCGCGGCCATGCTTCGGGCGGGTATTTGGCATATCGTCCGAAGACACGCCATGCTTCGGAGAATCTGTCCTTTTCGCTGCTGGCCTGCAGGTCGAAATCGTGCAGGAAGCCAAGGATATTCGAGGTCGGCGGGAGAAAATCCTCGTGTCCCTTGAAGAGCAGCCAGGAAGAGCAGCCGATCGGGACTATGCCGTCCTTGAAGTCCTTGTGGTAGAATTCCCACGCACGGCGGTAGGAATCCTGACGTTTTTCCGGCGTCAGCGGACCGCAGGAGGGAATGTGGACGTTCAGCACGTCGTTGCCCTTTTTGATCGTGATACCTGCCTTAGTATACTCCGGATACGGGTACGGGCGGTGCTCATACTGCAGGCGGCCGAGCGCGAAGCGGCGGAGCCGGTAGAAGTCCGCGTGCCAGTCACCCACGGAGGTGCCCGGAATGCCGAAGCACTCGAGACATTCACGGCATTTCCACGTCAGGTCGCGGTTGGAATCCCAGAAAATGTCTTCCGCGATCCCGCGTTCATGATACTTCGCCAGCATGATCTCCGCGCAGAATGCGTAGAAGATGAGGTGGGCGGTATAGGCGTGGACGTCCTTGGCGGCGGCGGTCTCGGCAACTTCTTTCAGTATGTCGGCCGTCGACGTGCCGTCCTCCGCCATGAAGCGGTCCACGATATCGTGAAAACGCTCGTCGCCGTCGAGAACGGAAGAATAGTAGGTCAGGTAAGGGATTGTCTCGACAGGAACGCCGATCTCCGGGTAGAATTCTTTCACAAAAGCGATGCTCATATTCTGTCCTTTCACGTTGTCCATACGGATCTTCACGGGATCTGCGGGAGCCACGGGCGGTTGGACTTCATCGGCATGGAGAAGGTGAGTTTGCCGGTGATGTTCCGCGCCTCATAGTAAGTCCCGTATTCGTCCGTTTTGTATTCGCCCTCGAACTCGTTCCCGACAAAGAACCAGTCGGTAGCGCTGTTGAGCTTGACGGAGAGATCACCGCGGCAGTAGGTCTCGCCGATGAGGCGGACGGTGGCGTTCTTCAGCCCGCGGATCTCGATGCGGCGGCGGTATTCCGCGCTGCACGGCGCGACCTCGCGGACGCCGATCACGCCGTCCTCCGCCTGCTCGATGAAGGCGCGTATCTCCCGGCGTTCTGCCTTCGGGAAGTGGTAGATCGCCTCGCCGTTGCTGTACTCCGTTTCATATCCGTCAAGCAGCGGTGCGCCGAGCGGGAAACGAAGACGTGTCTCCACCGTCGTGGAGGGATGGTAGGCGGAAAGGATGATCGCACCGTTCCAGCGGTGGAGCATGACGACCGGGTTCATTTCGCCGGCAGGCGCTTTGTAGTCGAAACTCCAGCCGAGTTTCTTCAGGGCGGTGAAGACGAGCCGCTCAGAGAGGAAGCGTTTGGTCACGTCGTGGCGGATCAAGCGGCGCGCACCCGGACGGATGATGCTCGAGACGGAACCGCGGAACCAGAAAGCGTTCCCGACCTGTGCGGCGATGACTGCGCCGTCCGCGAAAGCGAAGCCGTTCCCGCCCGCGTCGCGGGTGTCGATCGGACCGTCGCAGTCGACGGGATCGTGCTCCATAGGCAGCGGAAGCTCGCCGCAGCCCTTGACCGTAACGGTCAGCACGCCGGATCTCGGTTCGAGGTCCGGCTGAACGCCGAAGTAGTCACGGAACGCCGCCGAAGCGCGCTTCACGGAGCCGTAGAACATGACCTTCCCGCCGGTGCGGGCATAATCGAGGATCGCCTTTTCAAAGCTGCTTCCTGCGGCAGGGACCGGCGTCAAAAGGACGGAAGCGGCGTAGAGCGACTTGTCGTGATCGGCGAAGTTGTCCGTCGAAACGGAAGTGGAGACGGGCACTCCGTCTGCGATCAGGTTGCGCACGAACCAGTCGCCGGCGAACATAGCGGACGCTTCCGCACCGGTCGTGCAGTTCGAGTACTCGTTGAAGGGGTAGACCCAGACGACGGGCGAAGGCGCGTCGGGCGCTTCCTTGATCGCTTTGCGCAGATGCGGGATCGGTTCGTCCGCACAGGCGTCCGGCAGTTCGCCCCAGGAGTTGTCGATGGAGAGGAGCGAGAGATAGGTGGGCGGGCAGGTGCGGCCGCCTTTGTCGATGCGCGCGAGCGCCATCGGGAGGTAGATGTCGTGCGGCATGCCGTTATAGCGGTCATACCATGGGGAATTCGCCCACCACGGATCGTGGACGTAGTAGCGGAACAGATAGTCGCCGTCGTCCGGCACCTCCGCGATGCGGGATAGGTGTCCCATCAGCTCGAGACCGAAATCGAAGTCCAGCGCAGCCCACGGGGAATTCGGCGGAGGAAGCATCTTGAAACCGCCGTTGTAGATGTCGGCGAGCGCGACGCCGTCGGTCGCCATGTCGATACCGGCAGACATATTCGTGCCGCGCGTCTCGATCGGAAAGTCCGGACACTCACGGCGGAAGAAGGTCCAGAAATCAAGGACTTCCTTGCGGATGCCGGGAATGGCGTCACCGGAGAACTCTCTCCCGTCAAACAGTGCGCCGGTGGTCGACCACACGTCACGCCCGAAACCGAGACCGTTGGAAAACCAGACGTAATCAAAGCCGAGGTCGCTCAGGAAGTGCTGGCACTGCCGCCCGAAGAAGGTTCCGAACGGCGTCCCCTCCGGGATCCCATCAGGGAATCCGGCATAGTGGTAATTGTCCGCGTGTAGCTTCTCATAGGCGCAGATGAACGCCGATTTGCCCATCGTCTGACAGGAACAGACCTCATTGTGGCGGTCATATTTGAACGAGGAGCGGGCGAATTCCGGACCGGGGTCGAAGGTCTCGCCGACACGGATCCTCTTGTCGGGGAACATCTCCTTCCCGACGCGATGGATCGCCGCAACGATGCGGCGCAGCGTGTCGTAGCTCACCTCGGGCGGATCTTCCATATACAGATACGGGCGGGAATGGAGTCCGCGGCGCTCCGGGTCGAGCGTTTTGTTCCAGCTCTCGCGAAGGTTTGCGATGCCGACGTAGCGCGCCCAGTCGAAGGTGTCCGACCCGATGCCGCGGTAGTCGAGGATCTCCGAGCCGTCCGCGGTCCACAGCAGAACGGAGATCATAGGCGTCTCCCGCGTCAGCGGACGCCACTGTTCGAAAAAGTGCCGGCAGACAGATTCGATATATGCCTCGTCATGCTGCCGGAACGGTTTCAGACTGATCTCAAGCGTGATGTTTTTCATGAATAACTCCTTTCATAATCCGGGGAACAGGTTTACTGTATTATTATACGGGATTGGAACGTGAATGGCAATAGACCTGAACAAAGTCATCAGAAAAAAGAGAGGGAGGTAATTTTGAAATCGGACGGACGCCTGTTCGTTTTTTTGTTTGAAAAACCTATTGATTTTTTGTGCAAAAAATGGTATAATTGGTACGGTAAGTGTGAATGCCGCCTGAGACGGGATTCAAATTTTTGTATTTCAGTCGAGCTGATGCTCCGGGAGCGTACTATGAAATCTTGCGAAGTCACTATTAAAAACAGCGTTGGTCTGCATGCCCGCGCGGCAACGTATTTCATCCGCACGGCGAACACGTATCAGAGTACGCTTTGGGTAGAGCGCGAAGACCGCCGTGTCAACGCGAAGAGTCTGCTCGGCGTGCTTTCGCTCGGGATCGTAAAAGGTATGACGATCCTGCTCATCGCGGACGGGACGGATGAGGACGAGGCTCTGGCGGGTCTTTCCGCTTTGATCGAGTCCGGATTCACGAACTGACCGCGAACGTGTCCGGCCGGTTCCGGGGCTTTTGCCGCGGGATGTACCGGAAGAACGATCGTTGTGCGATGGGCGAAAAGCCGTTTCGGTTTTTCGCCCTATTTCCTTCATGGCGGCAGCGGACGATCGGAACGGAAACAGAGGAGAACGGTTTATGCGCGTGACGGGACAACGTCCTGAAGAGGTACTCGGGCTGCTCCGCAGCAAAGCCGCGGCGCTCCCGCACTCGCCCGGCGTTTATATCATGCACGGCGCGGATGGAAAAGTGATCTACGTAGGCAAATCGCGCTCACTGCGCGACCGCGTTTCGCAGTATTTCCACGGCGCCCACGATGTCAAGACGACGCACATGGCGGGCAGCGTGTACGATTTCGAGTTCATCGTCTGCGACACGGAGATGGAAGCGCTCGCGCTGGAAAACCGCCTTATCAAGCAGTACAAACCGAAGTACAACATCAAACTGAAGGACGCGAAGTCTTATCCGTACGTACGTCTCGGCACGGACGATCCGTACCCGCGTCTGACCATGACGCGCAAGCGGACGGATGATAACGCCATGTACTTCGGACCGTATTCCGGCGTCAGCACGGCGTTCTCGATCATCCATGCGGTGGAAAACGTCCTGCGGCTGCCGACCTGCCGCCGCGTGTTCCCGCGCGACATAGGCAGGGAACGTCCCTGCCTGTACTACCAGATGGGAAAGTGTATCGGCGTTTGCACGGGCAAGGTAGAGCAGGAGGAGTACGCCGCGATCACAAAATGCGCCGCGCAGATCTTGCGCGGCGGCACGAAAGACGCCGCGGCAGGTCTGACCGCCCGAATGAACGCAGCTTCCGAGGATCTGCGGTTCGAGGAGGCGGCGCGGTGCCGCGATGCTCTGGAGGCGCTGCGGCAGCTCGGAAACCGTCAGAAGGCCGTCGGCGCACCGGATTACGAATGCGACGTCATCGCGCTGGCAGCTTCCGACGCGGGCGACTGCGTGGCCGTCTTCTATGTCCGCGGCGGGTATATCACGGATACGGAGCATTTCCTTTTCGCGCCTGACGAGATCACCTCGGGAAGCGAAGACGGGGAGGATTCCCCGATGAGCGCGTTCTTGCTTTCGCTGTACCAGTCGCGTGAGTACGTGCCGCGCGAGATCCTGCTTTCCTTCCCGATGGCGGAGACGGAGGTGGCGGCAGTCTCCGGCGTTCTCACGGAGCGGGCGGGACATAAGGTCACCGTCCGGATGCCGCAGCGCGGTGAACAGCGGGCGCTGTGTCAGATGGCGCAGACGGACGCCGCGCGTCACGGGGAGAACCAGCGCAAGCGCGAGATCGGCGCGGAAGAAACGCTCATCGCGCTGGCGTCGCTGCTGGAACTTGAGGTGATCCCCGAGCGGATCGAATGCTATGATATTTCCAATCTCGGCGCCGAGCACGTCACCGCCGGCATGATCGTTGCCCAGGACGGCCTGTTAAAGAAGAGCGAGTACCGTCTGTTCCGCATCCGCACGGTATCCGGTGCGCCGGATGACTATGCGTCCATGCGCGAGACGCTCGTCCGACGCATGGGGCATCTGGATGACGGAGGCGAGACAGGTATGGGCGTACGGCCTGATCTGATCCTGCTGGACGGCGGCCGCGGGCATGTGTCCGTCGTGCGGGAGGCACTGCGCGAGATCGGGCGGGAAGATATCCCGGTCTACGGTATGGTCAAGGACGATCGTCACCGCACGCGCGCACTGACCGACGACGAGCGTGAATACCCGCTCGCGCAGGACGAGGGGATGTTCCGTTTTGTTTATCAGCTGCAGGAGGAAGTCCACAGATATACGGTCTCGCATATGTCCGAAGCGAAGCGGAAGACGATCCGCCGTTCGACACTGGAGAAGATCGACGGTATCGGTCCCGCGAAGGCGCGTGCGCTGATGGCGCACTTCGGTACGTTGGCAGCGGTAAAGGAAGCGGATGAGGACGCGCTGAAAGCGGTCAAGGGGATCACGGCGGCGGACGCTGAGCGGATCCGGAAAGCGTTCTCCGGGGAAGAGAACATACCTGAGTCGTGAAGACCTTTGCCGTGCGTCCGAATTACACATACACAATTGCGCATACACAATACTGTATACACAACTCCCCGCGGGGATAAGGAACAGCCAGAGGTCTTGACTGCCGCCCGGCGCGGAGAAAAGAAGGGAAGAAAACAGACTATGATGCGGATCATTACAGGCAGTGCGCGCGGTACGAAGCTGGAGACGCTGGAAGGCGATGCGACGCGGCCGACTTCCGAGAGGGTCAAGGAGGCGGTGTTCTCCATGATCCAGTTCGACGTGGAGGGAAGAACGGTGCTGGATCTGTTCGCCGGTTCCGGACAGATGGGGCTCGAAGCGCTCAGCCGCGGCGCGGCGCGCGCGACGATGATCGACGTTTCTCGGGACGCAGTCAATACCGTCATGAACAATGCGAAGAAGACACATCTGTTCGACCGCTGCAGGATCTCCTGCTCAGACGCTCTCGCGTTTCTCAAAAGCGCCGCGGGGAAGGAAACATACGATATCATGTTCCTCGATCCGCCGTATGCTTCCGGGCTCGTTGCGGATTCGCTCCATGCCATTGCAGAGGGCGGGATCGCCATCCCGGGCGGGACAATCATCTGCGAGACGGACAATCCTACGGACGCCCGTCCTTCGCGCCGTAAACTGCCTGCGGAGGAGAAAGAAGCGAACGAACTCGCCGCAGTTCTGCGCGACGTTTTTGGCGGTGACGAAACGCTCCGGGACCGCTTCACGATGCGGAAAACAGTTTCTTACGGCAGGACGAGAATCACGATCCTCACGCCGGCGGAGGGATGAGGGATGGACGAACGCATCTGTATCGTAACCGGCAGCTTTGATCCGATGACTTCCGGACACGCCGATCTGCTCAGCCGGGCTTCACGGCTGTTCGACCGCGTGTACGTCGTCGTTCTGGACAACGGGAAGAAGGATTCCACCGGCGGGGGGATGTTTACCTATGAAGAACGGCTTACGATCCTTCAGACAGCGGTCGATGAACTTAGATCCGCCGGGATCGCGAACGTTTGTGCGGAATCATTCACCGGGCTGACCTCTGATTATGCGAAAAAGGTCGGGGCAAAATTCATCGTGCGCGGTGCCCGGAACGCTTCGGATTTCGATTATGAAGTTTCGCTGGCGGAGATCATGAAGCGTTTCGACCCGGAACTGGAGACCGTGATCCTTCCGGCAGACCCGAAGCGTGCCTGTATCAGTTCGACTTACGTGAGAGAACTGCTCCGCTACGATTGTCCGATCGGAGACGCGATGCCGCCTCTGGCAGGTGCATGCGCGGTCGATCTTCTGCAAAAGCGTAAAAAGAGCTGAATGCCCCTCGGAGGCTTTGGTGACCATATTTTTAACAAGGCGACCGGTACCGGTCGCTTTTTTCTATTTGTACAGGTTAACCAGTTTATGCAAATGCATAATTGGCAAATGCGACAAAATGAGATTTTCTTCATTTTTCTACTTGCATTTTCGGCAATCGTGTAGTATAATAACGAAAACGAAAAAAGCCGGGAAAAACAGGAGATCGATCCGGAGTCAAAAAATCCCGGAAAAAGATGCTTTTTATGGAATTTTCACATAAACCGGTTCTGCTTTCTGCCTGTATAGACACTCTTTTCGCCAAAAACCTGCCTCCTCATTGCATTTTTGTGGATTGCACAGCAGGCGGCGGGGGACACTCTTACGCAATTGCCGAAAAGCTTCCGAAGGGTGGAAAACTGGTTTCTCTGGACAGAGATGATGCCGCATTAGACACCTGCCGAAATAGATTGGGAAGATTTGGCGACAAAGTCACGGTGTTCAAATCGAACTTTGCGGACCTTAGCGCGGCTTTGGATTCACTTGGCATTGATCAGATCGACGGTATCATGTGGGACCTCGGCGTCTCTTCCTATCAGCTCGACGAGGCGTCCCGCGGATTCAGTTACACTTCCGAAGCGTACCTCGATATGCGCATGGATACAAGCGGAGGGCAGACTGCCGCAGACGTCGTCAACGGTTATCCGGAATCCGAACTGGCACGTATCATCCGCGACTACGGAGAGGAGCGGTTCGCAACACGCATCGCGCGCACAATCTGTGAAGAACGCGAACGGGTACCTGTCACCTCTACCACACAGCTCGCGGATTTGGTCATCCGTTCCA
>JAEEGL014776202.1_pt1 | contig 12548 bp, 12 predicted proteins | sample 9134231 | NCBI WGS metagenome assembly JAEEGL01 (sample SAMN16246548, study PRJNA631951) | gut metagenome | biome: gut microbiome; feature: rumen; material: fiber-attached | host: Bos | place: Iran: Karaj | collected 2018-10
CCTACCTGCTCAGGGAGGTCTACCATTACTGCAAGTTTGTCAAGGTTGAGGACGAAGTCGTTATGAAGGCGCTTTGACGGTTTAGCTATTCAGCGGAGGACGGGATTATGTTTGGTGGAGTGTCGCCTATAGAATTGAACGGGATGGTATCGCGGACACAGGATTTTTCCGCTATCAAGCAGCATGAGGATATGAAGCCGGTGACGGACCAGAATAATTCCCAGGTACAGGTGGACCGCAATGCCGAGCATCAGGCCCATTCAGTGACTGAGGGACAGCGTACCGAGACCGAGGGCGACAATACCGGCGGAGGACTGGGAAGCTATTTCGGAGACGGGGGGAAGAACAGGAAAAAGAAGGAAGAGGATAGTTCAAAGGGAAAGGTCATAGTCAAAAGACGGGGAGGTGGCTTTGATTTTTCCGTTTAGGTAAGTTATATGACTACAATGGAAATAGTGCTGCTGATCTGCGGTGCGGCTATTTTTATCATCAGTTTTTTTGTGCCGGACAAAAAAGCCAAAAACATCGATCAGGTCTTTGATCCGGAGGAGATCTCCCGAATGAGCGATGAAAAGATCGCTTCAGCCAGAGAAAAGATATATCAGATGGCAGATGAGGCCTCCAGATATGCTTTGGAAAAGACCGAAAATTCCATGGACAGAATTTCAAATGAAAAGATGATGGCTCTGAATGAATATTCGGAGTCTGTTTTGAATGCCATAGAAAAAAACCATCAGGAGGTGGTTTTTCTTTATGATATGCTCAATGAAAGATCTGTGGATCTGAAGAATACAGTCAGGGAGGCACAGCAGGTCCAGGCGCAGATGAAGGAAACCTTTAAGGGCGCGGACGAATTTACAAAAACCTTTGAGGAAGTGAAGGAGATAAAGCTGGTCCAGGATAACAAGCCGGTGAATGTGGCTCAAAAGGCAAAGGAAGCCAGAGAAGAACTTAGCGCCATAGAAAAACTGGCCATGAACAAGGCGGGACTGGATGCAGGGAAGAGACAGGTCGATGAAGCCGCCGTCAGTGAAACGCCTGCTTCAGAAGCAAAGGCTCCCGCAGCAAGGAGCGCCCATGATATAGACCTGGCGCTGGATGAGGGCAGGAGCCCCGGCAGGAACAAGAATGAGATGATCCTGAAGCTCCACAGACAGGGCAAATCAAATGTGGAAGTGGCCAGAGAACTGGGACTGGGAATGGGAGAAGTCAAACTGGTGATCGATCTCTTTGAAGGCCCGAAGGGCGGTGCGAAATGAGACTGTCTTCATACATGAGAGGTCTGGGGATAGGCATGGTGGTGGCATCACTTCTGATGGGACTCAACAGACAGCCGGTGTCCCTGACAGACCGGGAAATAAAGGAAAAGGCCAGGAATCTGGGAATGGTGGAAAAGGATTCCATGGTCCTGTCAAATGCCCTGCCGCAAAAGGAGGATGACAGCGTATCCCTCAATATGATGGACAGGGAAATGTCCGGTTATGACCTTCTGGATCTGGCTAATTCACCGAAGGAGAAAGAAGAGGCCGATTCGGATTCTGCTATGGAGGTATTGTTTGATGAACCCTCTTCGGATGGGGAAGACAGTTCGTCAGCGATGAAGGAGAGTTCCTCAGGTAAGGAAGAGAGCTCGTCTGAGATAAAGGATAGTTCCTCAGTTAAGAAAGACAGTTCATCTGAGAAAAAAGAGAGTTCTTCAGCTAAGAAAGAGAGTTCATCTGAGAAAAAAGAGAGCTCCTCGGCTAAGGAAAAAAGCTCATCAGAGATAAAGGAAAGCTCATCGGTTAAGGAAAATAGTTCATCAGAGATGAAGGAGAGCTCATCGGCTAAGGAAAAGAGTTCTTCTGAGAAAAAGGAGAGTTCTTCAGCCAAGGAAAAGAGCTCATCAGAGGTGAAGGAAAGCTCGTCCGCAAAGGATAAGAGTACTTCTTCCGGGAAAGAGAAGGTTTCATCCGAAAAGGAAAAATCTTCTTCCGAAAAGAAGAGCAGTACGTCTTCTTCCGGGAAAAAGGAGGATGTCCACGGACCCGGTGCCATTTCCACTGAAGATAAGTATATCACCATAACTCCGGGGGATTCCTCCACCACGGTGGCTTCAAAGCTCAAGGAGGCAGGTATAATATCGGATGCCGCAGCCTTTGACCGCTTTTTGTGCAATGCAGGCTACGACCGCCGTATCACCACGGGCAAAAAAATGATCCCGGCGGGGGCCTCCGATGTGGAGATCGCCGGAATCATAACAGTCAGATGACAGGGGACTGATGCCCGTCAAAGAGTGGAATAGCCGAAACCGTTACAGATGGCATCCACGGGAACCCCGTTCTTGCAAAGCGGACAGCTGTCGGCCTTGTAGCTGGCGTAGTCGGGCAGGTCGCGGTTGGAATAAAGGGCCCTGATGGGGATGCCGTCGATCTTTTCTCCTACGGAATAGATGGCGGAGATCCCGGCTATGGAACCGTTATAGAAATTCACGGAACCGATAGCGCTCTTTAATGTATCTCCGGTAGTGGCTGTATCTATGAGGATCAGCACCTTTTTGTTTTTGATCATATGGACCGTGTTCTCACGGAACATCATCTGTCCGCTGGTATTATACTCCGGACTGGTGATGTAAATGGTCTGATGGGCGTTCGCCGAAATGATGCCGGCCTTGGTCAGCTTGTTGGCCAGGTATGAGCCCACGACCTCCATGCCGTTGAGGCATAGGATGGTGTCTATCACATCCGAACTCAGATACATCTCAGCCAACTCCTCCCCGGTGGCTCTGGCTTCTCGCTGACGTGACTTCATGTCGGTCAGATCCATGTAATAATTAACATGGGAGTGGGGCGTGATGAAATGTCCCGGAATGTACCTGAGTACCACATCCTTGTTCCGTTTGTGATCGATCTTTTTGTAATCCTGCATAAGAAATACACCTCCTTTTTTTCTATATTCTATCATAACTTATTTTCTTTTGCGATATTTTTATTGCATTTTCTCCCGGGATATGATAAATTATTTTAGTTACTGCGGTCATAGACCGTAAAATATACACATGTGTGGGATTTTGATCGGTGGCTGAGCCTGTATTCGGGCTTGTCAGATAGGTTTATCACACATGGAGGATTAACCGATTGGAGGATAACAATGGGCGTAATTTCAATGAAACAGTTACTGGAGGCAGGTGTTCATTTCGGCCATCAGACCAGAAGATGGAACCCTAAAATGGCACCCTACATTTTTGCGGAGAGAAACGGCATCCACATCATCGATCTGCAGCAGACTGTAGGTCTGGTGGATGAGGCGTACAATGCCATTTCCGAGTGCGCTGCACAGGGCGGCACCATTCTTTTCGTAGGTACAAAGAAGCAGGCTCAGGAAGCCATAAAGGAAGAGGCTGAGCGTTGCGGCATGTTCTATGTAAATGAGAGATGGCTGGGTGGTATGCTCACCAATTTCAAGACCATCAAGTCAAGGATCGGCCGTCTTAAGGAGATCGAGAACATGGCTACCGACGGTACCTTTGATGTTCTCCCCAAAAAGGAAGTTATCAAGCTTAAGAAGGAATGGGAGAAGCTTGACCGCAACATCGGCGGTATCAAGGATATGAAGAAGGTTCCCGATCTTATCTTTATCATCGATCCCAAGAAAGAGCACATCTGCATACAGGAGGCTCACAAGCTGGGCATTACTCTGGTGGGAGTATCCGATACTAACTGCGATCCCGAGGAACTGGATTATGTGATCCCCGGCAATGATGACGCCATCAGGGCAGTCAAGCTCATCACTTCCAAGATGGCTGACGCAGTGATCGAGGCTAATCAGGGACAGACCGGTGATAATTATGATCCTGAGGCAGCTGAAGCTCAGGCAGAGGAAGAAGCATAATCCGGTTTTAGATCCACTGTCATTCTGAGGGCGCAGCCCGAAGAATCCTGAAAGATCGGAACTGAAAAAAACATGATCTGATTTCTGATCCACTGTCATTCTGAGGGCGCAGCCCGAAGAATCCTGAAAGAGTGGAAACGAAAAACGTAATAAAAAACAGGAGGTTAAAACATGGCAAATATAACAGCGGCTATGGTCAAGGAACTGCGTGAGATGACCGGCGCAGGCATGATGGACTGTAAAAAGGCTTTAGGCGAGACAGACGGAGATATGGAAGCTGCAGTGGAAGTTCTTAAGAAGAGCGGAGCTGCAAAGATGGAAAAGAAGGCAAGCAGGATCGCTGCCGAGGGTATCGCAAGAGTAGCGGTAGACGGAAACAGTGCGGTTGTGGCAGAGGTTAACTCTGAGACTGATTTCGTGGCAAAGAATGAGATTTTCCAGGCATTTGTCCAGGAAGTTGCCGATAAGGCACTTGCTTCAGGTCTTGCAGGCGGAGCTAACGGAGAGGACGTTCAGACCCTTCTTGACGGTGGTCTTCAGGCAGTTGTGGCTGAGAAGACTCTTCAGATCGGCGAGAAGCTTTCCTTCAGACGTTTCAAGAGGGTGACCGGCGATTGTGTTGCCACATATATCCATGGCGGCGGCAAGATCGGCGTTCTGGTAGCTGCAAAGGGTGGTGATTCCGATGCGATCAAGGAAGCCCTTAACAACGTGGCTATGCAGGTTGCGGCTATGAATCCCCAGTATATCAAGAGAGATGATATGTCACAGGAGGAGAATGACAAGTTAAGAGAGATCGTCATCGACAGCTCACTCAACGATCCCGCTTCCCTGCCCAAGCCCGTGCTGAATGATGTCCTGGATAAGGCTATCGCAGCCGGCAAGCTCAGCAGCGAAGGCGTGGCAGTTCTCGAAGAGAAGAGAAATGACAAGTATCTGTTTAACTTCCTTCCCAAGGAGGATATCGAGGTTCTTAAGGGCGTGGCTCTTGAGGGCAAGGCAGATTATCTTGACAACAAGACCTTTAGCGGTACCGTTGAGGGACGTATATCCAAGCAGCTTAAGGAGATCTGCCTCATGGATCAGGTCTATGTAAAGGCAGAGGACGGAAAGCAGAACGTAGGCAAGTATCTTGAGAGCGTATCCAAGGATCTGGTGATCACTGAGTTCGTACGCTTCGAGGTAGGCGAGGGAATGGAAAAGAAGAGTGAGGACTTCGCCGCCGAGGTTGCCGCACAGCTTGGATAATAATTTTCAGAACAGCACCTGGATACGAAAAAAATGACGATGGGAGCTTGCTCACAAGAGACATTTTTTTCGGATTCAGGTATTGGATGAATTAAATGCACCGAAAAAACCGAAGGTTTTTGAGGTGGCTGTTCTGAAAATTATATGTTAAATCAAATACATGATCTCCGCGATCTCAGATCGCGGAGATTTTTGGTTGATGAACAAAAAGGAAAAGGATTATGGGTTTATTTGATAAATTAAAAGAAAGACTGCAGAAGACCAGGGAACAGATCAGCGGCGGGATGGATAACCTGATAAACGGTTACGCCGAGATAGATGATGATTTTTATGAAGAACTGGAAGAAACCCTGATAATGAGCGATATGGGCATGGATGCCACCGAAGAGATCCTGGAGGAACTGAAAAAGCAGGTCAGGGACAAGCATGTGAGGGTGCCTGCCGACACAAAAGAACTTCTGATAGAGATCATAAAGGAACGGATGGCTTTGCCGGAGGATGCTTATGCTTTCACGGGAGTACAGTCCGTAGTCCTGGTGGTGGGCGTGAACGGCGTGGGCAAGACTACCACCTGCGGCAAACTGGCCGCATCAATGAAGGCTCAGGGAAAGCGTGTCATCTTATGTGCTGCCGACACCTTCAGAGCGGCGGCTACGGAACAGCTTAAGGAATGGTCGGTCAGAGCCGGAGTGGAGATCATCACCGGCAACGAAGGCGGCGATCCCGGCTCCGTGATCTATGACGGTGTCAGCGCCGCGAAAGCACGTAAGGCGGATGTGCTCATTTGTGATACTGCGGGCCGTCTCAACAATAAAAAGAACCTTATGGAGGAGCTCCGCAAGATCAACAACATCATCTCCAGGGAATTCCCCGAGGCCTGCCGTGAGACATTGGTGGTGCTGGATTCCACCACGGGACAGAATGCCCTTTCCCAGGCAAAGGAGTTTAAGGAAGTCACGGATGTTACGGGTATTGTTCTCACGAAACTTGACGGTACGGCCAAGGGCGGTATCGCTGTGGCCATCAAAGATAAGATGGGGGTTCCGGTCAAGTATATCGGAGTGGGCGAGGGCATCGACGACCTGGAAACCTTCGACCCCGACGCCTATGTCCGCGCTATCTTCGCCTAGGATATTTTATTGGATCTTCTTGAGCGGAATCTAATACAACAGTTTATAAATACCACAAAATATGGTAAAATATAAAATTATGATAAACACCGAAAATAGGAGACAGGCATGAGGAAAAAGATCCTCTTTCTCATAACATCCCTGACCGGCGGAGGCGCCGAGAGAGTCGTCTGTAACCTCTCCAGAGTCCTGTCGGATAAAGCGGATATAGATATACTGGTAAACAGCGAATCGAAAAAAGATTATCCCCACGGGGGGAGAGTCCTCACCCTGGGAATGGATTTCACAAAGGAGCTAACCTGGGGCGTACAGTTCAAAGCCCTCATCAGGCGGATGAGAATGCTTAGGAAGCTTAAGAAGGAAGGCGGTTATGACGCCTGCATCAGTTTCATGGACGGCTCGAATTTTGCCAATATCCTGTCAGGGAAAAAGTACTGTAAAGTCATAGTCTCGGAAAGGATAATGCTTTCGCAGTGCAGGACGAAAAAATACAGATATTTTGTCTATCCCATGGTGAAGCTGCTCTATCCCCATGCGGATACGGTGGCGGCGGTCTCCAATGAGTGTGCCCTGGATCTGAGACGTAATTTCGGCATAAGCGCCGATAAGCTTACTGCTGTATATAACGGAGTGGATCATGATTTTATTAAGGAAATGGCGGAAAAAGAGCCTGCAGTCCGCATGGACAAAGAGTGCTTCTATTTTCTGAACATCGGAAGGCTCCTGCAGCAGAAAGGACAGTGGCATCTGATCAGGGCCTTCTCCAGAGTGAGCAGGACCCATAAAAACGCCAGGCTGATGATCTGTGGCAGTGGTAGCGATGAGAAATATCTGAAAAAGCTGGCCAGGGAATGCGGTGTGGAAAAAGAAGTCATTTTTGCCGGCTTTTGCGAAAATCCGTATGCCATAGCCTCAAGGTGCGATGCCTACGTGTCCACCTCTTTGTTTGAAGGTTTTTCCAATGTGCTGATAGAAGCCATGACCTGTGCTCTTCCCATTATATCCGTGGATTTCAAGTCCAGCGCCCGGGAGATATTATCCCCTGATACGTCCTTTGAACATAAGCTGAAAAAAGGACTGGAAAGGGCCGAGTATGGGCTTATCACGCCGCAGAATTCAGGGGAGTACCGTGAGGGAGCAGACCCTCTGGAGGAAAGCGAAAAAGCGCTGGTTCAGGCCATGGAACTGATGATAGAGGACGATGAGCTGAGGCAGCATTATAAAGAAAAGTCCCTTGAAAGAGCCACGTCCCTGACGCTTGAGACCATTGCCCAAAAGTGGCTGGACCTGTTGGAGGAATAAGATGAAGGATCCCGAAATATCCGTAATAATAACTACATACAAAAGAAAACCCGATATGCTGAGGCGTGCGGTAAAAAGCGTGCTGTCACAGAGCTTTTCCGATCTGGAGCTCATCGTGGTTGATGATAATATACCCGCGCAGAGAACTGTATTTGCGGTAAAGGATACACTTGAGAGCTTTTCCGATGTCAGGATACAGTATTGCGCCAACGAGAGGAAAAAAGGAGCCTGCGGAGCCAGAAACACAGGCATCATGAGATCGAAGGGGAAATATATCGCCTTCCTGGATGATGATGACGAGTTCTGCTCCGATAAGCTTTTGAAAATGCGTGAGGTGCTGGAAAACACCGATGCGGGAATGGTGGTCTCCGATTTCTATAAAAAGGATGACGAAAATGACAGGATAAAAAGCGTGCTGCTGAAATATGATGAGGATGATATACGCTACGGTATGCTCTGCGGCAATCATATCGGCGCCTCGAATCCGCTTATCAAAAGAGAGTGCTTTGATGAATGCGGCATGTTCGATGAGGATATGCTTTCGGCCCAGGATATAGAGCTGTGGTGCCGCATCGCAGAGAAATACAGGATCAGGATATTGCATGAATGTCTTACCGTATGGCATGTACATGAGGGGGACAGCATCACGAAGCACCCTCATAATAAGCTGCTGAGCAACCAGAAACTCATAGAGAAGAATCTGGAATTCCTGGGGGGACATCCGAAGGCCCACGCCCATCTGCTTCTCATCCAGTCCAAGCGCTGTATACAGATGCATGAAAAAAAGGAAGCGGTTAAAAAGTATTATCAGGCCATGTCCGTTTATCCGCTGTATGTTATCAAAAAGTTTCCGACCTTCATGTTCTGGCTTATAAAGTACGGGAAATAAAATGGATTATCTTACTGTTTTTATCATGCGGCTGCTGGGGCTGTGGAACAGCCTGAAGCCCTTTGAGATAGATCTGCATAAAGCTGAAAATAAGGAAATGTGGAAACGCTATCAGAGGACTCATTCCGGATGGTTCATAGAGGATCAGGGCGAACTGGCAGCCTTTAAATACGGCAAAAAAACCTTTGACTTTATCACAAAGAACACTGTGGGAAAGGCCCTTGTAAATGAGGACGGTTCCATAGCCGGAAAGGCGAACCTCTGCGGCATAGTGGCCATATATAATGCCTGCGTATTTCTGGGAGAGGGAAGCAGCAGGGTTTCCCCGGCTTCCATCATAGAGAATTTTGAGAAAAAAGGACTGCTTATGAACGGATGCATGGGGACATCTCCACGGGCCATCCTGAATTATCTCAAGAGCCTGGGCTTTGATACAAAGCTGTATTATGCCGGGGATCTTGGCAGCAAAAAATATAAGGAAGTCCAGGCGGCTTTTGAGGCGTTCATATATGTGGCTTATAACAGCGCAAAGCATATAAGGAACGGTATGCATTTTATATGCGTGACAAAGGAACCCTCAGGTTCTTTTGCGGTCCACAACAGTCAGGGCGGTCATAAAAAAAGCAGTTATGACGATCTGGAAAACGCAGTGAAGTCATACAATGACTACGGATCAAAGCCCATTTGTGTGATAGGAATAAATAATGGGGCTGAAAAAGTGTAACATGAGTAAAACAGATACGGATAAACATAATATGCCCATACTTTTGAAACCGGCTTTTAAGGATTATCTCTGGGGCGGCAGACGGTTGAAGGATGATTTTTCCAAGGAAACTTCACTGTCTCCTCTGGCGGAAAGCTGGGAATGCTCCACGCATCCTGCGGGAGAGTGTGAGGCTGTGGGCGGCTGCTTTGACGGGATGAAGTTAAGGCAGATACTGGAACGGAATCCTGATTTTTTTGGCGCCAGGGAACATGAGAAGGGAGAGCTTCCCATTCTGGTAAAGCTCATAGACGCAAAGAACGATCTGTCGGTCCAGGTACATCCGGATGATACCTATGCCCGGGAATATGAGAACGGGCAGCGGGGAAAGACGGAGATGTGGTATGTGATAGATGCGGGGGAGGATTCATCGCTGATCTACGGCCTTCGTGAAAGGGTGACAAAAGAACAGCTCAAGGAATCCGCGCTTGCCGGAAATATGGAAAGATACCTTCAGCGGATACCCATAAAAAAGAACGATGTATTTTACATAGAGTCCGGGACCATCCACGCTATAGGCAGGGATGCGCTGATCGCGGAGGTGCAGGAAAGCTCCGATCTGACCTACAGGCTGTATGACTATGACAGGGTCGACAAGTACGGTAACAAGAGGGAGCTTCATATAGAAAAGGCTGTGGAAGTGGCAGACCTGAATGTGGCCAAAAGTCCCAGACAGCCCCTTCGCGTGCTGAAATATTCTGTGGGGATGGCCAGGGAGCTGTTGGGACGCTGCAGATATTTTGAAGTATACAGGATGCTGATCAATACCGAACGCTGCAGGAGCATGGCCTGTTACGAACCCAATCCCCACACTTACAGGGTGCTGCTCTGTATAGACGGCTGCGGGAGTCTTCGGTGCAATGATGAAAGCATTAACTTTTTCAAGGGGGACTGTTTCTTTGTTCCGGCCACTTCACCGGACTGCCATCTGCACGGCAAGGCACAGTTTTTGGATATCATAGGTTGATCATGTTGATACAGAATACGGAGGTCGTTCATGAACATTGTTTTATTATCAGGCGGGTCGGGAAAGCGTCTCTGGCCCCTTTCAAATGACATCAGGTCAAAGCAGTTCATCAAGATATTTAAAAAAGAGGACGGGGATTATGAATCCATGGTCCAGCGGGTATACCGTCAGATAAAGAATACGGATCCCGATGCAAAGATCACCATCGCCACTTCGAAGACCCAGGTCTCCGCTATCCACAACCAGCTGGGAGAGGATGTGGGGATCTCCGTGGAACCCTGCCGCAGGGATACCTTCCCGGCCATAGCTTTGGCGTCAGCCTACCTTAAGGATGTGCAGGGAGTGGATGAGAATGAATCCGTGGTGGTCTGCCCTGTGGATCCCTATGTGGAAAAGGATTATTTTGACGCTCTTCAGCGTTTGTCGCTGCAGGCTGACAAGGGAGAAGCCAATCTGGTGCTCATGGGTATCGAGCCCACCTATCCCAGCGAAAAATTCGGCTATATAGTTCCGGAAAGCAAAGACGAGGTGAGCAGTGTTTCTTCGTTCAAGGAAAAGCCCGACGCCCTGCTGGCGGCCCAGTATATCGAAAGGGGAGCCCTCTGGAACGGCGGCGTTTTTGCCTACAAGCTTAAATACCTTATGGACAAGGCTCATGAACTCATCGATTTTACCGATTATCAGGATCTTTTCGATAAGTATGAGACCCTCGAAAAAATATCCTTTGACTATGCGGTTGTGGAAAAGGAAGAAAAGATACAGGTGATGCGTTTTTCCGGTCAGTGGAAGGATATGGGTACCTGGAATACCCTGACCGAGGCCATGGAGGAGAAGTGTATCGGAAACGGGATAATGAACGATAAATGTGATAACGTCCACATACTCAACGAGCTGGACGTGCCTGTTCTGGCCATGGGCCTCAGGGATGTGATCATCTCAGCCAGCGCTGACGGTATACTGGTTTCCGACAAGGAACAGTCCAGCTATATCAAGCCCTATGTGGATGACATCGTGACCCAGATCATGTATGCCGAAAAATCCTGGGGATCCTTCAGGGTGCTGGATGTGGAGCCCAAAAGCATGACCATAAAGGTTACGCTGAACCCGGGCCATTCCATGAATTATCACAGCCATAAAAACCGCGATGAGGTCTGGGTGGTGCTCTCGGGTACGGGACGTACCGTTGTGGACGGCATGGAACAGCAGGTGAGGGCAGGCGATGTGGTGACCATGCAGGCCGGCTGCAGGCACACAGTATTTGCCGATACGGAGCTCAAGATGATGGAGATCCAGCTAGGAGACGACATCACCGTACATGATAAGGAAAAATTTGCATTGGAGTAAGGTTTTGTGGTATCATGGTTAATCGTGTTCCGGTCTGTATTTATGACCGGAAGGTCGTCCCGGATGACAGTGCCAGACATTGTACCTGCTGTCATTCTGAGCGGTGTACCTGCTGTCATTCTGAGCGAAGCGAAGAATCTTAAAAGAGGAGGAGATGAAAAGTGACTCAGGGAATTTATTCTGATGCATTCAGACAGATGAAGAAGAATGCATTTCCGTTTTTGATCAGTATGATCCTGGTTTCTGTTCTTGCGGGCGCTATGAACTGCATTCCTTTTTTGGGTTTTGTCGCCTATTATTTTGTGGCCTGTGCCCTTTCGCTTGGACTTTCCGGGATGTATCTGGATGCAGCCTACGACAAAAAAACAGAGGTGGGCGATATATTCAAGTATTTTGACAGGATCGTGCCTGCTACGGCCCTTGTCTTTTTAAAGAGCCTTTATGTCATGCTCTGGTCCATGCTCTTTCTCATTCCGGGTATAGTCAAGTGGTTTTCCTATTCCATGTCCATGTTCATCATGAGGGACAATCCGGGTATTTCGGCCAACGATGCGATAAAAGAGTCCATGATCCTGATGGAGGGAAACAAGGCAAAGCTCTTTAAGATATTGATAGTTCCCTATGTTATCATGCTGGGTGGCGCCATTATCATGATCACGGTTTTTGCAGGGATCTTTATGGTACCCATGATCGCTGCCATCGGCAGCAGTGATGAAGCCGGAGCGAGCAGTCTTATGGCTACATCGGTTATGCTTGCTTATTTAATGTTTTTTGTTTTTTATATATTGTATTTTGTCTTCATCATGTTCTTCTCCATATATATCCAGCTGCTCATGGCTGATTTCTACAAGGAGATCACCCTTCCCTTCAGACAGCGGCAGAGCATGATGGGTGGAGCTGCGCAGGAAGAGGCATGGAAAGATCCTTCGGCTTCGCCTCAGGATGACAGGGGAGTGATGCCTCAGGATGACAGGGGAGTGATGCCTCAGGATGACAGGGGAGTGATGCCTCAGGATGACAGGGGAGTGATGCCTC
>JAEEGL015142132.1_pt1 | contig 12548 bp, 10 predicted proteins | sample 9134231 | NCBI WGS metagenome assembly JAEEGL01 (sample SAMN16246548, study PRJNA631951) | gut metagenome | biome: gut microbiome; feature: rumen; material: fiber-attached | host: Bos | place: Iran: Karaj | collected 2018-10
CACTCGTTCACGCGGCGGCAGCGCTCGGGCAGGGGGATGTCCGTTTCCTCCGGCACCAGGAGCGAGGCGTCCAGGCCCCGTGCCTGAAGGGCGGAGACGATGCGGCCTGCGAGGAGCCGGTTCTGGGCGTATTCCAGGAGACGGCCATCGGGGCTCCGCTTTCCCTTGGTGTCGATGCCGTGGCCGTTGTCGATGAGGATTTTCATAGCTGAGTTTGTGTTTAGGTTTCTGATTGTAAGTTACACAAAATCAGCGAGAAAAGCAAGTTGCACGAGGTTTATTTCTTGATGCGGAGACTTTTTGTTAACTTTGCATTTGTATGAAAGATTTTGTGTCATATATTCTGGGGTTGTGCCAGAAGAAGGAAGGAACCGAGGTCGAATTCAAGTCGGCACTCGGCGGTTTCCCGGGGAGTTTCGGGGAGACTTATTCGGCTTTTGCGAATACGAAGGGTGGCGTGATTGTGCTTGGCGTGAAGGAGAAGAATCATCGGTTCACTCCTGATGGGTTCACGGATGAGCAGGTGGACAAGTATAAGAAGACATTCTGGGATTGTGCCAATAACAAGGGCAAGGTGAGCCATTGTCTTCTGATGGATAAGGATGTGATTGAGGGAGAGCTTGACGGGAAGAAGGTTCTGGTATTTGTCATTCCTCGTGCTCCGTTCGATGTGAAGCCGGTTTATATCAACGGGAATCCGAATCAAGCGTTCAAGCGTAATCACGAGGGAGATTACCTTTGCACGAAGGATGAGATTAGCCGCATGTTTGCCGATGCGATGGTTCTTACCAATCCGCAGGACAGCCGTATTCTGAAGAACTTTACACTGGAGCGTGATTTTGACCAAACCACCATCCGGCAATACCGTCAACTGTTTCAGATGCGACATGAAGGTCATGCATGGAATGATCTGGGCGACCTGGAGTTCTTGCAGCGCCTGGGAGGATACCGAGTGGATCAGGAGTCCGGAGAGAAGGGCTTTACGCTGGCTGGCGTGCTGATGTTCGGTACAGAGTTGGCCATTATGGGCGTAATGCCGCGTTACTTCGTTGATTTCAGGGAGAAGCTCAGCCGCGATCCGAACATCCGTTGGACGGACCGTGTCTATCCGGACGGCATGTGGGAGCCGAATCTATATCAGTTCTATCGCCGTGTCCTGCCCAAGCTTTTCCTTGCGTTACCGACGCCGTTCCAGATGGAGGGCGTGTATCGCCAGGATGAGACCACCGCACATAAAGCCGTCAGGGAGGCGTTGGTGAACTGTATCGTCCATGCATCGACTCGTCTTTACGAAGGTCCTGTCATTGAACGTTATCCTGACCGGCTGTATTTCTCGAATCCGGGAACGATGCTCGTGAGCGTAGAGGACTTCTTCGAAGGCGGCCATAGCATTTGCCGCAACTCGGCACTTCACAAGATGTTTGAGATGATTGGCGGCGGCGAACGTGCAGGTAGCGGAGCTGATACCATCAAGAAAGGCTGGGCCGATAACAAGTGGCCAGCGCCTGAAATCAAGGAACACTTCGGTCAGAATGATGACCGGGTGGAGCTGACGCTACGGCTTGTTCAGTCCACCAGTTCACCCGGGAAGGGTACTGAAAGTGGACAGAAAAGTAGACTGAAAAGTGGACAGAAAATCGTTGAGCTGATGCGCAAGAATCCGAGTATAACCATTGCAGAGCTCGTCTCTGAGTTGGGGATGTCACGGAGTGGCATCAGCAAACAAATCGCCAAACTGAAAGCAGATGGGGTTATTGAGCGCGAGGGGTCTGATAAGAGTGGTCAGTGGATAACAAAAGCGTAATATAAAGATACAGATAAGTTGTTGTTATAGACGATTGATATATGGATATTGGGGAAAAAATAATGCCGTGGACCAAGGAGCTGGGGATTCTCCCGGTTCTGTTTTCATATGGCCAAGCCGTGGGGAGTGATTATCGGTTCGCAATGCTAGACGGAAGAACTAACAGTTTCTGTTTAGATTTTGGCGGAGAAGAGAGGCATGACGGTTTTCGAAGTGATGCCTGGTCATCAAACATGAACGCCTATTTGTTTATTGACAAGGATGTACTTAACCTATATCGAATTGATAAACAGAACATTGAATCAATCCCTTATCAATACGTCATTGAGAATATAGAGCGTTTTTCTCAATATTTGTTTAAGGATAGGCTTGACAATAATTTGTCTGCGTTGAGGCTTGTCTTACGTAATTTCCGTATTATTCGAAATGAAATTAGGGAAGAGAATTCAGCTCAAATATCATTGACCTTATTAATTGAATTACTCAAGGCGCTATCTCAGCAGGATACAATCGAGAGTTTTATTAGGAAGTACAAGGATGTTGCGTCTGAAGCGGCATTGTGTCAAGCCGTTGAAGAAATCAATAAAGGGTTATTTCAATTTAGTCTTACGTTGAATCCTCTGCTTTTGCTACGCCATTGTTCTGGTCCACTGTTTGAGGAGGCTAATTATATCGCGAATTTAGATCCACAATTGAATCTCTTCCCGAACGATGTTATTTCTTATGAGTATAATTCAGATCTAAGAGGTGTCTATTATACTCCTTCCTACGTCGCACGTAGCATAGTTGAAGAATCAATAAAGTTTATTCCAGAGAAGCCGGTAATTCACATTTTTGATCCGGCATGTGGATCTGGAGAGTTCTTATTGGAATCGCTCCGACAGCTAAAAGTCAAAGGGTATGGTGGAAAAATCTTTATCCAAGGGTGGGATATTAGTCCGATTGCTGTTCAAATTGCTCAAGAAGTGTTGCAATTAGAAAAGAAAGACTGGGGAGATGATTTGGAGATTAAAATTGATGAAAAAGATTCTTTAACTACGGCATGGCCAGAATCGGTAGATTTTGTTTTTATGAATCCGCCGTTTATCGCCTGGGAACAAATGTCTGATGAAGAGCGTGATGCGGTTAGGGAATTCCAACCTGACGGGCGGCCCAATATGGCCGGCGTATTTTATAAGAAGGCGGTAGACTGTGTGTCAAAGAGTAATGGGACTATAGGGTGTTTACTACCAGCCTCAGTTTTAAGTTCACAGTCTGGTAGCAACTTGCGTGAGGAGTCTTTTGACATTGTTAAGCCTCACATAATTGGTCATCTTGGTACTCATGTGTTCAAGTCTGCCTTTGCGGATGTTTGCTTTATTGTTGCGAAGAAAGATGTTGTTCAGGATGATGCATTGGTCCAGATGCTTTGGACCAGAAATGTTGATTCTGCCCCCAGCAGAGCCCTCCAACAGCTTCGGAAAGTGAATAATGGGGTTCTATCTTACAAGTCATCCCCAGATTATAGTATCTATTCTGTTGGTTATGAATATCTTAAGGAGAACTCCCTCTGGCTCCCTATAAGGCAGGAAGATCTTCGTTTCAAGAAGAATCTTGACCGTATGCTCTCGAATGGCCAATTATTTAGAGCTGCTGATTTATTTGATATTAAGCAAGGAGCCAGAACCGGAGCGAATGGTGTGTTTATCATTTCTGCCTATGAATATGAAGCTCTTCCAAAAGGAGAGAAGAAGTATTTTCGGCCAACAATTGATAGCTCTTCTTTGAATAATGGTATAATCAGCAAATCTAATTATTTGTTCTATCCATATCCTGAGGACCTTCTCGGAATTAGAAGTGAAGACGAACTCAATTCCAAGGTTCATAAGTATTATACAACAAAGCTATTACCTAATAAAAAGAAGCTTTCCGGGCGTAGTATTCCCGCTAATCGTGAATGGTGGCACTTAACTCGTCCTAGACCATGGCAGTTCAACATCGAGCCTAAAATGGTCTCAACAGAATTTGGTCATGCTGGTAATTTTGGATTCGACTCCGAAGGAATCTTTGTTGTTGAGAGAGGTTCGGGATGGTTCTTTGTTGACAAAGAACGGTTTTCAAAGGAAGATTACTATGGCTACCTAAGTATCTTCAATTCAAGGTTATTTGACAGATTGTTGCTTTTGTATTCAAAGCAGTTGGCTGCATGGTTTAATCTCGAAGCCCAGTTTATTAGCGATATTCCTTTACCTGACTTATCTAGAATAGATAATGAGTATCGCGATAAATTGATTTTTTGGGGGCATCAAATAGTTGAGCAAAAGCCATTTGATGTCGAACAGATGGAATCACTTATCTCTTATTTGTATGGCGAGACAAAGCGTTAGGAATATTGTTGAAAGACGCATCCCGAAAGAAGCGAGATTCTGCGAAGAGATTATAAATCGCCATACAAAGAATACAGTTCGCTTTAATGAGAAAGCCGATTCTTCTGGGTCTTTTCTTCTTTATGAAGAAGATGCCCCATTAGTTTTTGTGCCTTCTTCTCATGGCAATAATGAAAAACATGCTGTCCGCCTAATCAACCACTACCTGTTTCAATGCGATATCTCATTTAACCCGGGGAAATCGAAGAATACTTATGTATTTGCAGGTATATCCCTCCAATTCTACGATAAGAAAGGGCTTTTGTTCCGTGCTGAATGGGATAACAAAAATGATTTAACCCATCCTCAACCACATTGGCATTTTGGGAGCAAACAATTGTTTCAAGAGAGGGGAACCGAAATCATTTCATCCAGTGGTTTCATGGAGAGTTCTTCCCCCGATTTTGTGTTTGATTACGAATCGCCCACGCCATTAGATTATGAGCGTCTTCATTTTGCAATGTGCATGGGGTTAGCCAATAATAAGGTTTCCGTTGAGTACACTGATCAGTTTCTTAAGAGTTGGCTGAATCTATGTATGGACCTATTTGATAATCAAATCAAAGCTCTTTCCAAATAGACCAGAGGCAAGTTATTCAACACTTTTTGATGATTCTTCCTGATTTAGAAGCTTGCCAATGACTTCGGATGCGTAGTGTTCATCAGTGTGGTGGCTGACCAGGAAGTCGTAAAGAATTCTTTGGTCTGCCTTGAGATTGCCCGTCCGAATGAGGGCTGGTTGGTTGATGCTCATAAGCACGGAAAGACGATCCCCGGTTAAACTCTTATGGGCTCGTTTGATTTCTACCTTGGAGGCATCGTCTCTTGTGAAAATGAAAATAGACTTCTTGGTATGGTGATAGCAGCGGAATAAATGTACCCCCTGTATCACTTTCAAATGTACCGGGCATATCAGAAACAAATGTACCGCCTGTAGCGGAAACAAATGTACCGGTCGTATCACTTTGAAATGTACCGGTCGTATCGGAAACAAATGTACCCCCGGCGGCAGTAAAAGGGGACGCTTACAATATTAATCTCGTATTGTTCTGGAAATCTCTTAAAATCTCTCGCCATTCTTTTTAGTCCTTCTGGGCATAAACAAGAAGGATTATGTTTCTGTCCTACTCCACCCAAAGATGGATAAGACACATTAAACAAGGATTCTTCAACTTTTACTCCAAATAATTTAGCAACAGCCTCATTTGTCAATTGAATAAAATATGGAATATGGACTACTTTATATCCATGCTGTTTGTATATGTTAGTATTCTTGTCATCCTTAATAATAACTGCAGGATCAGTATAATGAGGCAGACCGTCAAATTCTGCAATCATCATTAAGCTATCGCTCCTATAATCGGGACGAATTCTATAGGAAACATTATCATGTAATCCAAAGGCTTTATCGTGAATCCAGTCCGTCGTTTCAGGAAATATCACTCCCAGATACTTATCCAGTCCAGTTCGATGTAAACCTGTTAATGGATCTTTATTTGATATATCCTTGGAATCAGAGCTTTCTCTCGAGAATCCCCATTTTTCATTGGGTTTACTGACACTTGCTTTGGCTCCTAATATACATTTATTTGCCATAGTTACAATTATAAACTGCTAATCTCCTTCACCAAATCAAAAATCGATTTGAACCCTTCAAAATCTTTTGCATCGAACGATTTTGCCTGTTCTGCTAATATTATTTTAGATTTATTCTTAATATCATCTGCAATTTTATCAATTGACAAACCTCCGAAATGGCCCTTCTTTTCTTCTACAGCTTGATTGTATGCTTCTTCATATTTTTGTGCATCATAGCAATTTTCTATCGTAAAACTCTCTTTGAAGCCATCTGTTTTTTGCAATAAAAAAGCATAAAATGATTTTGATGGAACACCATCCTTATACTTTACGTGTTTTATGGCATTGCTGGACGATTCTTTTTCAAACCCGTTATTTATGTCGCTTTGTCCAGCCTTATCGTTATCAAAAATACCAATAAACTTTTTTTGCCATTGAATCTCCGAACAAGACAATCCGATAAGGATTTCTCGAATATGTTCGGAACTATTCATAGCGAATACATCAAAATCCAAATCTTGATAGTCAGCTTTTAATCGTTTAAAAGCCTCTTCTATATGTATCTTGTCAGTTTTTCCTTCAACCAAGAGTGTAACTGGTTTGTTTGATGATAAGAATATGTTTTGCTCTTGAATATTCCACATTCCTTTAGTCAATTCTGCTACAAGCTTTGCTTTGTTCCCATCAATTTTCGAAGTATATCCATTCTTGTCTAAACATAAGCCCTCTATGTGCTTGTCATCAAATTTAACAGCCAATGTCGGGGAATGGGTAGTTATTACATTCTCCCTATTATAGTATTTGTCAAACAATTCTTTCAGTTCCGACTTTCTGCACAAATGAATATGTGCATCAGGCTCATCAAAAAGTAAAAGAGAGTTTTCATCAGCGATTGTTTCCAAAATCACTTTCAATAAGAGATATTTCTTTTCTCCCTCGCTCAAATCAGAACTGCTAATAACATCACCATTATTAAGTTCCAGCTTTAATTCAATAGATGTAATTACTTTGTCGTCTTTAGGCATAGTTGCCGCATAGAGAACTTTGAACAAATCTCGTTCTCCCATATATGACAATTTGCTCTTGAGCTCGTCTAAAGACAATGTTATTCTGTCTGCAGATAGAACTGGAACACCATCTACATCATTTAGTACTTTCACCATCCGCAAAACGGGATTGTCGCTCCATTCACGTATCTTTTGGGGATTATAGTGTAGTGTAATAACTTGAATACGCTTTATTTTAAGAGTATCGGCACAAAACGCCCTAATATCTTCAAATACATCAAAATCGTAAAAAAACAACGTCAATAGAGCAATTTCAATATTGTATCGATTGATATATATCATTGGCAATTCCGGAATCGAAGATGATTTCTTTATTGCAGATATGTAATTGTTATAATATGGCAAGAAATAATAACCCCACAGCCGCTGACACTCACCACTATAACAAGCAATGACATTCTTCGGTAAACAATCTTTGCGTTTGCTAAGTGCCGTCTTACTTAACGGTGTATTATTCACACTAATTGAGTAAGCCGTCCCCGACAATGATATCTCAACCGCGTTATTGTTAATGCTGTATCGGATAATATAATCAAAATCGGGCTTATGCAATCGATTCTGATATAACCCGGCGAAAATAGAAGATAACGCTTCTAGTATATTGCTTTTTCCACAACCATTATTGCCAATGAGGACAGTAATACCATCTTTGTTTGAGAAATCAAACTCAATCCTTTTAATGTTTTTGTAGTTCTCTATCTTTAGATACTGCAATCGAAAACAACTATCTGCCATACTTATTCAAATATCTCTTTTTCAAACTCAACCAATGCCCCTTTTCGCAAATCATCCGCTTGCCTCTTCAACAATTTGATTCGTTCCTTCTGTCTATTGATATGCGCAACTATTGAATTTTGAAGACTGATAGGTGGAATAGGAATCAAATAATTTGAAATAATATTTGCATTTATATTAGGTTGCGCACCGCCATATGCCATTTTTTTGAGATTATTGGTTTGGCTTTGAAGATATATCCAAAGATAATCCGTTTGAATCAAGTTGTTATCTATGTAAGATAAAACAGCACAAGCTTGATTTGTGGTTGCGTCAACACCTAGTTTTGCTGTTTTACCAATTGTTGCTCCATACATTGCAACAACCAATGACCCTTGAGGGTATAGTTTTGCACTACTATTCTCCAAACCTTGTTGCGTTATTTTTTCTTCAGTGTCGTAGAGGATTTCATCGTGCAATTCTCCCGTTTTTATCCAAGGGATAGTACCATTGTAATACTCTTTATGTCTTCTTGCTGGTGTTCCTCCACTTCCTATTTTGCATAATTCAGAAATCCTCTTCAAAGGATATTCTGTAATAGTTATACCTGGTGTTTTCCCAACAGTGTAGTCAATGCCCCATTTTTCTATATTCTTAAATCTCACAAATCTAAGGTACTTGTATTCTTTATTTGTCTCATCGCCCCGATGACGCGTGTTTCCATGATCTTCAAGTTGTTGGTTGCCTACGACGTATTCAATTTGTGGTTCACTTACCATTGCCGTGGGTGGTTCAGAGACTATATTACCCTTTTGCTTAATGCCCAACTCACTTAACAGATAATTCTCGATAGATTGTTCAATCTGTGTGGCTTGCCCTTCGAGCCGTTCCGATTGTTCGATTCTATACTTGTAGGATGCCACTAATGTATGTTGTTCTTCAAGTGTGGGCAAGGGGATTTTTTGTGACAGAAAAAGATTGACGTCTATTCTTTGTCTGTTGGTTGTTCCCCTGCTACAGCTTTTGGCAAATCTAACAAATGATGTTGTGGTAGAAAATAAGGCCAGATAATCAGGCAGTATTCTTTCTTTATCGACATCAAAGACCGGGAAATCTGCCGTAACAATCGCACCATCCAAATCCGGGCCGACAACACCAAATGCGCCATTCCGGGCGTCTATTTTTGACATGATGAATTGCCCGGCAAAAACAAGGTATTGCTTTTTTGTGCCGATATTTTTACCCTGTTTCACATCTCTCAAAACAACTCCGCCACCATTCGTTTTCAGAGTAATCTGCTTGTAGGAAGTGTTGTCTTCAATCTCAATCGGTTTGATACTTTTCGTAATAATTTGCCCAATCGAGACCAAGGGATACCTCTCGTTGTACCCCATATTCATCCCTAATATATGGCTAACGCTCCAATTCTCAATGCGTTTGAACCTTACGAACTTCAAATATGAATATACTCCCATACTAGTTTACCTTTTACGTCCGTAAAAAACTTCAGGTTCCGACAAGATGCTATCCGCCATTCGGATGCGATACACATATCCATCGACAGACAAACTGTATTTGGTCTCTTTAATCGGAACCTCCCACAATTTCATTTCTTTTCTATAAGGAGTGAATTCCTCGGCTAAAGGAATCAATTCATTTTCAATGGCGGCTCCGGTGGTGCTAATCCCTGCTTTATGAACTTCCGCGATAGGTATTTCATAATCAAAGTGTTCTTTGATTTCGACCTTGATATCAGACTGTTTCTTTTCTATAATCTGTTTCTTCTGGGCTTCAAGTTCTTTCTTCTTGTCTTTTGATAGGGCATCCTTCCCCCGTTTGGCTAGTTGTACTTCTATCACTGACAATTCTTCAGCGTATTTTGCATCAAACTTGGCTGTCGCTGAAGATTTAATCATCTCATATTCTTCAGCTTCTTTTTCGGTAAACTTCTTGAGGAACAACAAACTTGGTTTAACAGTCGCTCCCGAAGCCATGAAAACATCCTGCGGAATGGAAACTATGAGAAGTAATTTTGCCTTGCCTTCAACAAACTCTCGAGCTTTTTGAAGATTTGAGCCATTTAATACGCCCTCTGGCAAAACAATCCCCATTCTACCGCCTGGCTTCAGTAAGTTTAGGCAGCGTTCAATGAAAAGCACCTCAGTCAATCCACTACCAATTCTGTAAAGACTTAACAATGGTTTTCCAACATTATCGTTCACTTGACTTAATGCTTTTTCATATTCCTCTTCCCCATAACGTATTTTATATTCTTCAATCTTGACTTCATCTGTAAACCTGTCGGTCTCAGATATTTTCAAATCTTTGTCAACTCTAGCTCCAAAGGGTGGATTGGTCAGAATAATATCGAAACGATTCTCGAAAATACCATTTACGTTGAGCAGGCCATCATGGTGATGTACCCCACCATGGCCATCGCCGTGCATGATCATGTTCATTTTTGCCGTGCGTGCCATGCGCGGGTTGGCATCTGTGCCATAAATGCAATCAAAAGACAAGGAGCGAAGCCTCCCTTTGTCGTTATAGATGTTCAGTTCTTCGTTGAGAAGAGCAAAGGCGTCAGACACTTTGGTCTCAATCTTCTGTTTCTCCTTCTCCGAAAGACTATCATAATCATCCCCATAGCATTGTTGTTTAATGGCTTCTTTTTGGCTCTCAATACCTTTCTCTATGCGCTCGCGGACATATTCAAAAGTCTTAATCAAAAAGCCTCCACTGCCACAGCAAGGATCGCAGACATATTCGCCTTCCTGTGGGTCGAGGATGGAAACCATAAAATCCACAATGGTTCTCGGCGTAAAAAACTGTCCTAATTCGCCACGAAAGGTCTTACCTAGGAATTGTTCAAAGGCTATTCCTTTTACATCGTCTGACGTGGTGGATAGATTGTATATCTCAAGTTCCTTGACAATTTGCTCAAAACTATTCTCGCGAATCTCAATCTTAGCGTTATCATCAAACAAATGATCATTTGCAAACTGTTGTTTAGTCTGCGTAAACAAAAACTGATAAAAATCTTCACCGCCCTGAGGTTTATACCTCTCGTAACTTTCTTTATCTTTTTTAAATGTGTCTAGAGAGAAAATCTGGTTCTTGCTGTTTTCTCGTTCAAATCTTATTTTGATAAATAGAATCTTGCTTATTTCATCGAATGCCGCCTCGGGAGATAGTTTGTCATTGTTGCGAATAATGTTGTGGCATTTGAAAAGTAGCCTTGAGAACTCATCGCGAGAGAAGGCCTTTGTCTGCTTTAAAAGCTTGTCGATTTCCTTTTGATTGTTGGCTTTTGTAGCATCCGGAATGTCGATAATCTCTTCAAGTCTTTTAGGAATCTCACCTTTCACGACCTTGAAAATTCGGGTTTCTTTAAGATTGGTCGTAACAAAAAAATCAGCACCAGCCCAAGATGCATAATTATATCCTTGGAAATAGTCTGCTTCGTGAATTGTTATAGATTCTGCCTTACATTCTACAACAATAATGGGACTTTTGCGACTTGCTTTGTCCTCTTTATTTTTCCATACTACGATATCGGCACGAGCAGCACCTTGGCCCCGTTGAGAGTTGGTTACCTGGATCTCTTGAGCCATCTGTTCCAAAGAGTAATTATAATTGTCAACCAAGCGACAAATATATTTCTGGCGAACCTCTTCTTCTGGCTTGTTTGCCAGCCATTTGTCTTTAAGCGGGGCAAAAATCTCTTTGTCGTTATTTCGTTTCTGTATTTCCATATGGCAGGTGAAATTAAATCGTTGAATTAATCAGAGAACGGACATCAATGCCTAGTAATTGAGCAATCTCATTTAGTTGTGCAACCGAAGGCTGCGTTTTATTCTGGCACCATCGTGAAATGGTATGCTCACTTTTGTTTAAGCGCTCCGCGAGCCATCGGCCGCTTTTCCCTTGCTCGACGAGCACGATTTTCAGTCGATTTAAACTGTGATTCTGTTCAGTGTTTACCATGTGATGTTCATTATTTGCCAGTAAATATACAAAATAGATTAATACAACGAACATTATTATTGTATATTATTCGAGAAAAAAGAATAGAGATTATCCGATTTACAACAAGCAGTTCTCGGCGCAGTTCCAATGGAATAAAAATAGGAATGATGCAAAGTATTCTCCCGTTGATGTCCAGGCATTCAATAAAGCCCACGATAGATCCTATATTATTGATAACAAAGTCTTTCATATAGGAGCGTCACTGAAGGATTTGGGAAAGAAGTGGTCTGCTTTCTCTCTTATGCAAGACATTACTCCGCAGGATCTGATCAGCCGGATTTAGCCGGCAGCGAGTGTCCATATCTATAGTTCATCTTTGGCACATCGGTTTATCCTCTTCCAGAAGCGGGAGAGGACTTTTTTGTCTAAACCAGAAATCTGAGTATCATTTCAGAGTACCATTTTGATACTCATCGGAGAAATAAAGCGGGTTTTTGCAAAAAAGTCAGTTTAGCGTTTGTTATTTCAAATGCTCCTTCCTAACATGCGGATGGGCGAAGAGCCTGTCGGACAGATGTTTGGCACATTCCGGCAAAACGCGCGTAGGATACTTCCTGCCGGACTGCATTTGAAAACTCTTTAAACTGTTGTTGTTATGAACTCGTACACGAACATTGAGGGGCTCCTTGAAAAACCCCTTTGGCAGATGACCGTAGAGGAATACTGCCAGCTCACTCACTATGCTCTCTCCATTTCCCCGAACACGGGATCATCCCCGGCTTCGCCAGGGCAGAAGGCCCTCGGCGTTCACGCCCTGGCTGTGGAACTCGGATGCTCTGATTCCACTGTCTATGCACTGATGCGCACGCCACGCGAAGAAGACGGTTCTTTCGAAGGCGGTGGAATCCTCCGTCCTGCTGTCGTCTCCCGGATCGGGCGACGGATTGTCTTTGACGTCGACACAGCCCGCAGGCTGGCCGACGATTACCAATCGTCCCGCAAATAATCTGCGGG
>JAEEGL015150099.1_pt1 | contig 12548 bp, 11 predicted proteins | sample 9134231 | NCBI WGS metagenome assembly JAEEGL01 (sample SAMN16246548, study PRJNA631951) | gut metagenome | biome: gut microbiome; feature: rumen; material: fiber-attached | host: Bos | place: Iran: Karaj | collected 2018-10
TAAGTGATTATGCGCTGCCGGAGAGCGACGGCAAAAAGATCAAAGAGATCAGCGAAAAAGCAGGCAATTTCGATTATGACGGTATTTTGAGCGCCATTGATAATTGAAGGCAGTCTTTGGAAGGATTTAGAGGATGGAAACAGTTGTAAAAATAAATGATATGGTCAACGGTTTTGCCTGGGGTACCTTCGGACTTGTGCTTCTTCTCGGAACGGGTCTTGTATGTACGGTCATAACCGGCTTTTTCCAGATCACTCATTTAAAGCACTGGATAACAAAAACATTTGGAGTCATAACGGGAAAAGGCAGAATAATAAATGATGCCGGAGCTCTTTCGCAGTTCCGCTCATTCTGTACCGCTCTTACTGCGACGATCGGTACGGGTAATATCGCCGGAGTTGCCACAGCGATATGCGTAGGTGGTCCGGGTGCGGTCCTCTGGATGTGGGTTGCGGCTTTCCTGGGAATGATGGTAAAATATTCCGAAAACGTACTCGGTATTTATTTCCGCAGAAGAAACTCCGAGGGCGCATGGTCCGGAGGTCCCATGTACTATCTCCAGGACGGACTTGGATCTCTCAAGGGCTGTAAATGGATCGGAAAGGTGCTGGGAATACTGTTCTGCGTATTTACGGTGCTGGCTTCCTTCGGTATCGGAAACATGGGACAGATCAACAAGATAACCATAAACGTTGGCTCATCATTTATGGCGGATTTGGATTTCGGTACATTCTTAGGAGCGCCTAAGGTAAACTGGGGAATAGGCCTTGCTCTTATGTTTGCCGCCGCCCTTATCATATTGGGAGGTTTCAGGCGCCTTGCGGCAGTATCGGAAAAGCTTGTTCCTTTTATGACTATAGCTTATATAATCGGCTGTCTTGTGGTAATATTAATGCATGTTTCAAGCATTCCCGCTGTTTTTTCCGCGATATTCAAATTCGCGCTGGGACCTAAGGCAGTGATTGGAGGAGCAGCGGGCTCGGCAATCCGAATGGCTTTCAACACGATAAAGAACGGATGTAAAAGAGGAGTATTCTCGAATGAGGCCGGCCTTGGTTCATCCGTTATGGTCCACAGCAACTCCTGCGTAAGAGAACCTGTAAGACAGGGACTCTGGGGAATCGCTGAGGTATTCCTCGACACTATGGTCGTCTGCACTATGACAGCTATCGTGGTGCTCAGTTCCGGCGTGATAGATCTTAATACGGGTCTTGTGGCAAAGGGAACAAATGATGCGACTTTAGTGGCACGGGCATTCGGGAGCAGTCTTGGAAAGCCGGGTGAATGGTTCGTGGTAATCGTGATGACCTTGTTTGCGTTTACAACGGTCATGGGCTGGTCATATTACGGAGCAAAGGTTACGGAGTATCTTTTCGGTGTGATCTGGGCAAGAATTTACAGGGTTGTTTTTATATTGCTGATCGTTTTCGGCGCTGTAATGGAATCAAATCTGGCATGGGATATTTCGGACACCTTTAACGGACTTATGATGATCCCGAACCTGATAGGACTTTTGGCACAGACGCCGCTTATAATAAAACTGACGAGAAATTACACTGCAAGACGCATAAAGGGTAAAGAGATCGACCCCATGCTATCCTATGATCCCGATATACAGCGGGAGGCGGCAAAGGCTGTTTCAAAGGGAGCAGATTAGTCTAAAAGGCAGTGTACACAGAATATTACAGAACCGGGAGGCTTTTTCAAAATGAGTGACGGCAACCACATAGGAATCATTGTTTTCCAGTACAGTATAGTGGTAAAAGGCATTGAGCGAAAACTGAATGAATACGGTTTTAAGATCGATATCATATCAAACAGCTATGAGAATATTGTGAGGTTCGGAAATCTTTATGATCTTTTCGTGCTGTATCTTCCGATCGACATTATGGAGGATACCGTAAACCATAAGCTGGTGAAGGATATAGCCGCAAGGATCCATAAGACCGGAGTCAAGACCATAGTTCTCGGTGAGAAAAAGTATCATGCGGAGCTTGTGCAGGAAACACCTGATATCGCTTCATTTCTCTGGCTCGACAGACCGGTGGACAACGAGCAGCTGAGAAAGACGATCGACGATTATATTATGGGAGCGGTAAAGACAACCGAGAGAAAGAGAATCCTCATTGTCGACGATGATCCTTCCTATGCGAGCATGGTCAGAGAATGGATCAAGGACTCCTTTAAGGCCGATATCGTTACCGCCGGAATGCAGGCTATAACCTTCCTTGTAAAGAATAAGGTCGACCTTATTCTGCTGGATTATGAGATGCCCATCGTTGACGGCCCTCAGGTTCTCCAGATGCTGAGGCAGGATGAAGCGACGAAGGAAATTCCGGTAGTGTTTCTCACTGGCGTAGGTACGAAAGAGGGCGTTACAAGGGTAATGGCGTTAAAGCCCGCGGGTTATATTTTGAAATCGACTACAAGAGATAATCTGCTGGATTATCTGCATAAAAAACTGGGGTAAATTATTTAAGAAAGAGAAGGAAGTATTCACATGAAAGAATATATTAAGGGGGCAAATCCGTACATGCCGCTCTGGGAGCATGTGCCGGACGGTGAGCCGAGAGTATTTGAGCATGAGGGGGAAAAGAGAGTTTATGTATACGGATCCCATGATATCGCAAGGGACAGATACTGCGGGGACGACTATGTGGTATGGTCGGCTCCGGTAGATGATCTCACAGACTGGAAATGCCACGGGGTTTCATATAAAGCCCACTATGATTCCATGCTTTTCGCGCCCGATGTGGTTAAAAAGGGCGATACATATTATCTGTATGCCACGGAAAAATGTGGAAGCCTTGTTGTTGTGGCTTCTTCTAAAACTCCCTGGGGTCCTTTTGAAAACCCTGTTGAGACCAAGCTAGGATTTGATCCCGGAGTCCTTGTGGACGATGACGGAAGGGTATACGCATACTGGGGAGGCTGCGCGGCGCCCTGCTATATAGCGGAGCTTGAGGACGATATGGCGACGATAAAGGAGGGAACTCTCGTAGAGAATCCTCTGGGTCATTCAACATGCCCCTGGGCACCGGTTGATGACGGACATATCGATCTGATCGATGCTTTCTTTGAGGCTTCGAGCCCGAGAAAAGTACTGGGTAAATATGTTTATATCTATTCAAAGAGATATGAGATACCTGTTCCTGAGCTGGGCGTATATGAGCCCTGCAACGGATTTTTATCATACAGGATAAGCGATTCGCCCTTCGGACCCTTCCATGACGGAGGAGACATCAGCTTTAATGGCGGCGAGATCCTTCGTGACAGTGAAGGGCGGGGAACGATGACCTACAGATGGGGCAACAATCACGGCTCTATCATGGAGGTTAACGGGAAGTGGTATATTTTCTACCACAGACAGACCGGAGTAAACGAGTTTTCCAGACAGGCTATGATCGAACCCGTGGATGTCGCTCTCGGTAAAGACGGAAGGCTCTATATCGGCGATGTGAAATATCTGGACGGAGAGCCGGTATCTTCAAAGCCCGTGGAAATGACTTCCCAGGGGGCTAATGTAAACGGACTCGATGCATACAAGTGGATATCCGCCGGTTATGCATGTCATATTTTCGGCAGCAGGCAGAATGCTCATATCCGTGCCGTGTATGAAGAGAGGGAGGATGTCTCGGCACCCGTTGTTAACATTACCGGAGGAACAACCATTGGTTATAGATATCTTCAGTTCGGTAATAATTCTCCGAAGAGTGTGACAGTGGTTCTTGAAGAAGCGGCAAAGGTTAAAGTGAATGTCAGGATCGATTCCTATAAAGGCAGGATCGTTTCCACGGCGGAATTTAACGGAGACAGCGAGATTACTGCGAAGCTTTTTGCGGGAGTGATCGGAAAGCATGCGGTCTATTTTGAATTTGTTTCAGATGATCCCGAGGGAGTTTATGTTTTTGACAGGTTTACTTTTGACCGGTGACACGAATATCAGAAAATGCTAAGTCAGCGATTTTTTTGACTTAGCATTTTTATCTTGCAAAATATAAAGAATTTGGTTACAATGTAGTTTGTTGTTTGGAGACGTATCGAAGCGGTCATAACGGGGCGCACTCGAAATGCGTTTGCCCTCCGGGGCACGAGGGTTCGAATCCCTCCGTCTCCGCTATATGGTTATTCAGTAAAAGCCCGGATCTCATCCGGGCTTTTTGAAAAATCTGTCTATGAAAACATTCATGTGCTCTTCGATGGTCTTCATGACCTCGTATTTTTTATCGGGCTCGCGGTCGCTTATCTGGATAAGAAGCGTGATCGGAGCAACGAATTCCAGCGCGAAGATCTCGGGGTTTCCCTTTACCATGATCCCTTCTGCCATAAGCTTTGCAAAGACGCCTGTGTAGAACTGCTTGAGATTTGTGATATTCTGCTTTGTAGCCCGCTCAGAAAGCGCACTGATCCTGAACTGCTCAATGGCGATCAGCTTTCTCATTTTCCGTGCAACATCATTGTTTATTGTAAAAGCAACGGCATGCATGGCGTACTGCTTAAGATCGTCTCCGGTCTTGATATCCACAGTCTTTTCTATGCCGTTTTCGATGTTTTTGCCGTACTCTTCATCCGCACGGGCTATTATTGTCTGCAGGATAGCCTCTTTGTTTTTGAAGTGATCGTAGACTGAAGGCCCTTTTATTCCAACTGCCTGAGCGATCTCGTCCACGCTTGTTCCGGCGTACCCCTTTTCAGCGAATAATTCAAGCGCCGCTTCGGCAAGTCGTTCTTTTGTGTTTCCCGGTCTCATTGTTTTCCCCTGTTAGCCGCATCTGGCGGCATGATCTGTGATTTGATCTTTCCTTCTCTATATTTGGAAGATACCCCTTATCTCCGTTAGGATTGTATCTTAATGGGGAGTACGATGTCAAGTTTTATCGCGGAAAAGTACAATCGCTTATATTAAGAAAAGGGATAAGAAAGAAACTGAAAATGTAATCGGTTTGGATTGAGAAGAAATTTTATATGTGTTAGAATAAAGAGAGTTTTATTGTACTGATAACGAGGTATTATTTTATACGGATCAGAAAATCTAAATAATCAGGAGGATACGGTATGAAGAGAATTGGTATGCTTACAAGCGGCGGTGACTGCCAGGCCCTCAATGCGGCTATGCGCGGTGTTGTAAAGACTCTTGTTCACAGCGGCGAAGATGTTGAAGTTTACGGATTTCAGGACGGCTACAAGGGACTTATCTATTGTAATTTCCAGATACTTACAGGGCGCGATTTCTCGGGTATCCTCACTAAAGGCGGGACTATGCTCGGTACATCGAGAACCCCGTTTAAGCTTCTCGACGAGCCCACACCCGAAGGGCTTAACAAGGTTGAGGAGATGAAGCGCAATTACGCAAAGCTCGGCCTTGACTGCCTTGTAATACTCGGCGGAAACGGTACTCATAAGACGGCCAACAGGCTTCAGGAAGAGGGACTCAATGTTGTCACCCTTCCCAAGACAATAGACAATGACCTCTGGGGCACGGATATGACCTTCGGCTTCCAGAGCGCGGTTGATATAGCGACCAATGCGATCGACTGTATCCATACCACAGCTTCATCCCACGGACGTGTATTTATCGTGGAAGTTATGGGACATAAAGTCGGCTGGCTCACATTAAATGCCGGTATGGCAGGCGGAGCGGACATCATTCTTATTCCCGAGATCCCTTATGATATCAAGAAGGTAGTTGATAAGATCGAGGAAAGAGACAAGAACGGCAGCAGGTTTACCATCATCGCCGTTGCGGAGGGTGCTATCTCAAAGCAGGACGCAAAGCTTCCCAAGAAGGAATACAAGAAAAAGCTTGAGAAGCGCAAAATGTCCGTTTCCTACGAGATCGCAGACGCGATCTTCAGCAAGACGGGACGCGAGGTACGAGTTACGGTTCCCGGTCACATGCAGAGAGGCGGAAGCCCCTGCCCTTATGACCGTGTATTTGCAAGCCGTCTCGGCGCTGAGGCCGGAAAGCTTATACTCGAAGGCAAATACGGATTCATGGTCGGATACAAGAACCGTGAGATCGTGAGAGTCAGCCTTGAAGATGTAGCCGGAAAGCTTAAGTATGTCGATCCCGATGCAAGGATCATTCAGGAGGCCAAGCTCCTCGGCATAAGCTTCGGAGATTAAGGCATAAGTCAGTTCTATAGTTAGGTGGTAATTCAATGGGTTCATACACAGCCCTTTACAGAAAATTCCGTCCTGACAATTTTGCCGATGTCAAAGGTCAGGACCATATTACAACTACATTACGAAATCAGCTTAAGGCCGACCGCATAGGTCATGCATATCTTTTTACGGGTACAAGAGGTACCGGTAAGACCACGGTTGCAAAGATATTTGCCCGTGCGGTCAACTGCGAGAATCCGGACGAGAACGGGCCTTGCGGAGAGTGTGCAACCTGTAAGGCGATAGCCTCCGGCTCCAGTATGAATGTCATTGAGATCGATGCTGCGTCCAACAACGGTGTTGACAACATCCGAGAGATAATCGACCAGGTTTCGTACAGGCCTACGGAAGGGCGTTATAAGGTATATATCATAGACGAAGTTCACATGCTTTCGACGGGCGCCTTCAATGCGATGCTGAAAACATTGGAGGAGCCTCCGGAGTATGTCATTTTTATCCTTGCGACCACGGAAGTACACAAGCTTCCGATCACTGTCCTTTCAAGGTGCCAGCGCTATGATTTCAGGCGTATCTCCATCGATACGATCGCCAATCGCCTTACCGATCTCATGGCCAAGGAAAATGTCAGCGTCGAAGACAGGGCCATCAGGTACATAGCAAAGACCGCTGACGGATCGCTCAGGGATGCACTGAGCCTTCTTGACCAGTGCATAGCCTTTCATCTGGGGGAGGAACTTACATACGATATGGCGCTTGATGTCCTTGGCGCAGTCGATACGGAAGTATTCAGCAAGCTGCTGAGAAGCTGTCTTGACGAGAATGCTCACGAGGCGATCGCGATCCTTGATGATGTTATAACGCAGGGGCGGGAGCTTACCCAGTTTATTGTTGATTTTACCTGGTATCTGAGAAACCTTATGCTTGTTCAGACATCCGACGGACTTGAGGATGTTGTTGACATGTCGACGGACAATCTTGCAAGGCTCAGAGAAGAAGCCGAAATGGCTAAGCGCGAGCAGATAATCAGGTATATACATATTTTTTCCGACCTTTCCAACCAGATAAGATACGCAACTCAGAAGAGAGTGCTTGTGGAGATCGCGCTGATCAGGCTCTGCAAGCCTGCTATGGATCAGGACAATTCTGCGATCTTAGGCCGTATCGATTCACTTGAAAAAAAGATGGAAGGCGGTGTCTTTGTTGCGGCCTCCGGGGCGGCTGCAGAAGCGGGAGCTTCAAAAACGGTTTCCCAGATTCCTGCTTCGCAGAAGGTATTGCCAAAGCATCTGCCGGATGATATAAGAAAGATTGTTGCCAATTGGAAGCAGATCATCGGCAATTTCCAGAACGATCTTCCGATAGCCAATGCTCTCGGACGTTCGCGTCCGTCGATGGATAACAATAACAATCTTGTGATAAAATTTGATGCGAACGATATCTCTGCTGACAGGATAATTCAGGAGCCGGGGCACAGTAAGGTTCAGCAGTGCCTAAACGATGTGACCGGGAAGGAAGTTGTATTTTCGGTTAGCGTCGCAGCCAGCTCCGAAGAGTTTAGCAGCGGTACGATAGATTTAAGAGAAGTCATAAAAATGGAAATAGACGAGGAGGACGAATAAATGGGTAAGAGAGGCGGATTTCCCGGCGGAGGAGGAATGCCGGGCAACTATGCAAATCTTATGAAGCAGGCACAGCGTATGCAGCGCCAGATGGAGGAGAGCCAGAAGGAGCTGGAGACAAAGGAATTTGTTGGCACAGCAGGCGGCGGAGCCGTTGAAGTAAAGGTAAACGGAAGCAAGGAGATCCTTGGGATCAAGCTTGATCCGGAGATCGTTGATCCCGAAGATATCGAAACTCTTCAGGATTCTATCGTTGCGGCCATCAATGAGGCTATGAAGAAGGCCGATGATGCCAGCGCAGAGCTTATGGGCAAAATGACCGGAGGACTTCCTTTCTGATGGAGCTCTACAGCGGATACATTAATAAACTTGTAGATGAACTTGCCGCACTTCCCGGAATCGGTAATAAATCGGCACAGAGGCTTGCTTTTCATCTTATCGGAATGCCGCAGGATAAGGTTAACCGGCTTGCGAATGTTATGATGGAGGCAAAGGCAAACGTCAGGTATTGCAGTAAATGCTTTACTCTGACGGACACGGATATCTGTCCGATCTGTTCAAAGCCGGGGCGAAACCATAAGCTTATCATGGTGGTTGAAAACAGCCGTGATCTTGCAGCATACGAAAAGACGGGAAAGTATGAAGGCGTTTATCATGTCCTTCACGGAGCCATTTCGCCGATGATAGGCATAGGGCCGGCAGACATCAAGATAAAAGAGCTCGTTGAGAGATGTGCGGAGGATGTGGAGGAAGTTATTCTTGCCACAAATTCCAGTCTCGAGGGCGAGACTACGGCTATGTATATCAGCAAACTCATAAAGCCTATGGGTATCAAGGTTACAAGGATCGCCAGCGGCGTACCGGTTGGCGGAGATCTTGAATATATCGACGAAGTAACTCTTTCGAGGGCGCTTGACGGCAGAGTGGAAGTTTAATCTGATCATCGTGAAAATCATAAATCATGTCGGTAAAACCGGCGTAACAGAGGAGGAAGATATGGCAGTAACACAGGAAGCATTTGGGAAAAGCCGCGAGGGAAGGGATTTATATCTCTATACCATCGCTAACGGGAAGGGAATGAAAGCTAAGGTTACGAATCTTGGCGCAAATCTTGTTGAGCTTTGGGTTCCGGACAAAGCCGGAAAGGCAGAGGATATAGTTCTCGGTTTTTCGGATTCGGACAGCTATTATGCAAATCCAAGCTTTTTCGGAGCGGTTATAGGACCTTCCGCAAACAGGATAGGCGGCGCAGAATACGAGATTGACGGTATTGGTTATGAGATCGATGTAAACGACGGCCCCAATAATCTTCACAGCCATTTTGAACTCGGATATCACAAGAGAGTTTGGGATGCGGAGATCTTTGAGGACGGAGTCAAGTTTTCTTTATCTGATCCCGCTACCCTTGGTTTCCCGGGAAATAAGGAAGTATCGATAACCTACACTGTTACCGAAAACAATGAGATCAAGCTTCACTATCATGCGGAAAGCGATCAGCGCACGATCATCAATCTGACAAATCATTCTTACTTCAATCTTGACGGTCATGACAGCGGAAACATTATGGATCATGAGATCAAGCTTGACTGCAGCAATTACACTCCGACAGTTCCCGGCTCTATTCCTACAGGCGAGATCGCTCCCGTTGCAGGTACTCCCATGGATCTTACTTCGCGCAAGAGAGTCGGCGACGATATCGACAAGGATTTTGAACAGCTTAATTTAGCAGGCGGCTACGACCATAATTTCTGCATAGACGGATATGACGGCAAGTTAAGACAGTGTGCGACCGTTTGGGGACCTAAGAGCGGAAGGGTTATGAAGGTATTTACCGATCTTCCCGGTGTTCAGTTCTACGCCGGAAACTTTATCGCACCTGCAGACGGCAAATGCGGAGCGAAGTACGGTAAGAGATCCGGTCTCTGTCTTGAGACACAGTATTATCCCGACACGATCCACCATGAGAATTTCCCTTCATGTGTATTCGGAGGGGAAGAAGAAGGAGCAAGGGTTTACGATACAGTTACCGTTTACGCTTTTGAGTAAGAGTCATGCCTATTTTTGGAAAGAACAAATCCGGAAGTACCGGGGATGAATACAACTATAAGGATAAGATCCGGATCTACAAGGTTCAAAATCTGTACAGGGCACTGTTGATCCTTGCGGTCATCGCGGTTATCGGGATCATTATAAGAGTCCAGTATGTCAACCATGTATATACGGGATATTCCGTGGTATCTGCGACCGAGAGGACCAAAGCGGCTGATGCAACTGATATAAGGCTCGGCAATTCTATTCTTACATACAGTAAGGACGGTGCACACCTTACGGATGCAAAGGGAAATATCCCTTGGAACCAGACTTATCAGATTCAGGACATCACTCTTGATACTGACGGAGGAGTGGTTGCCATCGGCAATTATAACGGCAGGGATATCTATATCCTCAATGAAAAGGAGCAGCTCTGTAAGATTGCCACAACAATGCCTATCAGGAATGTGACGGTTTCCGAAAGCGGCAACTCGACCGTTATAATTTATGATACCGATGTTACATATATAGACACTTATGATTCAAAGGGGAATCTGCTGTACAGCGGACAGGCTCACATGACGGGGAGCGGATATCCCGCGGCGATCGCACTTTCACCCAATGGGAAAATGCTAGCTGTATCCTATATTTATGTAGATGCCGGAACGATCAAAACTTCCATAGCCTTCTACAATTTCGGGCCGGTCGGCGACAACTATAAGGATTATCTCGTGGGGGGACATGACTATACCGATACTATAGTTCCCCAGGTTGGTTTTCTCAGCAATTCCACCGCTTACGCAGTGGCTGATAACCGGCTTATGTTTTATGTCGGTGATGAACAGCCGTCGCCTAAAGCGGAATATCTTGAGTATTCCGACAAAGAGATAAGATCGGTGTTTGCGGGAAGCGGACATCTCGGAGTGGTGCTTAATTCCGAGAAGGAAGACAGCAAGTACCGTATGGATGTCTATGATTCAAACGGGAGTCTTACGGGTAATTTCTATTTCAGCCTGGATTACAGTGACATCTTTTTTGAGAAGACGGGGTTTGTTATCTACAATGACAGCCAGTGCCTTATAAAGACCTATGACGGAAAGACCAAATTTGCCGGAAGCTTTGAGAGCACTGTAAATGTTATGCTGCCCACCGATAAGGCATACAGATACGTGCTTGCGGACGATAAGTCCATACAGACCATCCAGCTTAATTAGTTTTGTTGTTTTGATGAAAGGGATACGGCATGAAGACTATTACATTAGGAAAAACCGGAATCACCACACCACAGAATGCATTCGGCGCGCTGCCCATACAGCGCGTTGATTTATCTATGGCAGTACATCTTCTGAGAAAAGCTTACGACGGGGGAATGACATTTTTTGACACCGCACGCGGTTACACGGACAGTGAGATAAAAGTTGGAGCGGCTTTTGACGGGATGAGGGATAAGGTATTCATTGCGTCAAAGACGACCGCGAAAAATCCGGAGCAGTTTTGGAAGGATCTCGAAACAACACTGACAAATCTTCGCACGGATTATCTTGATATATATCAGCTTCACTGTGTTCCGCAATGTTTTAAACCGAATGACGGAACCGGAATGTATGAGGCGATGCTTGAAGCAAAGCGTCAGGGTAAGATCCGACATATCGGTATTACGGCGCATAAGATAGGAGTAGCGGAGGAAATAGTAGAGAGCGGACTGTATGAGACTCTGCAGTTTCCTTTCTGCTATCTCGCTACAGACAGGGACATCCGGCTTGTGAAGTCCTGCGAAGAAGCCGGGATGGGCTTTATCGCAATGAAGGGCTTATCGGGAGGACTTCTTACCAACAGTACCGCATGTATGGCTTTTATGAGTGAGTATAATGCACTGCCCATCTGGGGCATCCAGAGAGACAGCGAGCTCGATGAGTGGCTTTCATTCTTTAAAAAGGATGTTGTCATGACGGACGAGATACGTTCTTTTATAAATAAAGAAAGAGAAGAATTACTCGGAGATTTCTGCAGGGGATGTGGATATTGCGCACCTTGCACTGTGGGAATACAGATCAACAACTGCGCAAGAATGGCCCAACTTATAAGGCGAGCGCCTTCCGAGGAGTATCTCGGAGAATTCTGGCAGGGTGAGATGATGAAAATCGAAAAATGCATTGACTGCGGAGCCTGCAAAAAGAAATGTCCGTATGAGCTTGACATTCCGTCGCTGCTTCGTAAAAATCTTGCGGATTACAAGGAGATCCTTGTGGGAAACAGATCGGTACGTTAGAAGTCCTACATAAAAAGAAATACGCGCTTTGACGCGGTAGAGTACTAAAGAAATGAGCTGATTCCGGTTAGTGCAAAATTCACAATCGGAGTCAGTTTTATTGTTTCTGATTATACAAGATGTTGAATAAAAAAATACATTTCAAACTAATTTATTTTTTTGTGTAGAAATTTAAAAAAACTTGTTGACATTTGTTTTTTTAGGTGTTATTCTAACAAAGCTGTCGCCGAGAACGGCACAGCGAAAAGAAATGATCCTTGATAACTGAACAGCAATGCAACCCTGAAGATTCCACGAGCAATTGAGCAGTCGGACTTGAAGAAAGGGGCGCGATGAGTGCTTGCACGCATGAGCGCACATTTCTGAAAGGACGTTCGGCGAAAGCCGAGGAACGAGAAAACCGAAGGTTTTCGAGTCTGCGAGATTGTGAGTAATAGAATTATTTCAGAGAACAAAGTTGACTTAGATCAACGACCCAAATAACAGTAAATGTTATGGATAAA
>JAEEGL015363569.1_pt1 | contig 12548 bp, 8 predicted proteins | sample 9134231 | NCBI WGS metagenome assembly JAEEGL01 (sample SAMN16246548, study PRJNA631951) | gut metagenome | biome: gut microbiome; feature: rumen; material: fiber-attached | host: Bos | place: Iran: Karaj | collected 2018-10
AGCAGCTTGAGCACCTCCGATTTACCGGCGCCTACTCCTCCAGTGATCCCTATAACCTTCAGTCTGCGACGGTCATTTTGCGTCATACCAGGTATACCCCTCGCTCATCTCTGCCGTAAGCCTTACCTTAAGGCTGGCCGCGTTCTCCATTTCGGTAATAAGGAGCTTGCCGACAGCCTCCTTTTCCGAAAGCTCTGTCTCTATCAAAAGTTCATCGTGGATCTGAAGTATCAGCCTTGAGGAAAAGCCCTCGCTGTCAAGCCTCTTTCCCACTCTGACCATGGCTATCTTCATGATATCGGCGGCTGTTCCCTGGATGGGCGCGTTCATCGCAACCCTCTCTCCGAACTGTCTGCGCATAAAATTGCTTTCCTTAAGCTCGGGCACCGGTCTTCTTCTTCCGAAGAGGGTCTCCGCATATCCCTTCTGCTTCGCCGAGCTTACGAGACCGTCCAGAAAGGCCTTGATCTTAGGGAATATCTCAAAATAATTGTCTATGAACTCCTGAGCCTCCCTGGCGGATATCCCGATATCCTGAGCCAGCCCGAAGGAGGATATGCCGTAAATAATGCCAAAATTGACCGCCTTTGCGTTTCTCCTCTGAAGAGGGGTAACCTCTTCAAAGGGAGTATTGAACACCCTCGACGCCGTCATCCTGTGGATATCCTGCCCTTCCTCAAAGGCCGCTATCAGGCTCTCGTCGCCGGACATATGTGCGAGGATCCTCAGCTCTATCTGGGAATAGTCCGCGTCCAGGAAAATGTGTCCTTCTTTTGGTACAAATACCCTTCTGATCTGCCTTCCCTGCTCCATCCTTATGGGAATATTCTGAAGATTCGGATCCGCGGAGCTGATCCTGCCCGTAGCGGTTATGGTCTGGTGGAAGGTTGAATGGATGCGCTCTGTCTCGTCTATATACTGCATCAGACCGTCGGCATAAGTAGATTTCAGCTTGGCCAGGCCCCTGTAATCCAGGATATCCCTTACAAAGGGATACTCTGTCGAAAGCTTTTCGAGGATGTCTGCAGAGGTGGAATAGCCCGTCTTCGTCTTTTTGGCCCCGGGAAGCTTCATATTGTCAAACAGTATCTCTCCCAGCTGCTTGGGCGAATTGATGTTAAAATCAGAGCCCGCCTCCTTATGTATCTTATCCTCTAAAAGCTCTATCTGCTCCCCCAGCTCCTCACCGTACTTTTTAAGCTCCCCGGGAAGCACCCTGATTCCCTCCTTCTCCATGCCGTAGAGGCATACGGTAAGAGGCATCTCTATCGAACTGAAAAGCTCGTACATCCCGGTCTCTTTAAGGCGTTCTGTAAGCCTTTCCTTAGAGCGGAAGGAAACATAGGCGCATTTACAGGCATAATCGGCAAATTCCTGTCTGTTTTCCTCAAGCGCCTTTGAAAATGAAGCCTTCCCGAAAAGCTCCTTATAGGATCTGAGCTTTATGCCGTTCTCAACCGCCGTATCCTCGATCTCATAATCCGATTTAAGAGGATTCAGCAGATATGATGCAAGCTTTATATCAAAGAACCTTTCGATCCTTTCAAAATCAGCATATTCCGGCAGGAAATGAAATACCTCCTTAAGGTCAAAGACCGACAGCTCTGCCTTTCCATCAAGGAGAAGAGCCCGCATCGATTCCTTCAGCTCCTCAACTGTTCCCTCCCGGTCCGTGTTCTCGGCGGGAACAAAAAACGCCTTTTCATCATCAGCGCAGAAGGCAGCTCCGGTAAGACCCTCTTTAGGTGTATAAAAAAGCTTAAAGCCGATAAGACTTTTTCCCCTGAGTTCCTTAAAAAGCTCTCTGACCGGGGCTTCATCCTCCAAAACAGCGCAGGACAGTTCGATCCCGTCCCCGGTGCCGGTATTTTCAAACCTTGAGATGATGTTCTTAAAGCCCAGCTCCTTTACTATATCGTAGGCTTCCCCGGTAAACATCTCACCGATGCGCATATTTTCAAGATCCGTGTCTATATCAGCGTGGATATCTATGGTTGCTAACACCTTGCTGAGCTCGGCCAGCTCAAAATTATCGAGCAGGGTCTGCCTGATGCTGTTTTTGGTGATCTCCTCCCTGTGTTCCTTAAGGTTCTCGATATTTTCATATTCCTTAAGCAGGGATATTGCCGTCTTTTCGCCTATCTTCGGAACGCCGGGTATATTATCGGAGGCATCTCCCATAAGGGCCTTGAGCTCTATGATCTGATACGGTTCAAGCCCGTATTTTCCCACAACATCCGCGGTATGGTAATCCTCGACCTCAGTCCTGCCTCCTTTGGTCTTCGGGATCCTTATCATTATATTATCGGTAGCGATCTGCAGAAGATCCCGGTCTCCCGATACGAGCGAGACCTTAATGCCCTTTGCCTCGGAGGCCTTCGCAACAGTCCCGAGAATGTCATCCGCTTCATAGCCTTCCTTTTCCAGGACACGGATATTCATCGCCTTAAGAAGCTCCTTTATAATGGGCATCTGCTGCCTGAGCTCCTCGGGCATTCCCTTCCTTGTCCCCTTATATTCGGAATAAAGCTTATGCCTGAAGGTAGGCGCGTGCATATCGAAGGCAACCGCCAGGTATTCGGGCTTTTCCTCGTCAAGGATCTTAAGCATTATATTAAGAAAACCGTAAACAGCATTTGTAGGCACGCCCTTTCCGTTAGTAAGGGCGGGTAACCCGTAAAAAGCCCTGTTCATTATGCTGTTACCGTCGATCAGTACTATCTTCTCTTCCATATCCTTTTTTGACATCTTTCCGGCTTCATATATACAGGCTCAGCATACATATCCCCACCGCAAAGGCAGAGATAAGAAGGATGGCCCGTCTTGTAAGCTGTGTCGCATTATGTAAACCGGAAAGCTTCTCGTATATCCTGAATTTCTTTAACAGCTCTGCGTGTATATTGAAGGACTCCCCCTGCTCAAGCCTGCTCAGGGCTTCCTTCAGAAGATAGTTGGTCTCCATCTCCTCATAACAGCTCCTGCAGTTTTTTACATGCAGAAGAAAAGCTGAAAGCTCATCTCCTGTCAGCTTATCTTCTATAAAAAGAGGAATACAATTACAGATCTCCTGACAATCCATCCCGGTGATCATCCTTATTTACCGCTTTGCTGTTGACCTGACGGGTATGTAATATATGTCAGATCAATCTGCCACTTTCTATAATATACACCAAAACTTGTATATATACTAGTCCTTTTATACCAGATGATGAATTGCAGCTGTGATTTTATTCTATTTTTTCATATTATTTTTATTGATTTTTTCCTCTTATTTGTTATAGTATATGTGTTGGTTAAGGCTTCATGGATCAAATACGGCAAGTTTACGCTTTAACCACGCGCCGATCTTCTTTATGGATCGAATGATTTCCTTTCTTGTCGGCCGGCATGTCGGAATGGCAGACGAGGCAGACTCAAAATCTGTTGTAGGTGACTACGTGTGGGTTCAAGTCCCACTGCCGGCATAAAACCTGATCTGTGACCGGAAGGCACGTCAGGTTTTTCTAATCTTTAAAAGAAAAAGGAGGCGACCAATGAAACATAAGACTCTGAAAACTATGCTTATGATGGCTCTGTCAGCGGCGATCCTGGCAACCCCCGCAAATGTAAAAGCGGATCAGGCAGCTGCGGCCACTGCGGCTTCGGCTGTCGTAAGCGAAGAAGCTGCCGCAGCGGATAACGAAGCTGCAAAGGATGCTGCCGCTGCTGATACAGCAGGTACGGCGGATACAGCTGAGGGCACACAGGCGGCAGTTACGGACGCTAAAAATGATGAGGCCCCCGCGGATGTCAAAAACAACGGGGCAGCCACAGACGATCCCGCAGATACTTCTGTCGGAAGCAAGGACGTTCAGGCTGATGCCAAAGATGGCAGCACAGCCGCAGCCGGGGATGACACGGCCGGAACAGGCGTATCCGATGAAGGATCCTCTGAAGACCTTAAAACATATGATCCTGCCGATTATGACAAGTATATGAAGGCCCTTGCAAAGGCAAAAGGAACGGATGAAATGACCGGTGCCGATGAAGAAGGCAGTGAAGATGACCTGTCCAATGCGTACGGTATTTTTGATATCGCCGGTTTAAAATATGATAAAAACAGTCCGGCATCAAACCTCACAAGGTTAAACCGTCATGTAACATATGATCTTGAATACTATATCCCGACTGATTATCTTCACCCGCATTACGCAACCGTGTGCGGAAAGGCCGGATATATTCTTTTCGCCCTTCCGGCCGGCTACGGCGATAAGGTTGTCTCCTTCCAGGTGCTTGAGAGCCTTACAGAAGATTCTACCGGAGTTGTGGTTGCCGACCTTAAAAAGAGCAATACAAAAGCAGTATATAAGATCAACTCGCCTTCATTCTTCCCCGATAAGGATTGTTATGCGGTATATTTTAATAAATTCAACCTCAAGCAGATCCGTTATTACAGCATCCGCCCCATAGAAGCAGGCGGGATACAGGGAGATGGCGGATACTCTTATGCGTTCTACCCAAGCCCTGATATGGTAACCGGAGTGGAAACAGTCACTGTCAATGCAGCTAAGGTAAGGATATACTGGAAGCACGATGCCTGCGTAAAGAAATACGAGATCTACCGTTCCCTGAAGCACGTGACCGATTTCGCTGAAGATGAAGATAAAAACGACCTGACCAAGTATGAGCTCAGAGGTACGATATCCGGAACAGCGCCCGTAAAAAAGGGACTGCATTCCTATGTTGACAAGGTTCCCGATGCCGACAATGCCTACTATTATATCATCAGGCCCATTATCACTCCGCAGCTGGCACAGGAAGATTATTACAATATTCTGTACTGCTCCGATCCTGTTGCCGGTGAGGCTTCCGTAAGTAAGGCCAAGGTAAAATCCTTCAAAGCTTCCGTTGCAAGCCTCGGTAAATTCAAGCTTACCTGGAAGGGTCTTAAGAACGTAAGTCAGTATACCATTACGAGATACAAGAACAACGTGTATGATTACGAGTTCGAATATGACGTCACCAAAAAGCAAACGGCGACCCAGGAATATACTGACAATGACACTTCCATAGCCCTCGGCGTAAACTATCATTATACTATCCGCCCTACCTCAGACAGCGCTGACGGAAAGAAAACAAAGAGCGGAGTGGTCCGCTCCGTTCCCACCAGCATATCCGGTCTGAAGGCCGACAAGCGCAGTAACAACAGGGGCGCCTATGTATCCTGGAATGATAACGGCACTGAAAGGAAAGCCGCAGAACGTCTTGATTACGAATACAGATATCAGATAAAGATCGATAATGGTGACTGGCAGACAATAAGATCCAGCAATTATGATGATACCAGCAGTCTGAAGGCCGGAACAAAACGGACGTATTCTGTAAGGGTAGCATGTGTACGCGGCAGTAAGACGGTTACCTCCGATGAGGTATCCTGCACCTTTAAGATAAGCGATTCGATCTCCATAAAGAATGGGGACGGAAGCGATATGTCTTCGGATACCATGTATGTCGCTGTGAATAATACTTCTTATTACAGAGCATACAGCTCCTCCGGTTCAGATATGTCAGTCCACAGTGTGGATGGTAATAGCTATGCTGATTTCAGCGGTTCCATGAGAGATGGTTATTTATACATTTACCTGAGAGGAAACCGTGTCGGCGAGCAGAGGATCAAGATAACCAGTGATGGCGGAGGATCGAAAGAGGTTAAGATCAATGTCGTGCCGCAATAAGGAATTAATATTCCAAAGGTTTTTTATACCTGATCAGTATTTCTGCCCGGTTAGCCCCGGGCAGAAGTACAGCATCAAAAAGGGACGGAGCAATTGAGTGCTTCGTCCCTTTTTATGCACGGCAGGTCTGTCAGACCGGTTTATTATTATTCGGCTTCCAGGCAGAAGTGATCAGATCATCGTTCACAGCGATCACTGCCATGCACGTTAACCCTTCCGGAGCCCTGAATATTCCTCAAAGCAGTCAAAGGTCGCAAAATAATCCTTCGGCTCCTCTGCCCTTCTGATAAGCCTAAAGCTGCCATCCTCACGAAGAAGTATCTCCGCGCACTTAAGCTTTCCGTTATAATTATAGCCCATCGAGTAGCCATGAGCTCCCACGTCATGTATGAACAGAAGATCTCCCTTTTCTATAAGGGGAAGCTGCCTGTCCACGGCGAACTTGTCATTGTTCTCACATAGAGATCCGGTTATGTCATAGGTATGATCGCAGGGCTCATTTTCCTTCCCGAGGACAGTGATATGATGATAGGCTCCGTACATCGCCGGCCTCATGAGGTTTACGGCGCAGGCATCACACCCTATATATTCCTTATATATATGCTTTTCATGAACAGCCTTTGTTACAAGAGCTCCGTATGGTCCCGTCATAAAACGTCCCATCTCCGTATAGACGGATACATCCCCCATGCCTGCAGGTACGAGTATCTCCTCAAATTTTTCCTTAACGCCCTGCCCTATCTTTATGATATCATTGGGCTCCTGCTCCGGTCTGTAGGGTATCCCGACGCCTCCGGAAAGGTTGATAAAGGAAATATGTATATTTACCGTCTCGCTTATCTGCCTTGCAAGGTTGAAGAGTATCCCGGAAAGCTCAGGATAATACTCATTTGTAACCGTATTGCTCGCCAGAAATGCATGGATCCCCAGATTCTTAACTCCCTTTTCCTTAAGGATACGGGCAGCCTCGAACAGCTGTTCTCTTGTCATACCATACTTGGAATCGCCGGGATTATCCATTATGCCGTTACTCATCTCAAACAGACCTCCCGGATTAAAACGACAGCTCATGGTCTCCGGGAACCCTTTATCCCCCAATATCCCTTCCAGAAAATCAATATGTGTTATATCATCGAGGTTAATGATGGAACCGAGCTCTGCCGCATAGGCGTATTCAGCGGCCGGAGTATCGTTTGACGAAAACATTATCCTGTCCCCCTTAAAGCCCAGCTCTTCGGCCAGCATAAGCTCGGTATAGGAGGAACAGTCAAGGCCGCAGTCATAATCCTTCATTATCTCCAGGATAAAAGGATTAGGACATGCCTTTACCGCATAATACTCACGAAATCCGCTGCTCCATGCAAAGGCTTTTTTAACGGAATCAAGGTTTTCTCTCATGCCCTTCTCATCATAAACAATATAGGGTGTGGGAAAACTTTCCGCGATCTCACGGGCCTTTGCTTCGTTCAGAAATGCTTCTTTTTTCATAATACCTGTTCTCCTCTAATCTACGAAGCCCTCGACTCCTCTTTTGGAGCCGTCCGAGGTAAGATTCGAGCTTCCGTCCTCTGATTTTGCTATAATATAATGTCCGCTGACTCCCGAGTCTCCGTTATCCGATTTCTGCGCAACTCCTCCTGACGCTTTATAGCTGTATTTCACCGAACCGCCGCTTTTCATGGTTCCTGACAGGCTCATCGATCCGTCCTCCAGACCGTCCTTATAGCTTCCGCTTATTATCTGCTTAGTCATTCCGCCTGACCCGACTCTGTCGGCATAATAATTGGAGGTTACCGAACCCTTGCCGTTTGGCATATCATTAAGCCATTCACCCTCATAGATCGATGAACCGATGGCCGAGGTTTCCGAATATACCGCACGGATCCATGTGCCCTTGCCCTCTCTCAGATCGTTGGCAAAATCACCGAAATAATAATATCCGTCCATATAAGCGGCAACACCTTTTCCGTGTCTTTCGCCCTCATCGTTTTTATCACCGTAATAATAAGAAGTCTCCTTACTTACTATCTCATCGGTCAGATTTATAAACTCCTCTTCTCTGACCATCTCCTTTACTTTGTCGATATTTCCTTCTTCAAAGCACTGATAGAGCCTGAGAAGAAGGTCATTGTGGGCGGCCTCTATGGCAGCCTGCTCCTGCTCCCTGGCAATCCTTTCCTCCTCCTCTGCCTGCAGCCTGGCCCGTTCTATCTGTATATTATCGACGATGGTATGCATGTTCTCATCCTGAGTAGCCTCATACCCTCTTGTCAGGATGTCTATTACAGCATCCTCATCCTGCCTGCCGTCATAAATATTGTAAATGGCCCAATAAGCGCTTTTATTAGTCCTGTCATAGGTGATCGCGTTATTGTACGCTTCTATTGCCTCATCTGAGTTTCCGAGGCTGCTCCCAAGCCGGATATAGGCATGGGCAATAGCTGTCTTTACCGCCTCGTTCTCAGGCTCGTATTCAAGCGCCTCATCGTAACGGGCTATGGCCTCCGGATAGTTTTCCGCTTCCATAAGCTCGTTTCCCCGGGCCACTATGGAACCCATCCTGTGATCCGCTGAATTATAGGTGCCGGCATAATATACTCCCATCCAGACACCTGCGATTATAGCAACTCCTATGACCGCCTCTATTATGAATAAAACAGTATTATTTTTCATCTCTGTCAAATATTCTCGATCTGCCAGTCAATCGGTTCTATTCCGTTCTCCTCAAGAAATCTGTTAGCCTTGCTGAAATGTCCGCAGCCGAAAAAACCTCTGTAGGCCGAAAGCGGACTTGGATGCGGCGCTTTCAGCACCAGCTGTGCCGGATTATCAAGCGCAGCGCCCTTCTGTTGTGCCGGTCTTCCCCAGAGCATATACACAATCGGCCTGTCCTCCTCGTTGAGTATCCTTATCACCGCATCGGTAAACTGCTCCCAGCCCAGTCCCTGATGGGAATTTGCCTGATGCGCCCGCACAGTCAGCACGGTATTAAGAAGCAGCACTCCCTGCCTTGCCCATTTTTCAAGATATCCGTTATTGGGAACATAGAGCCCCAGATCGTCGCTGAGCTCCTTATAGATGTTTTCAAGAGAAGGAGGTATGGCCACCTCAGGCCTTACGGAAAAGCAGAGCCCGTGTGCCTGTCCTGGTTCGTGATAGGGATCCTGTCCTAAAATCACCGCCTTTACTGACTTAAGCGGAGTCAGTTCAAACGCCCTGAACAGATCATCAGGCCCCGGGTATATGGTTCTCGTCCTGTATTCGTTCCTTATCGTCTCATAAAGCTTTTTATAATACGGCTTTGAGAATTCGGCGGAAAGAGGCTCCTTCCAGTCATTAGCTATAGATGCCATCTAAGACCTCCTTACGGATATACCTCTGTCCAAAAGGTAATCCTTAAGCGCGGACAGCTCAAGCTCCTTGAAATGGAACAGAGACGCAGCCAGGGCGGCATCAGCCTTTCCCTCTGTAAAGGCCTCATAAAAATGCTCCATGCTTCCCGCGCCGCCTGAAGCGATGACAGGTATTTCAACGTTTTCGGAGATAATGCGGGTAAGCTCAAGATCATATCCTGCCTTGGTGCCGTCGCAGTCCATGCTCGTCAGCAGTATCTCCCCTGCGCCGGCTTCATACGCTTTAATGGCCCATTCCACCGCATCCAGACCGGTATCGATCCTACCCCCGTTTTTGTAAACGCTGAACCCGCTCCCGTCCTTCCTCCTTCTGGCGTCAATGGCGACGACAACACACTGGCTGCCGAATTTGTCGGCCGCCTGCGAGATCAGGTCAGGATTGCCTATGGCAGCGGAGTTGACCGATACCTTATCAGCTCCCTCCCTCAGTATCTTTTTAAAATCCTCCACAGAGCGGATGCCCCCTCCTACCGTAAAGGGGATAAACACCTGCTCAGCCACCCTTCTGACCATGTCCACAACCGTATCACGCTCATCGGAGGAAGCGGTAATATCAAGGAAGACAAGCTCATCCGCTCCCGCCTTATCATAGGCAGCGGCGATCTCCACCGGATCTCCGGCATCCCTCAGATTAACAAAATTCACTCCCTTTACCACACGCCCGGCATGTACATCCAGACAGGGGATTATCCTTTTTGTATACATCTATCACAGCTCCAAAAAATTTCTGAGTATCCCGAGACCCACAGTACTGCTTTTCTCCGGATGAAACTGGCAGGCAAACACGTTTCCCTTTTCCACAGAAGCATCGATCTGAGTATTGTAATGTGTCACCGCCTTAACTATCGACCTGTCCGCGGCTTCAAGATAATAGCTGTGGACAAAATATACATATGAGCCATCGGGTATCCCCTTAAATAGCCTGCCCTCATTTTTAAGCTCGAGAGAATTCCAGCCCATGTGAGGGATCTTTCTGTATTCGCCTGCGGGTATTCGCCTGATATGTCCCTTTAATATCCCAAGCCCCGCGATGCCTTCCGATTCGTCACTGTCCTCAAATATAAGCTGAAGTCCGAGGCAGATCCCCAGAAACGGTATATTCTCCGAGGCAGCCTGCTTAAGCACCGGTACCAGTCCGTAGCTCTCAAGACGCTTCATGGCGTCTCCGAAGGCTCCCACTCCGGGAAGTATGACTTTGTCGGAATTTAGGATCTTTTCCGGATCTCTGGTAAGGATCCACTTCTCCCCCAGATAATCCACCGCTTTTTCTACGCTTTTTATATTTCCCGCATCATAATCAACTATTGCTATCATATACCGTCACCGTTCGCTAACTCAGCTTCCTCCTGATCGATCAGGAAATTATCGGAATGGGGCTGAACAGGCGCAGTGCCTTCCTGCGGCGCCTGAGGCTCTCCGGGAAGCGCTCCTCCTCTGCCCTCTGCATGGTCTCTGATCGTCCTTGAATATTCCTCGCTGTTAGTGATCGAAAGCCATTGCATGGCCTGTTCTATCGAAACACCGAACACGTTCTCAAGGGCATCTATTATCCTGTTGGCGATCAGATCAAACTTATCGGATACACCGTATTCTATGGCTTTTCTCTCTTCCTCGCTTATTACCCTTATGCCCTGTACAAGCGAATTGAGGGCTTCTGTCCTCATATTAAGGGTCATGTAATTCATGAATGAATCATATCTTCTGTTGACCTTGTAAAGGATCAGATTTTTATCATAGAGTACCTGATCGTCTCCGGAAAGCTTATGGGCGGTCAGATCCATGAAAACATCCTGATACCTGTCCTCCGAAAAATCCTTTCCGGCCTTTTTTGTATCCGTATAGAAAGGCAGAAATACCGACATTATCCCAATAAGCACTCCGATAGACCCGCACATGAACATCACCAGGATGATCTTCTTTTTCGGTACGTTAAGATCGGGACCGGTATTTATATAGCTGGGTTTCTTAGGCTTCTTGGGCTTCGGCGGCTTCTTGGGCTTCGGCTTTTTCTTAGGCTTCGGCTTGGGCTTTTTCTTCTCTTTTTTCTTCTTGGGCTTCTTTTCCTTCTTCTTAGCGGTCTCGGTTTCCGGACCTTCAGTTTCCCCCAGCTCCGCCAGTATCTTATCGTTATCGGAAGCACCGGCCCTGGCTATATCCTGTGCCGTTTCCTCGGCAAACTTACCGTCTTCATCGACCTCTTCCGTAAGCGCATCAACAAGCCAGGAAAACAGGCCTTTTTTCTTGCCGCCCTTTTCCTCCGCTTTTTTCTCTTCCTTCAGGGAATTGAAGTCCTCCTCGCTGATCAGCCCGGCGGCAAGGGCCTCCTCCATCTCCTTGTCAAAGTCAGATACTGTATCCGTTTTTGTTTCTGTTTGTGTTTCTGCGCCTGTACCTTCAGCGTCATTTTCAGCCTCACCGGAAGAACCCTTTTTCTTTTTGTTCTTCTTTGCAAGCTTCTCCAGACGCTTCTTTTCTTTTTTTTCCGCTCTCTCCTTTTTCTTCTGTTCTCTTCTGGCTTTCCAGCCTTTTACAGGCGGTTTCTCACCCTCACCGCCCTCAGCTTCGCCAAGGGGGTCGACCCCGTCTATGTCATCAAGTATGGCAGTTACCGACGGATCGATATTCTCGTTCTTCTCATCCTTCTCGAGCAGCTCACCGATCTCGGAAATATCGCTGTCTCCATCGGCACCAGCCAGAAGATCCTCAAGCTCTTCAGACTCAAGCTCCCCGACAGGATCCTCACTTCCTTCATCTCCCGCAGCCTTAGCCAGCAGGTCCTCTATGTCATCCTGGCTGAGGGATTCATCTATCAATGGCTCCGGCTGATTTTCATCACCCTCGGGCGTTGCAGGAGCAGTCTCTGATCCATCCCCTTCTGAATTCTGTTCTGCCGCCTCGTTCTCTTCCGGGCCTTTATCCTCCGTATCAGCCGCATTTTCCTGTTCGTCCTGGGGCTTGTCGCCTTCATCGTTTCCTATAACGTCTTCATGGGACTTGGTGGGATCACCCATATCATCCAGGGAATTCAGCAGCTCATCGAGCTCATCCTGGCTCATCATATTGTTCGGATCGGAGGTATCGGCGCTCTCATTTACAGAATCGTCTACGGTGTTTTCCTCCGCAGATTCTTCCGAAGCGATTTCAGGCTCAGATACGGCCTCCTCCGAAGCCGGTTCCGGTACAGATTCAGGCTCGGGTTCCTCCGAAGTCGGTTCTATTTCGGACTCAGGCTGGGGGTCCTCCGAAGTCGGTTCTGGTTCAGGCTCGGGTTCGGGCACAGCTTCGGATCCGGACTCGGATTCCGACGGGATATCCTCCGGTTCAGCCACGGCTTCCGCAATATCCTCAGCCGGCTCCGGGATCTCAGCCTCGATTATCTCTTCAGCCGTTTCCTCTGTACCGGACTCTGTATTATCTTCAG
>JAEEGL016279295.1_pt1 | contig 12548 bp, 12 predicted proteins | sample 9134231 | NCBI WGS metagenome assembly JAEEGL01 (sample SAMN16246548, study PRJNA631951) | gut metagenome | biome: gut microbiome; feature: rumen; material: fiber-attached | host: Bos | place: Iran: Karaj | collected 2018-10
AAATATGTTATAATATATATAGTTTTAGAGGCACGTTTACAATACACGACAAAAGAAAGAGGTGAGAATTCATGGCAGAAACAAAAGCGTGTAATTTTATCGAAAAAATTCTTGAAGAAAGAAAAGAATATCATGAACAAATCGGGGAAATTAACGGTAAAATCATCCGAAAAGAAAAGATTATCAAAGGCTGCGAAGAGGATATCGATGAATTAAACCAGGAGAAAGATGGTCTAGAAAACGCAGTCTCAGGTTTACGCAATAAGTTCGTGGCCGAACTTATCAAGACGACTAATTACCTTATCGCAAAAGCCGCCGTCGGTGAGTTCGACGTAGAACCGTTTAAAAATATTCTTTTAAGACAAGACTGCGAGAAACACACAGTATTCAATGGTCAGGAAATACCTACATATGAATACACTTATGCATTCGCAGCAGAATATGAAGGTGATGGCTTCTTCTGCTCCGATTTCAAAGAAAAGCTCGAAATTAAAAGCGAACGGTTCGAAGAAATTGAAAAAGCTATCATAAATGGTAGACGCACAATAGAACTTGACAATAGTTTTAACCACCCCTCAAAGACACCAAACTATTATTCGGTTAGATCAAGAGTAGTTATTATGGTATTTACATTCTTTTATTACCATCGTTCCAAAAATGTGGAAAAAGCGTTAGATGAAACAGAAGAGTTTTTTGAAAACCCTCAGGGTATAGAATTCGGATTACCCTTAAGTATTGGGGAAGTATTATATGATAATTATATAAAGAATAGCTGCTACTAAAACTACTACACCGGCCCAAATGCGGGCCGGTTTTTCATTTTGTAAGCTTCTTCCCATGGCGCCTATATAGAATTGAATATATTATCAAAAGATAAGTTTCACCCAGGAACGCACCAATACTTGTACAAAACGGCGTTGGAATAAAAGCGCATCCGAGGCGAAGCGCCATTTGCACCATCTTATTGCTTGTCGTAACTAGTGGCGACCACTTAATCTGCAAGTAACATGCCTTCAGGGCATAAATCGGATAAATCAAAAACACATAAAAATCAAAACTAATAAACGCTAAGAATAACCAAAGATTGATAGTATAAAACTTGATCGTAAATAAGAACATTACCAAAATCGTGCACAGTAAAATGCCCAGCAGTTTATACGCATTCTTCAGGCTCTTGCGGTAATTAAAAGTATTCTTACTAATATCAATTTTTGCTACCGTACTAATTGCGTCAAATGAATCCCACTGCGTATCGGTTAGAAGCGCCACAAAATTCATCACCGTAGCGTATTCCGGCCCATACGAAAACACATTCGAAAACCCAATTAGATACACCACAAAATATAGGATATTGCTCATTATCACATTAGACTCATAGCGAAACCACTTCCATAGCCTAAAGTTAAACTTTGCGTGATAACTTCTAAACGTCCGCATCGCGATATACGCCACATAGACAGAAAGCGAAGTAATCGCAATCGTAACAATCTGCATCTTATCCTTGGTCAGAAGCGCCGCGCCAATTAGCGTCAAAATATAAATCGCGTTATATATAATCATATAAACATTCGCACGCTTTTCCTTTTTGTCAAAGTAAAGCTTTTCCATAATAATCGATAGCGCGAACGAAATATAAAGTGACACCACCGAGAACATCGCAAATTCCTTGCAAGCCTCATAATCCATGTTCATAAAATTCACATAGATATCTAGATTAAGGACAATAAAGATTGTAATAAGTGCACCCACAAAGAGCCCAATAATGGCCCCCGAAAACGCCGCGCCCTTAGCCTTGTCCTTGGTCTCATTAATATTTGGTGCCGTCCCAAAAATCGAAAACAACACCAAAAAAACAAACTGCAAAGGATAAGTAAGCGCAAAAATATTTGCTAGATTCCCTTCGATAATAATCCCAAGTAAAAACCACACCAAAATCGGTACAAATGAAAAGATGAATTTATTAAAACTAATTCGAAGTAGGCTTTTCACTATGTTTTTATTTTTAATTGTTATGTTTTAAAAATATAACATATAGACTTCTTTGTCAATTCTCTTTTGACTACAACGGCAAAATATGATATAATATAAGCAGTTTTAGGAACGTACGTTAAGAAGAGAGGTGAGAAAATGGCATATGATGAGTACCGCGAAAAATTAAAACATATACATGGTTTGATTGAGCGCTGCAAAGAAGTTTATCCCAATACTTTTGAATTCTGTGGAGATCTCTATAACCACATTGAAGATCTCCAAGAATTACTACGCGCCTTTCGTAAAGAATTAATAGCCTACAAAAAAGAGCTTCCAAAAGATTTAATCGAAAAAATCGATCAAAAACAATTCGATGAATATAAGTCTTGTTGGTCGTTTGGCAACGAAGATACTGGATGGTATTTCTGGGGACCCCAAGATGAAATCGTCACGACATTTGCTTATTATTATTGTATAGACAACGATTTTGAAAAAGCAATGGAAAAGACATTATCATTCTACAAAAATACATCTAAAGAAGAGTGGCCCAAAGGCAGAATTAGATTCTTAGAACTCCTGTTATTATCCTAAAACTTGCGCCGGCCTTACGGGGCCGGCTTTTTCTTTGACGAAAAGACCTATTTATGATATAATATAAGCAGTTTTAGGAAATTGGGACGTAATTTAACAATTATATATCGAGCAATAAAAGGAGGTGAACGGATTGCCAAAAACCAAACCAATCAGTGTAAGTGAAGCAAAAGAAAAAGTAAAAGAAGCAAGCGAAGCAGCAGAAGCCTTTAAGGAAAAGTTAAAAATAGCACAAGAAGATGCTAGAAATGCCGAGTGGGAACTTAAGCATCAAAAAGAAGAATTAAGAAAGGCAAAAGAAGCAGCATTGCCATTTAAAGATTTTGTTTCAGAATTAGAAAAATACGAAGAGAAAATGACAGAAGAGTTTGTAAGTAATAAAAACAGACCTAATATATTTATACGTTTAAACTATATTTATGATAAAAGTAGCCATTACTGCTATTACCAAGCTTTTGATAATAGCTACTTATACTTATGGGAAAACAGGACTTTTCTCGAAATGAGTGTTTGCCGTTTGGATAAACTTGAAAAGGCAATAGTCGAAGATGGCACTTTGATCATAATAAAATCTAAACATTGCTGCCCATACGATTTTCTTAAATTTATTAATAAGCTCATCGCACTAGTTATTGCCTTTTTCTATCGCGAAAACAAGGAAATCATTAGTGCTGCAGAAAAAGCAAAGGAAACGTTCGACGGCATATGCATTAAAGAATTCAGCTACGACGAAAACAAAAAAACGAAAGACGCCGTGTTAAGGATTCTTTATGAAAAAACATTCGATGAATCATCAACCTAAAACTAAACCGGCCCTTACGGGGCCGGGTTTTTTATTCTCCAGAACCGATATTCCCGCTACTAGTAAATCTATCTTCGTATTTTACTAAGACCTTTTCTAGAGCAGCATCCAAACTGATACCTAATTCGTTCGCCACTTGAATCAAAGAAAATAAAACATCACCAAGTTCGGATTCAAGATTTTCTGTAGCAGTAAACTCTTTCGCACCATAATCACTACTATTTAGAATTTCTTTTCCGAGTTCTCCAACTTCAGAAGTTAGATCAATATATTTAATCTCCGCAGAGCCACCAAGATTGTATTTCTCTGCTAGCCTTTTTACTCTTTCTTGAACGTCGTTCACCTTATACATCTTTCTTTACATTAAGCAAAGGTTTTTTAACTTTAGAAAGTTTTGCGCCTTTTTCAATCAAGGCCTTAATTTTATTTGCGGCTTCGGCTTCGTCATCGGCAGTATATTTTTCCTTGCCGCGCATGAGGTCACCATAAAAACCAGTTCCCTTTGCAGCCTTCCAAAATTCTTCGCCGCAGTTTACATCTTCATGGAACCATGGTTTCTTGGATAAATTGAAATGTAGCAGCTTTGCGCCCTTCGGATCTTCGCCTTCTGGCTGACAGTTCCATTCTTTGCCAAGGTGCTTAATTTTACCCTTCAAAATCACGTTCAAGTAATCTTGGTCTGGCGCCACGAGATCTGCATCCTCTTTAATTAAGTCTGTCATTTGTGTAATATAGTGCAAGTTGCGAAGTTTCTTCAAATTCATCAAAAGCACACCCGAATTAATATATTCAGTATGTGGCACGTTGAGCGCTTTTTCTACATAATCCACAAATTCTGGCACCATCGCGACCTTTGGATCTACGCGCGCAGCAATTGCATTATCACCTAGGTCCATGTCATAAAGTTTGCCAATATCGTCCATCAAGATCGTATCACTATCGACGTAAATACCCTTGTCATAGCGCATGAAGATCCTTGCAATAAACGCACGGTAATAATAAACTGCATTCGCAAAGAAGTCACCAGAGCCACTACGCTTTGCGCAATATCTCACGATTATTTGCATGTAAAGATTGTATTTCATCTTGTGAAATTCAATCGCACAGTTATGTGTCACCATATTGCGAAGGCGCAGGCGATTCGTAAGGCTGAGTTTGTCATACATAATAATGATGCGATAATGGCGCTTTGGATTTGCGTGCTTCATTACGGAATTAATCGAAGCGGCCGCATATTTTGCATAGTCATTAGTAATTGTATAAAAAACCGGAACAACCTTAGTTTCTTTTACTTTTAGTAAATTAATACCTGTATTAAATATACTCATTTATTTCTTTGAATCTTTCTTTATGTATTTAAAATATTCGTAAGTACTTTTCTTACTATATTTTACCATACTATCATATGCTTCTTTGGCGAGTTTGGCACGATTCTCGTCTTCGGTTTTGTTTTCATCTGGCCAAAACGGACCATCCACATAGATATCCATGCGTGGCAAATCGCCTTTTTTGTTATTCTTACGCCTATGATAAGTAGTAGTCATGGTAAAAATCGGCAAATTATTGCGCGCCGCATATTTAAAGGATTTATCTCCAGCTGGGAATTTTTTGATTCCGGTATAATATGGCCAAAGATGCGCTTCTGGATAAATCACCACTACACGCTTTTGTGCCAAACGCTTATCTACCGCTTCATTAAATGCTTTTTTCTCTTCTTTTGTCTTGCCTAGTGGCAACCCGCCGATATGTGGCAAAAAGTGGCCAATTTTTGGAATCTTAAGGTTCACTGGACTAATTACAGTATAAATCTTGCGGTCTGCTGCGAGAGCCGGTCCAAACACATCGTGAAATGGATTAGTATGGTTACAATATAAAACATACCCCTTACCCTTGGCGGCCTTCAACTTTTCGCGACCATAAAACTTTGCTTTCCAATAGCACTTTTCATACCAATGGCCAAACACGTAAAAAACCGAAAAAACCATCGAAGCCCACATTTTCTTAAATGGATTCTTAAAGATAAACTCGTAACCTTCCGGCAACCCTACTTCTTCGTGTTTTTCTTGCTCTTTAGTTTGGATTGGATCGTCTTCTTCGGAAGTATAATAAAAGACTCTTTCTTCTTTTGGAATGTCTTTCTGAAATAGTGTGGCCTTTGCCATTACAGATTCTCCTTAAGCTTACTGTACTCGTCTAGTATATCATCATACTCCGTTATTTTCAAAATAGAGTGAATCTTATCAATCTCAAACGGCTTCACTTTTTGGACTTTAAAATATGGAAAGAACTTAAAGTTGTTAGAAAAATGATGAAGCACTGTGTCTTTTTCTGGACGCTCGCCTTGCTCATTGTATTTTTTTGGCATTAATTTACGTTTATTAATGCATTTATTTAGTGCCGCTTGATCTGCGAGCATCATCCAACGTTCCGCACACTTGTTTGCCGCACGTTCAAACATCTTGGTTTTAATGCATTCCGGCATGTTAAAAAGCATTACACCAGAATTCATGTAATCCTGTTTTAAAAAGCTGAATTCTTTTTTGTCTCGCACATCCACCACGGCCGAATCATTTTTCTTTTTCAAAAGTCCGTGATATTTATACCAACGACGGCCATACATATCAAGCACGCCCGCCGCTTCGATTCCATCTAATTCTGTATTGTAAAATTCATCAATATTGCCACGACATACTACGTCATAGTCTAAATAGAGGATGCGGTCCAGCGCCGCAATTTCTGGTACCTTATCAATATAAAGACGAAGCATCGAACATGGCGTAAAATAAGAGCCCATGTTTTTCTTTGGCAAGTTTTTTACAAAAACATCCGTTGCGTCAATTAGTTTTACAAAACTCTTTTCGTTATATTGTTTTACGAGTCTATCAAGGAACTTTGCAGTTTTTTCATCGAACGGAGTCACACCTTCGTATTTGATTGTAAGAATATATATATTATATATATTGTTTTTATCTGAACGCATCAAAAATGACAAAATCGAAACCAAAACCCCACGAGAAATCCCATTATCGCCGCAGTATAAAATATTCATATCAAAATCCAAGTGGTAGCCGAGACGGGACTTGAACCCGTATGGATAATCCATTCGATTTTAAGTCGAACGCGTATACCAATTCCGCCACTCGGCCACCGTGTAATTATTATACCATACTAGCAGCGACTGCGCCATCGCCGGCCGCAGTTACTAGCTGACGAACACTCTTGGTTCTACAGTCTCCGGCAACATAAATCCCCGGGCAAGAAGTTTTACAGTCTTCACCAGCCACAATATATCCATCAGTATCCATTTCAACGAGACCGCGCACAAAACCAGTATTTGGCACACGCCCAATTGCTACAAACACTGCTTCAGCATCTACTGGAATTGGATCATCATGATGAATACGATATACTTTCGACGCAATGTTTTCGAGATACATAGTTACATACTTTGCAGTGTTGCCGCTACCTACCACCACTACAGGCTTGCCAGCATAAAGCGCACCATCACAAGTCGCACAATAAGAAATTGGCCTTTCCCCTGCGTCGGCAGCTTGTTTTTCGCTGAGCTTTCTAGGCTCAGTGCCCATCGCAAGAATCACAGACTTGGTTTCAAATTCACCATCATCGGTTTCTACTACTTTTACATCGCCACGATCAACAATACCAGTAACTTCCGCATATTTAATCTCTGCACCAAAACCCTCAGCCTGAGTAGCTACAATATTCATAAGATCAGCACCAGACGTATCGCGAACGCCAGGATAGTTAGATACCATATTGCTTTCAGTAATTTCCCCACCTTTGACTTTACTTTCTAGAACCAAAACTTTCTTCCCAGCTCTGCCAGCATAAATCGCCGCGGTAAGTCCTGCCATACCTGCGCCAATGATTACTACGTCAAACATAAGTCCTCCTAAACTTTATTAATTACTGGAATTACGATTGGAGTATGTCCAGTTGCGTCAAACAAGATGTGTGTGATATCTTCTTTAATTTCTTCTTTTAGAACCTTCATTTCAGGATCGGTAGAGATAGACTTATCGGTCTTTTGTCTTAGATAATGGCGAATCTTACCGATTAACTCTTCGGAATTATCAAGATAGATAAATGCGCGAGACACAATGTCTGGAGTTTTCATAAGGTGACCAGTCTTTTTGTTTAGTGTAAGGACGATTACAAAGATACCTTCACGAGAAATATGAATTCTATCTTTTACTACAGCTTCATGTACTGGTTGATCTGCATCATCATAAAGTTTGTTTCCTACAGAAATACGACCAGCTTTACGAATCTTCTTGTCTTTCGTAAACTCAATAATGTCACCATCATCAGAAACAAGGATTCTTTCACGTGGGATACCAAGCACATTCTCTGCCATCTCAGCGTTGTGCTCTAGCATATAGAACTCACCGTGGTATGGCAAGTAGTTGGTTGGATGAAGTCTAGTTACAAAATCTACGTGGTCTTCGTAGTATGCGTGACCAGACAAATGTAGAGGACCAATGTTGGTAAGATGTGTCTTACCGTTTTGAATTACCTGTGCGCCCTCACGAAGAAGACCATCTACGGTATTCACAACATGCGGTTCGTTACCCGGAATTGGATTTGATGAAAACACGATAGTATCAGTAGCTTTAATCTTAATGTACTTATGTGCGCCAGTTACCATACGGTTGAGAACAGCATTCATTTCACCTTGTGAACCAGTACATACAATACATACTTGTTCGTCTGGAAGTTTTACGATGTCTTCCATTTTTACAATCGTATCTTTTGGCACTTTGATAGCCTTAGCACGAAGTGCAACTTCTACGTTGTTAATCATCGAAAAGCCAGAAAACGCAACTTTACGGCCACGCTCATGTGCTTCTTTCAAAATAAGTCCAATACGAGCAATCTGTGATGAGAAACAAGAAATAATTACGCGGCCATTTACATAGTGGTCCATTACTTTACCAAGGTTGTCACCAACGTCAAATTCAGAATGTGGGTGATGACCTGGTGAATCAATATTGGTAGATTCGTTTAGCATGAGGTCGATTCCCTCATTCTTTACAATCTCATCAATACGTTCATAGTCGGTTTGGCGCTCAATAGGGTTCTCTTCGTGGCGCCAGTCACCAGAAAGATAGATTGTACCATTTGGAGTACGAACTACAATTGAAGCGTTGCCAGGGATAGAGTGCAAAGTATGAATAAATTCTACAGACATATGTTCAGAAACTTGGATCTTTTCATGCTTCAATGGTTCTACGGCAATATAATTCATTTCTGGTACATCTTCTAACTCAGACATTTGCTTCTTAATCATGCCGATAGTAAAGTCAGTACCATAAATTGGCACAAACTGAGAAAACTTAGGAAGAAGATGCCTACATGCGCCAATGTGATCTAGGTGAGCGTGAGTAAAACAAATCGCCTTTACTTTCGCCATATTGTCTTCTAGGTATTTAATATCTGGAATCATATAGTTTACGCCAGGGTAATCTTCGCCAGCAAAGAGTACACCCATATCTACTACAATCATTTCTGATTTGTATTCGATAATGGTCATATTCTTACCGATACCAAATTCACCAACACCACCAATAGGAATAATACGTACAGAATCTGGATCTGGACGCATGCTCTTTAGTTTGGCATTGGTAATTTGCTCGCCACCATAGCCGTTGTAACGAGATTTGTTTACTGGCACGCCAATGATGTGCTGAGTGGCCTGTGCATTTACATCTTGGCTTAACATTCTTTGATGATGTACCATCTCGCCTTTCTTAGTATTTACAGAAAGGTTTACCTTGCGTTGTTCGGCTTCAGTTTTAGCTTTAGATTTCGCAGTTTCTTTTTGGGCTTTTGGAGCCTTTGCTGATTTAGCTGGCTTTGCAGCCTTCTTTGCAGGCTTAGCTGCAACTAGTTTTTCATCTTTGCCACCAGGGCCAAAGTTTGAATTAAAATTGCGTTTTTGTGCCTCTTCAAATTGTTTCTTGATGTCTGGCAGACGTTCTGCCCTCGATTTTAGAAGACGTGCACGACGCTCCTCTTCTTTAATATTCATAAAATTCCTTTTTGTTAATTACAAGTAAAAATCAGTACTCTTATTATACCAAACATCTTGCACATTTTCAAGTTTTTGCTATAATTAAGGTATACAGAGACCGACCCAGCAGGGCCGGCCGTTTTAGTTTAAAGAAAGGATAAAATGGAAAACCTAGACCTAAAACAAATGTCCGCAATGGTTGACATTATTGCCGAAGAAAAAGGCTTACCAAGAGAAACTGTTCTAGACGTTATCGAACAAGCCATCGCAGCTGCCTGGCGTAAAGACAACGGCGATCGCGACATGAACGTTCGTGCAGTTTTGAACACTAAAAACGGTGAAGCTGATGTATTTGTATCCCGCGAAGTTATCGAAGATGGCTTAGCATACAACCCATCCACCGAAATCCCTCTAGCAGAAGCTGGTAAAGGCGCAAAACTTGGTGACCAAGTAGAGGAAAAGTTCAAAGTTACCACCTTTGGCCGCGTAGCAGCTCAAACTGCAAAGCAAGTTGTAGTACAACGCCTCCGCGAAGCCGAAAACGACGCTGTTCTTAACGCTTTCGAAGACAAAATCGGCACCGTAGTTACTGGTACCGTATCACGCGTAGAATCAAAGATCGTTCGCATCGACCTTGGCCGTGCCAATGGTATCATGCCACGCTCTGAGCAAATCGATGGCGAATACTACACTGTAGGTAGCCGTATCAAAGTATTCATCAAAGGCGTAGAACGCAACGACCGTGGTGCACAACTCATTCTCTCTCGTGGTTCTGCAGAGTTCATCGAATATCTCTTCCGCCAGGAAGTTCCAGAAATCGAAAACGGCACCGTAGAAATCCGTGGCATCGCCCGTGAAGCTGGTCGCCGCACCAAGATCGCTGTAATGTCCACTGTTCCAGGCGTAGATCCAGTTGGTACCTTCGTAGGTGGCCGTGGTATCCGCGTACAAGCTGTAATGAACGAAATTGGTGATCGTGAAAAGATCGACATCATTAACTGGAGCGACAACGCTTCTGAATATATCCGCGAAGCCCTCTCCCCAGCTGAAGTTATCAAAGTAGACATCGACGGCAAGAAGGCTAAAGTTTACGTAACCGAAGATCAACAATCTATCGCTATTGGTAAACAAGGTCAAAACGTACGTCTAGCTTCTAAACTCACTGGCTTTGATATCGACATTGAGCTTTCAAAAGCCCCAGTCAAGAAAAAGAAACAAAACGTAGAAGATTCCCTCCTCTCGGCAATCGAAGAAGCTGAAGAAGAATAATCAGACAAAAAAATACCCCCATAAGGGGGTATTTTTTATTTGTTTCTTTTCTTATTAAAATCCTTCATTATCTCCTGGTACCTAGAGGGATCCTTCGTGTATTCGTCGACGAGCTTATAACATTCAATATCATCGATCGTTGGGTAATACACTTTTTTAGCACCGTAACCATCCGGTGTAAACTTTTCGCGAAGATGAATTCTAGCTTCCTCGATTATCTCTTTATCTGTCCAATCAGGATGAAGATGCTCAGTATAGTCATATGAAGCCGCGAGCATGTCATCTATATCCATATATCTATCCGCAGATGAAACTATACGACCATAAATACTTCTTGGATCGCCTTTCATGGACGCACGATGATCTTCTACGGCTTCAGCCATAATTTCAATTTGCTCTGCATCAAATAATTCCTTCAACTTCTCATCTTTTCTAAGCATTTTCCCAGATTCAATATGATGCGTTTCGTTATCGATTAGTCTACCGAGGTCATGGTAAGCTGCTGCCACATAAACCATGTCGCGATTCACATCAAGATCCTCGGCAATTGCAAGACTTCTCGAAATAACCCGCAAGATATGTGTGGTTGTATGACCGCCTGGAGTTTTTTCATATTGTGGCAAAACTTCAGTCTCAATATATTTCTCAACTTCAGGTCTCACCCCAGACGGCTTCGTAAGTACAAAGTTAAACCATTTTCTACCACTATCTCCGCCGCTAAGTGTTTTATTCTCCAAAATAAATCCAGTATCTTTAATGATTTTCTCAACTTGTTCCCAATTGTAATAATAGAAAAACCTATCTACGCCTATTTCATACCCGTTTTTAAAATCAGTCCATTCAGACTTCTTTCCGCCCTTATCCGCATCATTTAACACATCACCTACAAATCTACCGCCCGGGCGAAGCATCTTATAGATATTACTAAGTGCTAGTTTCAAATCTTCTGGTGTAAAATGCACAAACACGCGAAAAGCCATCACGCCATCGAATTTACGCCCATCTAGGTCATCTTTTAGAATATTTAACTTATAGTAAGGTAATCCTGTCTTTTTAATCTCTGTTAAAAACTGTTCCGAAACATCGCTAGCATAAATCTTAAATCCAAGCTCCTTAGCAAGAAGTGCCACTTCCCCATCGGCAGAGCCAATTTCAAGCAGCCTTGCTTCCGGCCCAAGTACAGAAAAGCCACCCATAATTGCCTTTGTGCGCTTTTCTTTAACTTCCTTTATCTTCTCAGCATGTCTCTTATGTGAATTATCTAGGTACGCATTACCATACTCTTCATAGATTTTTAGTGTTTTCTCATTTTCTATACTCATTAAGAATAATTATATAACAAAAAGAGAGTTGGAATTCACTTCCAACTCTCTTTTCATACTAGATTCTTCGTTGGGACTTCTTTTAAAGAAGTCCCAGATAGAAAAAACCACTCTTTCGAGTGGTTTCTCCATAATTTGGCACCTTCCTAGTTTCCCGCAGAGCAGTATAATCGGCGCGACTGGTCTTGACTTCTGTGTTCGGAATGGGAACAGGTATTACCCCAGCGCTATGGGCACCAAATCGTAATAATAAATACGTCATTATTATTACTATTGATGTCCATAAGATGCAAATTGATTTTAAATGACGTGCGACGTTTCAAACGTCGGTTGCTAGCTAAGTCCAAGACATAAAAAGGCGATGGACCTATTAGTACGCTTCGGCTCCATATGTTGCCATACTTCCACCTTGCGCCTATCAACCAGATCTTCTTTCTGGAGTCTCCTAGGGAATCCTTATCTTGGAGTGGGCTTCGCGCTTAATATGCTTTCAGCGCTTATCTCTTCCGAACATAGCTACCCGGCGATGCAGTAGGTGACCACAACCGGTACACTAGAG
>JAEEGL016458711.1_pt1 | contig 12548 bp, 11 predicted proteins | sample 9134231 | NCBI WGS metagenome assembly JAEEGL01 (sample SAMN16246548, study PRJNA631951) | gut metagenome | biome: gut microbiome; feature: rumen; material: fiber-attached | host: Bos | place: Iran: Karaj | collected 2018-10
AATAGACAGTGAACATAGAAAACGACTCCTGGATAGCATAGCGAACTCCCCCGAAGAGCAGGTCCGCCGTCTTGCGGAAGAAGAAGCAAAGAAGGAAGACGAAGAACGTTTAAAAAAAGAAGAGGAAGAAAGACGAAAGAGTGAGCCTAAAAAATCCGAAGAGCCTCCGATTGACCCGAATGCACCGGCGGATGTGGCTTCCCAGGCAGATCTTGAGAAACTTTACAAAGAAGGGCATTACATATTTAACCAGACTGCCGATTTTACAATTGATTTGGGCAAGTCGAATATTGACGGTATTCATATGGAATGCAACGGGCATGCGCTTACGGTAAAGGGAACGATTAAGGAAGGCGGGAATGCCGGCAGGGAAGGCGGCGTTGCGGTCATGGAAATCTTCAATTCCGGCAGGCTGGACCTTTCCGGAATTACCTTTGACGAATCATCCTTCGATCCGGATAAATGGGTTGGAAGCTTTTGCCATATAGAAGTATATGAAACAAATATCAATAATATCATTCTTCCGGCAGGAATTATAAACAGACAGGAGATTGATCCAAAATGTCCCTACAAAGGATATGTTTATTATGATACGAATCAGGAAGGAACCGCACTCGGAATCGGCTATAACGGACCGGAGATTTCCTATGAAGACCTTCAGGTTCAGGAGAAGACTCTTGTGGAAGAGATTCTGACACTCGGACAGACCGCGGATTACGGACAGGGTGATCAGGGAGGCGGTTTTTCAAGGGATATCTGGACCAAAGTGGAACTGGATATGGGAAGCGTCGATCTGCCGAATCAGGATTATATGCATTTAAAGCTCATGCCGGGCGCGTATTTGAAAGTCACCGGTACAATCGGGGTTACCGGCGGAAGACTCGGCTGGGAAGTGACAGAGGCCGATCAGCTTGATATAACCGGCCTTACGCTTGTAAAAAAACACCCGTCGCCGGATGTGATGAAAATCAATTTTGATCCGAGCAAGGGAATTGTGGATGATATGGTAAAGCCAAAGGCCGGAAACGGTAAAATCAGTATCTCGAAGGGCTCGGATTCTGTTGCGATTACAATTTGGTAAGCTAAATGGGGGAAAATATGAACGACGGATTAAAAAAGCCGATTAAATTATCGATTATAATCAATTCCGTAACAGCGGCATGTTCAATTCTGTATCTGATTATTACGGTTGTAATTTTTGTGCTGTGTATTGGACTGAGTGTTGCTTCTCCCGGCGGATATACGGGACAGGGACTGGCGATTTTTCTGACTGCTTTAATTCTTCCAATCGGACTGTTCTTTGCGATTTTTCCGATTACGCGGATTACGGCATTAATCTGTTCAATCGCATCATCGGACAGACTTCATAATGGGAAGAATCCGAAGGGAACGATGATTATGTCGGGCGTTTTACAGATTCTGGACGCGCTCGGAAGCTGGTGCTTTTTGGGGATTATCATTTTTACGGCTACCCGTCCCGGAATCGTTTTAAAAGCGTTGGAGGCGATAGGTGCAACCGTGCCGGATCCGCTTTTAAATTCGCTTTCGTCAGTGCTTTTCTTTATTTGTTCCATACCGCTGATGGCCAAAACTGCTTTGCAGATTATCTCGAGCGTGAAACTGTTTAACGCAACCAAGAATTATAAAGAAGTAAGCGCCGGATATTGGGAGAGACGCTAAAAAAGGAGATCGGATTTGAAAAAGAGACTGAATTCGAAAAAGAGAATAAAACGTATTGTGGCCATTCCGTCGATTATGCTGATGATTTCAACACTTATGTTATTCGCCGGCTGCAACGGCGGAACAGGGAACACCGGCAATACGTCCGAAGGAAAGTCCGATGTAAAAGGCATCACCGAGAACGGCCTTACTTACTACACGCTTCTGGATTATTCCAAAATCGGGGACCTGCCGTTTGGCAGATCTAATCTGGTTTCCGTGGAAGAAGATTTAAAGGATCGTGGTATCGCAGAGGATTATATCTGCGTAGTGGAAGATGATGCGCCAAAGGATTTGGTCATTCCGGATGAATTCAACGGTGGTTCGGTTGTGATTCTGACTTCCAACCCGGAAACCGCCGGAGATCTGCGCTTTGATTCCATTCAGTTCGGGAAGAACCTGATTTATATTTACCGCTTTGCGATGTTTGGTGAGTGCGAGAATGTTACGGAACTATCTTTCCCTGCAAAAGTAAAGAGTATCCAGGAGGCGTTCCATAATTGCAAAAGTTTAAGCAGACTCGAATTCGGTGAAGAATTTTACTATGCGGACGTTTCTTTTTATAAATGTGAGTCCTTAAAAGAATTTGAGATTCCTGCGGGTGCGGGAAACCTGGAAAGCTCTTTTCAGGGATTAACAGATGCGAAAATCACATTCAATAAGGTTCCTTACAGACTGATGGACTGTTTTGCCTATTCCGAGAATCTGGTCGTTGTGCTGAAAGATACCGAAGGAATGGACGAGATGAATTTCAGCTATCCGTATGACTCGGTTAGAGAGATTCCGTATGATTTCGTAATCGGAACCGAAGAGGTGCTGGCATATTCGGATCTTGCAGATGAAGATGCCATCCTTCAAAAAGGGACCGGACATTTTTGTGAAACACTGGATGCGGATAAAAAAATTGACCCCGCAGATGCCAAAAAGTATGCGGAAATCTATGACGGACCGATTGTTACCGTAGAAACCTGCCCGGAAATCAAACCGTCCGAATATACAAAACTCGGCCGGGATGCATTGCTTAAAAGTACGGAAGCCGTTTATGAAAGCGTGGCCGACAATGCATGGTCGAATAGCAGGAGCGGATATCCGACCGGGATGAAGGAAGCCCCGACGGTCTATTTCATCGCAGAAAAAATGGGCGGAATTGCCGTTGAATATACAGGCAATGTCGGTGATAAGACCTACTATCAGATGGTATACCGCATCAGCGTACGCGATATCGAAACCGATGAACTTCTTTGCTGGTTTGAAGCGGAAACCGGAGACGTGCCCGGTAAAATCGAATCCACGACGCCGTTGTACAAAGAAGGCGACAGGACGTATTTTCAGGAGGGCGTCAGTACGGATGTTACCCCGTGGTATGTGGTGAAGAAGTATTTTGAATGATACACGGCTGTTATAAATGCACCGGTCCGGGGGATCATATCGTGGCCGGTGCGTTTTTGTGTCTGTTTGCGCAATTCTGCATTAATTGCAGAATATTGTATGAATCCCTACATTATTTGCTATGTTCATACAAAATATATTTGTTATAATAAGAAACGGAAATAAAACGGAAAGCCGTGAAACATTATTCCGGCTTTTAGTGTAAAAGGGGAATAACAATGATCATCAAATGTCCGAATTGTAACGGCGCATTGGAATATGATGCAGCGCAGGGACTTCTTTACTGCAAGTTCTGCGGAAACTTCTTTACCGCGGAAGAAGTGGCTATGCCTGAGACCGACCCTGCAGAGGAAGCGGCGCCTTATCAGCCGACCAAGGAAGTATATAACGAGGCGAACAACTACGGTCGGGATTTGTTTGTGCCGGAGGCTGCAGTAGATACATTCCGCCCTCAGAAGGGCTTTTCTGCCGCCATCTATGATTCATTTGTCAATGAAGGTTTCACACAATATGATTCCATTGCCGGTATGAAGGAAGATGCCAGGGAAGCAAGGGCAAGCGGAGTAACCGGAAATATCGCATATGATATTTCCAAATCCGATCGTGATCAGAACCGAAATTCCTATTACGAGGAACAGATGCGTCTTCACGAGCAGTATGAAGCGCGCCCCAAGGCGGATTACAGCAAGCCTTTTGCCGGCACATCACGCGAGAATATGACGGATGAACAGAGGAAAGCCGCAAACATTGCCGATGAACTTGAACGCAAGCAAAGACGCAATTCCCTGAATAAAATGTATGAGACGAATCTCATGATGAAATATTCCGGCAATCCGGAATTCGAAAGCATGGCAGCCGTCGGAAATGCGGTGAACATCAATCCCGCACAGGAAATCGTCGGAACCGTTGCAACGGCTTTCGGTTCCCAATCCACTATTAATGCTGTAAAAGCCGCAGGCGGATTAAGAGAAGACGGACTTGTCGGTGCCGACTTAAATTCGGCAAATCTGAAACTGAATAAAATCGGTAAAGAGACGCGTTACACAGCTACCGGCGCCAGAATTCTGAATTCCATGCATATGTATGTAACGACCGATGCGAGGGAAGAGCAGGGTCAGTTTACGATGGACAATAATATCTACACCTGTACGACCTGCGGCGCGGAACTTGCCGTAAACGGTGTGGAAACATCGTCATTCTGTGCATACTGCGGTCAGCCTACCATCGTATTTAACCGCATGGAAAAAACCACCATGCCGGATCATATCATTCCGTTCGTCATTACCAAAGACCAGGCGCTCACGGGTATTCGCGATAAATTAAGCAAAGGTTTCCTGATGCCGCCCGAACTTAAGAATTTTGAAGTGGAAAGACTGCGCGGTATTTATATTCCGTACTGGTTATTCGATGCAGAATACCAAGACAGCATGTTAATCCGAACCCGCGTAAAAAGCGGAAAGACAACGGTAACGAAGTATTACCGTGTCAATACGGGCTGTGATTTATACTATTATCCGGTGGATGCATCCAGAAACTTAAACGACAATCTTTCAAAGAAACTGGAACCCTATGATTACAGCGGAATCCGTCCGTTTAATCCGGCCTACATGTCCGGTTTCTATGCGGACCGTTTCGATATGGATGCCGATACGATGACCATGACATCCATGTATCGCGCGCAGTATCTGATGTACGAAAGAGCGAAACGAAGCGTTCCCGGAACTCCTTCGGGACTCGTGGATTCGTATCCGGTTTATCACGTAAAGAAACAGTATTATACATTGCTTCCGGCCTGGTTTATGACACTGCGTTACGAGGGCATTCCGTATACGATTCTCGTAAACGGTCAGAACGGCAAGGTGGTCGGTGCGGTTCCCTATTCGAAGAAGAAATTCTATGGACTTTTCGCGGGAGTATTTACCGCGGCATCCTGTGCCTGCGTTCCGCTGGGCATAGCAATCATCCCGGCAATTCTTCAAAGCGGAAGCAACAACAGCAGCAGCGCCGCGAAAGTGATTGTGTTCTTTATCGTAATGATAGCGGCACTTTATATGATTGCGTACGGAAATTATCAGAGCTACTTAAAGAGCATGAAGCTTTCGAGTGAAGATAAGATTACGAATTTTGTAAGAGAAAGGCAGGATATGTAAATGGTTATACTTGGAGTGTTATTCGGGCTTGCTTTGGCGGGCGGGATTGCCTTTCTGGTTTGCACCATCGTACTGAAAAAATCCAATGATTTCGGAAATACCGAAGCGGGAATCGAGCAGTATACCGGGTATGATCCGATTAAAATACAGAATATGGGGCAGGAAAGAAGATAGATTTTATCTGCAGCAGTAAAGCAGTACGAAGATAAAATGAGGAATGCTGCCGAACAGCACGAACATGTGGAACACGAAGTGCATGTACTTTGTGCTCTTCATGCGATAGAAGGGGATGCCGATGGTATAAAGGACACCGCCCAAAATGATAAGAAGCATTCCCGGAACCGGGATTGCCTTAAATGCGGGATAAAGCGCCACGGCAAACATCCAGCCCATAATGATGTAAAGAACCTGCGAGAGTTTGTAGTATTTCTTGGCATCGATTAAGTTTACGACGATGCCGATCACCATGCAGATAAAATTCACGGCGAAGATTCCGTAGCCCCAGAAACCTTTTAAAATGCCGAGGCAGACGGGCGCGTAGGAGCCGGTAATCATGATGTTGATCATGCAGTGATCGAGAATCTGCAAAACCTTCTTTGCTTTATCGATGTGCATGGCGTGGAACAAAAAGGAAGTGACATATACGGTAATGAAGCCGATGCCGAAGAAGGCAATCGAAATTATATCGATCACCGGTTTGTCGTTTCGAAGTGCCAAAGCAACCAAAAAAGCGGTTCCGATAATCGACAGAATTGCCGCCACACCGTGGGAAAGCGAGTTTGCAACTTCCTCGGGATGGGACTGGGTTTTAAATTTTAAGGAATCCTGTGCTAAGGATACGGCTTTCATTTTAACTCCCCTGAAGATTTCCGTTATGTGAAATCTTTCGATGTAGTTTTCAAAACTACGTGTCGTGGTTTATGGTAATAATTTATACCCGAACGCCCGGTTTGTAAATAGTCGGAACCCTTAAATTTGCTTAATATATATTAAAAAAACATTAACTCTTGCAAAATAGGTTCTTCTATGATATATTACAAAGGCTGATGTTTTATCGGCGGACAGTTTGAGTTTTGAGTGTGCCTTTAGAAGCGTGGTGGCTTAAGGGAAGGCATGGAGGTAGTAAATGGTAATTCGTACAATAATTACGATTGTATTTATAGTGGTATGTGTTGCATTGTCAGCATTGGTTCTGATGCAGGAAGGCAAGGCGGACGGACTCGGAGCAATCAGCGGTTCGACTTCCGACACCTACTGGAGCAAAAACAAAGGCCGTTCGATGGAAGGCGTCATGATTAAGTTAACGGCAGTCCTTTCCGCGGCATTCGTTGTACTTGCCCTGGTATTAAACCTGACATTATTCTAAGAGATGAATTCAGAGCCCTTGCGGACATTCCGCAAGGGCTTTTTTATACGTCAGCCGTCTTACGGTTTTCAACTTTAAGTTGATTGCGACACAGTCATAAGAGGGTGTATAATAATAATATGAGCGAAGGAATGAAATTAATCGCGAACAATAAAAAAGTATATCACGACTATTTTATCGAAGAGTCGTATGAAGCCGGAATCGTGCTTCACGGAACCGAGGTAAAAAGCTTAAGGATGGGAAAATGCTCCATTAAAGAAGCGTTTCTCCGGATTGAAGACGGAGAGATGTTTATTTACGGCATGCATATTTCTCCTTACGAAAAGGGCAATATTTTTAACAAGGACCCGCTTCGTACCAGAAAGCTTCTGCTTCACAAGAGCGAAATCATGAAACTCGTCGGCAAGGTAAAAGAGCGCGGATATACGCTGGTTCCCATCGAGGTCTATTTTTCAAAGGGAAGGGCCAAGATGAAAATCGGTCTTGCCAAAGGTAAGAAACTCTACGACAAGCGTGAGGATATCGCAAAGAAAGATATGAAGCGTGAGGCGGAGAGAGAGTTCAAGGCCAGATTTTAAACGGTAATTCCCCGTAAGGCAGCGCCTGCGGGATTTACAAATATACAATTTCATAAGGGGTAGTCAAGGTTTCGACAGGGGTAATGCAGCTGGAGAAGCTATCCGCACGCGATGCGTCAAATCGCAAATCTAAATATAAACGCTAACAACAGAGTAGCTTTAGCAGCCTAAGTGCTGCTTGTCCGCCCGGGTACACCCGCGTATCCGGATCCGGGCATCATCCTCGCGGGAAACGGCTTGTGTTAAGCTTTGCGCACAGGTACGTATCATGAAGCTACCGAGTTCTGCAGGGTGTTGATCCCCGGCAGAATAAGGGAAACCTAAACGATCAACTACGATAGTAGAAGGACAGGGAATTTGCTTTTGGACACGGGTTCGACTCCCGTCTACTCCACTCGACGCGGCAAGAGGCGAACCCGGCGGTTCGTCTCTTTCCGTTTTTTAATGACAAATTTCTTAAAAAAGTGTAAAATACTACGTGGGAATTCAGATAAGAGGCATAAAATGAATCAAATTACAATCATTGTGCCGTCATACAATCCGGACGACAAGCTTCCGCAGGTGGTAAAAGGCCTGGTGGAAGGCGGATTCGAAGATATTCTTGTTATCAACGACGGCAGCAAGGAAGAGTGTTTGAAGTATTTCGAAGAGGTTTCGAAATACGAGGAAGTAACCGTTCTTACACATGAAGTGAATAAGGGAAAAGGCCGTGGCATGAAGACGGCTTTTTCGTATGTTTTGGAGAACCGTCCGGACAGCATCGGCGTCATTACCGTGGACGGAGACAATCAGCATACCATCAAGGACATTAAATACATGGCGGAGCGGATGATCGAAGATCCGCACAGTGTGTTTATCGGCTGCCGTGATTTTAACGATCCGAAGGTTCCGTGGCGAAGCAGAGTCGGAAATAAAATCACATCGTTTATTTTTAAATATGTCCTTTTGATTCCGATTACCGATACGCAGACCGGTCTTCGCGGAACTCCGAAAGAATATCTGCCGCAGATGCTTGAAACAAAGGGCGAGCGCTATGAATTCGAAACGGAGATGTTCTTTACATTAAAAGATAAAGAGATTCCGTTTAAGGAAACGACCATCGAGACGGTTTATATCGAGGAAAACCAGACTTCGCATTTTCACCCGATTCGCGATTCCTGGAAAATATACAAACTGATTCTTGCCTATATGTTTAAGAGGCTGTTCCGATTCCTTAAATTTGTTGCAAGTTCTTTTGTATCGTTCTTAACGGATTGGGGTGTATATTCGATTTGCCTTCTGTTGCTGAACGGCAAACTCGAAGAAAGAATAGCGTTGGCCATCGCGGTCGTAAGCGGAAAAGTGCTTTCGTCGATTCTGAATTTTACCCTGAACCGTAAAGTGGTATTCGGATCCGGCGGAAAGGTCGGCGGAACTCTTGTAAGGTATTACACGCTGTGGGCGTGCCAGACGGCATTGTCTTACGGACTGATTTATGCGATTTCACATATTCTCGGTCAGGACTCACTTTGGATTAAGTTTCTGATTAAACCGGTGATCGATTTGCTTTTGTTCCTGTTAAGTTACCAGATTCAGAAACGCTGGGTATTCGGAATGAAGCAGGGAGTTTCCGAGAAATAACAAAACAGGGGAGTTATCCATGGAAAAAAACAAAATTCTTGTAGTCGACGATGAAAGCAGAATGCGCAAACTCGTAAAGGATTTCCTGATTAAATCCGACTTTGAAGTGTTGGAAGCGGGAGACGGCGAGGAAGCACTTCGTGTATTTGAGAAGAATAAAGATATCCGTCTGATTCTTCTTGATGTTATGATGCCTAAAATGGACGGCTGGGATGTTTGCCGTGAAATCCGCAAATCCTCCAAAGTTCCCATCGTTATGCTTACCGCAAGAAGCGATGAAATGGATGAACTTCTGGGATTCAAACTTGGCGTGGACGAGTATATTTCCAAGCCTTTCAGCCCGAAAATCCTTGTTGCACGCGTGGAAGCCATTCTTCGCAGAAGTGCGGAACAGTTGGGCGAGGCAACCGTGGAAGCGGGCGGAATCGTAATCGACAAGAATGCCCATATCGTAACGATTGACGGCAATCCGGTTGATTTAAGCTATAAGGAATTTGAATTGCTTTCCTATTTTATCGAGAATCAGGGCGTGGCGCTGCCGCGTGAAAAAATACTCAACCAGGTTTGGAATTACGATTACTTCGGCGATGCGAGAACGATTGATACGCACGTCAAGAAGCTTCGTTTCAAGCTCGGGGAGAAGGGCGACATGATTAAGACCATCTGGGGTCTGGGGTATAAATTCGAAGTATAAAACGTTTTGTGGGGGAACGGTTTGAAAAGATCACTGAGAAACCAATTGTCTGTGATTTTCAGCGGCATTTTTATTGCCATTATTTTGGTGTGCATTCTTTGCAACGTCTTTTTATTAAAAGAATTCTTTTTGCTATCCAAATACAAGAATTTAAAATCGGCATATGAACGTTTAAACGCGGTCAACTACCAGGAAATGCAGGAGACTTCGTTTATTATTTCCATGCGTAAATTCTGTGAGAAGAATGATATATCCGCGGTAGTGCTCGATAAAGACGGCGAAGTCATGTTTTTCTCCGGAAATGCGCTTTCGATGAAAACGCAGCTTTACAATTATTATCTTTCCCCTGCCAGGGAAGGCGATGCTGTTTTAAAACAGTATGATACCTATGTGCTTCGAAATGCACTCGACGAAGAAAGCCAGTGGCGTTATATCGAGGCAATCGGAGCGCTTGATTCCGGCGACTATTTTCTTGTTCGGACTTCGGCGGAGGGAATCGAAAACAGTGTAAGGCTGTCGAATGTGTTCCTGGTAATCATCACTTTGATTGGTATCATTGCGGGAATTATCACTATCAGTATTGCAACGAGAAAAATTACAAAGCCGATTCAGGAACTTGCACAAATCTCGGAAAAAATGACCAACCTCGATTTCGAGGCAAAATACAAGGGCGACGCCAGCAACGAAATCGATGCGCTCGGCAATAATATCAACCACCTGTCGGAAAGCCTTGAGAAGACCATCGGAGAGTTAAAGAGTGCAAACGCCAATCTGGTAAAGGATTTGGAAAACCGTGAAAAGGCGGAAGAATCAAGACGTGAATTCGTTGCGAATGCTTCACATGAATTAAAAACACCGATTGCTCTGATTCAGGGATATGCGGAAGGGTTAAAAGAAGGAATCAGCGACGATCCCGAAAGCCGTGCGTATTACTGCGACGTCATTATGGACGAAGCGGGTAAAATGAACGAACTCGTCAAAAAGCTCATGAGCTTAAACGAACTCGAAATGGGACAGAACACGCTAAGCATTGAGCGATTTGACATTAAGGAGCTGATTGACAATCAGCTTCAGACCATGTCCTTACTTGCCCAGAACAAAGGCATTACATTAAAATACGAAGAAGGAAGCGAGTTCGTCTGGAGCGATGTATTTAAAACCGAAGAGGTATTCCGCAATTATCTTTCCAACGCATTGAATCACTGCGCGGGTGAAAATAAGGAAGTTGTGGTAAGTTACGAAAAGAAAGAGGATGTGCTTCGCATAAATGTATTCAATACCGGTGAAAACATTCCCGAGGAATCACTGGGACGCATCTGGGATAAATTTTACAAGGTGGATAAAGCAAGGACGCGAGAGTACGGCGGAAGCGGTGTCGGATTATCCATTGTAAAGGCAACCATGGAACTTCTCGGCACGGAGTACGGTTGCGAGAATAAGGAAAACGGTGTGATGTTTTATTTCTGCCTGCCGCAAAAATAAAGCGGAATATAACTGTATGTAAGGGGAATTCATATGAGTTTTAAATTGAAATCAAGCATTATCGGTATTGCTCTTTGCACACCCTTGTTTTATCTGATGGACACCTGGACGGACGTATTTCGTTTCTTAAGTAAATACGGAAGAGGGAAGGGAGACCTGATTTATCTGGCAATTTCCTTTGTTTCGTCCGTTCTTCTGACGCTGATCATTCAGCTTACCAGTAAATCCGTTAAGAATCAGAACGTGATGGAAGATGAACTTCGCCAAAACGGTTTATCGGACCGGTTTTGTGAAGTGGCACAAAAGGAACTGGCGCGTTTCGGCCCGAATGAAATGAAGCTGTATCATTTTAAATATCTTCTTTTGTTAACGGTCGGTTACGCAAGAAGAAACCGGATTCAGGATGCGCTTAATACCATTAACCGGATTAATCCGGAAATCATTTATAAAAGAATAAACGTTCCCAGCACGCGTACAATGTTTGCACTTCAGTATTATGATGCGCAGGTTTGTATCTGTGAAATGATGAATGATATCGGAAGACTCGACAATGTCATGGAAGCGGGCAAAAAGCTTTTTGACGAGAATGCCGGCGGAAAAGATATTATGAATAAAATGCTTCTGGACGAAATCTATTCCATATATTATGCGATGCACGGTGAGTATGAAGAGGCGATGAAGTTTGCGGATCATTGCATTTCCTTAAATAATCATGCCGCAGAGATTTGCGGATATGGATATAAGGCTAAAATCTATGCCCGGATGGGACAGGGCGAAAACGCAAACGAATTCATTCGAACGGCAGAGTCCATGATTAAAAATCCCCTGGAAAGACAGGAGATTGAAGACCTGAAATCCTTTGTTTCAAAATTAATTCAAAATTCATAAATTATTGATTGACTTTACGAATACGTGGTGTTATTATTATCAAGCTGTCGCGAATGCGGTGGCTTGATTTTTGCTTAGAGATAGCTGAGCAGAATCAATTGAACCTTGACAGTTGAACAGCAATGCAACCCTGAAAATTCCAATAATACAGAGCAATCTGTAAAGAGAAAATTCAGAGAAACAAAACCTTAAAGTAAATTGAGGATATTAGCCAGTTTAATCTGGCGAGAATCAAACAAACATTTTTTTAGAGAGTTTGATCCTGGCTCAGGATGAACGCTGGCGGCGTGCTTAACACATGCAAGTCGAACGGAGTTTAGATGAAAGCTTGCTTTTGACTAAACTTAGTGGCGGACGGGTGAGTAACGCGTGGGTAACCTGCCTTATACAGGGGGATAACAGTCGGAAACGACTGCTAATACCGCATAAGCGCACGGAATCGCATGATTCAGTGTGAAAAGATTTATCGGTATAAGATGGACCCGCGTCTGATTAGCTGGTTGGTGAGGTAACGGCCCACCAAGGCGACGGTCAGTAGCCGGCCTGAGAGGGTGAACGGCCACATTGGGACTGAGACACGGCCCAAACTCCTACGGGAGGCAGCAGTGGGGAATATTGCACAATGGGGGAAACCCTGATGCAGCGACGCCGCGTGAGTGAAG
>JAEEGL010557041.1_pt1 | contig 12547 bp, 6 predicted proteins | sample 9134231 | NCBI WGS metagenome assembly JAEEGL01 (sample SAMN16246548, study PRJNA631951) | gut metagenome | biome: gut microbiome; feature: rumen; material: fiber-attached | host: Bos | place: Iran: Karaj | collected 2018-10
TCTCCGCGCTACCTCGTAAGCAAGGGCTTAATGAAAGAAGCCAAAAGCGTTCTCTCATTGCTTTCTAGTTCAGGCATCGAAGAAAAGGCAAAAGAAATCCAGGATTCCTTCAAGACCACGAAGCCGGCTATACTTTCTGACCTTCTTGAAACTGTCGCTGGCAAAAAGCGCATCGCCCCGATTGTTTGGGCTGGCCTTGGGCTTGCCATTCTCCAGCAGTTTGTCGGTATCAACGTCATCTTCTATTACGGTTCCATGCTTTGGCAGAGTGTTGGCTTTGGCGAAAGCGATGCGTTCTTCACCAGCATGATTTCTAGTGCTATCAACCTGACCATGACTATCGCCGCTATTCTCCTTATCGATAAGATTGGTCGTAAACCGCTTTTGCTCATCGGTTCTGCCGGCATGACCGTTACACTTGGCGCTCTCGCCCTCTGCTTTATGTTCGGTTCTGACGCCAGCGGTAATTTGGGCTCCAATAGCGGCATCGTGGCACTCGTCGCAGCCAACCTCTACGTGACCTTCTTCGCTGCAACTTGGGGACCGGTGATGTGGGTGATGCTTGGCGAAATGTTCAACAACCGCATTCGCGCTGTGGCAATTTCCGTTTGCGGCCTTGCACAATGGGGTGCAAACTTCCTTGTTAGCTGGTCGTTCCCGGTGCTCGTTGGCGAACACGGAATCGGCATTGGCCCGACCTACTTGATTTACACCTCTTTCGCGGCAATAAGCTTTGTGTTCGTGGCTAAACTAGTGCACGAAACCAAGGGCAAGGCGCTCGAATCGATGTAATTCAAATAATCAATCTATAGAAATCGTCCCGGTTTTTCCGGGACATTTTTTTAGAATGCGTAAAAAATCACTATTTTTCCCATTTAGAGGAATTCCCTACAATTTGTAATATCGTAAAACAGACCCCTTTTTTGAGAAAAAGGGTATTTTTTTATTGTGAGGGGAGCAATTCATGTATTACAAAAAGAAAAATATGTCCTGGGGATTCACCCTGGCGTGCAACCTCGCTTTGGGGATTTTGGGTTCTAGTATAGCAGCCCCTATTAAAACTGTACCTTGGAACGGGCACATTGGAGCCGTTTCTTTCACTTTTGACGATGCTCTCGAAACACAAGCTCTTAACATGAAACCATTGCTAGACGCAATGCCGGATGTTCGTGTCACCTTCTTTTTGACAGGATACCAAAACCGCCTTATAGATAACGCGGCTGGATTTGCTGCACTTGCATATGCCGGCAACGAGATTGGCAACCATACCATCACACACTGGCATTTGACCCTAGAAAGCGACAACGAACTTGAAGAAGATGTCATCAAAAACGCAGACTTTACCGAAGCAGTACTTGCCAAACATGGAGCCGATGTTCAAATCGTATCATTTGCAACTCCATTCTGCGAAAATAACGCTCATGTAAAAACATTCATCAACAAACGACATTTTATCAATCGCGACTGTGGTTTAGAGGGTCGGAACAAGTGGGATACCGAACCAGATTGGATGGGTATAGACGCAAAAATTTGGGCACCCCCAGGCACAACAATAAACGAAATGCTCTCCGCACTCGATACAGCGGCATATATCGGAAATTTCGATAACACAAATCCGTTCGTTCCCCAAATCACCGGCGGGTCATGGCTAGTCATTCTGATGCACGACGTTTCTGAAAACCTAGCGATTCCATACGTCATTATGCCCGATCAAATCAAAACACTTTTTGAACACGCCGTAAGAAATAAACTTTGGGTAGCGCCACTAGGGACAATAGGCGCCTATCATCGAGCGCACTTTATCTTCGACAAGGCTCCGATGAAAAAGACAGAAGATGGCTATAGCGTAAAATGGGACATTCCGCACAAGTACATGCCCAAAAGCGTTCCGCTGCGCGTACGCATTGATACAACCCAATTTGGAGAAAATGTAACAATCGAACAGGATGGCAAAATCATCTCCCCCGAAAACGATGGAACTTACATTATCGAATTCATGTCAAAAAGCTTGTTTTTGCGAAATACAGGAGAATTTTCGCTCCCGATTGCATCAAGGATAAAGCAAAACAGAAAAGCATACAAATTCACATTATTTGACTTGAAAGGAAAACCGCTTGGGATAGTAAATGATTTTGCGGTTCCCGAAAAATTTTCAAAAGGCATTTACATCATCCGCGCAGAAGCTGAGGGAATGCCTACCGTAACAAAGAAAGTGGCTAGATAACAGCTTGACGACTACACCGTCCGAAACTTCGGCTCAAAAAGTCCGTAAACAGCCTTGCATTATCCACCTTACACACTTTCCCGCCTTCGCGGCAACGAATGAGCGAAACGCAAAAAGCCGAGGCGTTTGCCTCGGCTTTTCACAATTTCTTTTCTAACGCGGATTACTTCACATTGACGCGGTTCATTTCGGAACCAACGCGAACGATGTAGGAACCTGCATTCGGAACGCTAACAGTCATGTTGCTGCTCATCAACATACCACCGGCAATAGCCTTGCCCTGCATGTTGTAAACAGCGAACACGCTACCAGCCTTAGCACCGTTGATTTCGAGCTGCATACCGTTGGTACGGACGCTGAAGTTCGGAATCATGGAAACCTTGTACAAGCCAACGCGTTCCTTGATTTCGATACCCGTGAGCTTAACCGGATCAATTGCAGCCTTGCTTCCATCGAGGAATTCAATAGCCTTGATGGAGATTTCACCAATGCCACCCTTAGCATCCTTGACTTCCCACTTGAAGCCCTTGATGCAAGAGAGAATTTCATCGCCAAGCGGAGCAGCATTTCCGTCAACCCAGCTAAGAATATCGATTTTCTTGTCACCACCCAAACCCTCGAAGCCGTAATCATACGGAGTCATATCATAGGTAACAGCCTCATAATCGGAGGTATTGTCAACATAGATACCCGGTTCAGAACCTGCACCAGCATTTGGAACCTTTTTCTTTTCATTTTCATCCGTGATGGTATTGAGAACTGCCATGCGGATCGGGCCAGAAGTCTTAGCCGTCACGCGAACGTACTTGATACCAAGAGCCTTGAAGTCAACACCGCAGCTACCATCTTCCTTGCATTCGTCCTTCTTGAAGGAAACGGCAATACCGGCAGACGGATACTTGAGGAGACCTGCATCAGCCTTTTCCTTAGTCCATTCCGGTTCCGGGCCGATATTCATAGAAGCACGGGCTATGATAGAACCATCATCCAATTTGTAAAGCGGAGAAGAACCAGAATCCGGAATCATCTTGGTACCGATGCCGAGTTTGTCGTGGTATGCACCCCAGTTCCAGAGACCAGTAACACCAATAGTCGTGTCGCCAAATGCCTGCTGTTCACCAGCGCCTTCCTTGATAGACGGAGCCTTGGACGGATCCGGTGTGAACTTTTCAAAGCCAGTCAAGTTATAGAGGTTCGGCATGTTACCCGTCACGAGGAGGAGGTAAAGCATGTTCAAGGTAGCCGGATAGTACTTTTCACCTTCGACAGAGCCTTCGCCGCAACCCTGAGCAGTAGTGCAGCTTGACTTTTCCTTGAGAACCTTGTAAACTGTTCCGAGATAAGTCTCAGCTTGTTCACCGTCTATAGAAGAAGCGGCAAGGCCAAGACCACCGGAGAAGGTAGAAGAAACGAAGTTGCGAATATCGCTTTCGTCTGCTTCGTAGGTGCCCTTGCTATCAATATACTTATAACCAGAATTCACGCCACTAGCAGTACGGGTATTCGGAATAAGCCAATTAACCACTTTCTTATTGAAAGCCTGAGCCTTCGTATCACCGTACCAGTAGTAAGCCCATGCCATACGCCACGGAGTACGAGCGGCATCGTCATAGAAGCCCTTGTCATTAGCAACTGCGGCAGAAGTCAAAATCGGCTTGTGAGAGTTCCAGTCGCACCAGTCCGGCACAAGACCAGTCTTAGAATCCTGGCAAGCGTTCAAATCAGTATAAGCCTGAGAAATAACGCTCGACCAAGAACCACCAGCTACATCCTGGAAAAGCTGGAAGTTGGCAGTCGTTGCATAGCTCGGGTTGAAACCGTCATTCCACTGGTTACCCGGCTTAATCTTGCCACCATTGATGTCGTTGGAAGCAATCCAAGAAATGAGGGACTTGCCTGCAGTGAGGTAAGAATCGTCACTCCACTGCTTGGAAGCCATCACGAGAGCGAGAGCTGCATCGAAGTCAGCATCAGATGCTGTACCAGAACCGCCACTGCAACCGATACGCCAGTTCATGCCGCCACCGTTGACGCTGTTGCCCTTCCAGGTATTGTAGAGTTTCTTAAAGACTGCTTCATCGTCCATATAGACGGAAATCAACATACCGTATGCGATAGCTTCGGAAACGGTAGAGCAAATTCCTTCAGGTGCATAAACCCAGCCCTGGGATGCATCGTACCAAGCAGCCTTCCAAGTCTGGTAGTGTTGCTTAATCATGTCCGTATCGGCATATTCAATGATTGTACCGTGCGGATGTTTCATGTTCTGCGGGAACGGGTACTTTCCTGCAGAAGCCGTCACTGCAGCTACTGCAGCAAGGCCAAACATAACTTTTACCAAATTCTTCATATGAATTCCTTTTAAAAAAAAGATTTCACCCATCCAATATAAAAGATAGTTTGATAGTGTGTTAAAAATCAACCCTTCTTTTGTAAAACGATTGACATAATGCATTAAATCACAAAAAAGTGTTCTTAAAACGTTCCTGAAAACTAGGCTACGTTAACTTTTCTTTGCATTAGGGCGTTCATCGTCTCCAAAACCTTCGCGACAACGAACGGTTTCGACAAATGTTCGTCCATTCCAGCAGCAAGCGATTTCTGACGGTCCTCTTCAAAAGCATTCGCAGACAATGCGATAATCGGAATTCTTGTGTCCGGATAAATCTTTCGAATGGCTTTTGTCGCTTCATAGCCATCCATCACAGGCATCTGCACATCCATCAAAATGCAGTCATAAAAATCCGGTGAATGTTCACGCACTCGGGTCACGGCTTCGAGTCCATTTTCGGCAATGTCCACAGTCATTTCGGCATCTTGCAAAAAATCCTGGGCTATGTCCCTGTTAAATTCGTTGTCTTCAACAAGTAGAACATGCTTGCCCTTCAAAAAATCGCCATCATCAAATGTGCTTTTTTCGCCATTATCCATAGCGACGTCTTTTTCTGTCGCAATTTTGAGCTGCACACGCACATGAACAGTCGTTCCAAGTCCAATTTCACTTTGGATATTGATTTCGGCACCGATAATATCGGCAAGCCGTTTTACAATGGACATGCCAAGACCGGTCCCTTGCAACCGGCTTTGCGTCGAATTTTGTTCACGCGCAAATTCTTCGAAAATATGCTCTAAAAACGCCTTGGACATGCCAAGTCCATTGTCGCTAATTTCAAAGTCAAACACGGTATAACCATCGACTTGACAAGGCAGTTCATCAATGACAAAAACGACACGCCCACCATAAGTCGTAAACTTTTGGGCATTCGATATAATGTTGTACATAATTTGGCGAAGGCTATTCACATTCGCCATGACAAATTTATTCTTAACCGCAGAAAAGTCCCAAATAAACGAAAGATTCTTTTGCGTCATCATAGGGACAAAACTTTCGCAAAGATCCGTCATGCAAGAGGTCAAATTCACCATACGTTCCTTGACCATCATCTGCCCAGACTCGATTCTTGCCATATCAAGCACTTCTTCAATCAGCTGTAGCAAATAGCCTCCCGATATGTGAATTTTTTTCAGCGCATCCTGCACATAGGCGGTGTTTGAAATGTGATGTTCGGCCCGATCCGCATAGCCGATAATCGCATTCATCGGAGTACGGATATCGTGACTCATATTGAGGAGAAACTTAGATTTGGCCTCTTTCGCTTCGGCGGCAAAAGCATTTGCTTCGCGGAGTTTATATGTCAATTCATTTTGTCGAGTTCTCAGTTTACGCCTAAACGAAAGCAACACAAGGGAAGCAATCAAGCCGATTCCCAAAAGCACCAAGATTGACCCAAACACAATCGCCACGCGGGAATGTTTATGCAACAATTCGCCCGAATAATTAGGCATACGGAATCCGGCATACTTCGTCACCTTTGAACGTACGGTCTTTGGAGAAAGGGCTAAAATGCCCTTTGTCAAAATGGAAGCGAGTTCACGCGGGGAATTTCTCGGCACGGCGATGCACATTCCATACAACAAACTGTCGTAACCGGCAAGCACTTGTTCATGAAGGTATTGTGGAGTAAACACCCACGAATCATCACCACCTTCCATGTTATACAGGCCATCAAGTACAATCAATGTCTTTTTCGGATCGTTATTTTCGATAAATTCATACTTCAAGCCGTTATGGAGCGCTATTTCAGCAAAAATATCTAACAAAATACCTTTCGGAATACCATTATCGACATAAGCATACGGGAACATGGCATTACGAACAGACACTTTGAGCATGCGGTCTGCACTGCGGAACTCTTGCAAATACTTGCGTTCCCGTTCGGTAAGCACAGATACATCCAGCACGTCGTCTCCGAAGTACTTGCGGTACATCTGGTTTTTCCAGTTCGGTTCTGTCAAATCCATCTGGTCAATCGCATAGTCAATTTCATTCAGCAACGTCGAATCTGATTTTCGAACGACGATATAATCGGAATTTAGCCCTACTGGTAACGAGACTGCGAACATGCTTACCAGTTCTTTCGTCTTATTCACGGGCACAACGGCATCAATTTCGCCATTTTCGAGCATGCGCAACATATCGTCACGAGTTCTGTTGCGGAAAACATATTCAAAGTTCAAATTGGCATAGCGGGATATACGACGGAACAGTTCATAACCATATCCTTCAATTTCACCATTATCGGAAATTTCGTGGTAACCGGAATTAGTGAAAAAGCCCACCTTAATTTTTTGTGGACTGGCGTAGGAATATCCCCCTAGCAACATCAAAAGCAAAAAAATGATGATTTTTGCACGCATAAGCAAACATCCAACCAAACAACCTTACATTTATATTACAAAACATATACAATTTTAATAAAAAAGGCAATATTGAACATTTTAGCACAATGATTCGCCTGTGATAGCAAGCAATATTTTTCAGGAAGTTACATTTTTCTTACGCAAAATGTTCAAAATTATATACATTTAAAATGCATTGTATTGGGGATTTAAAGGAATCGCGTTTATGGATGAAAAGCGCCCTCTTATACTGATTGTTGATGATGTGGCCATGAACAGAGCCCTGTTGTCCGATATACTCAGCGATAAATACGATATTATAGAAGCCCAAAACGGAAACGAGGCGCTCCTTTTGCTTAGGGAAAGGACTTCTGAAATTTCGCTCGTGCTCCTCGACATGGTGATGCCCGAAAAAGACGGCATAGAAGTGCTTGCCATCATGAACAAAAATGGCTGGATTAACGAAATTCCGGTCATCATGATTTCTGGCGAAACAGCGCATTCGCTTGTGGAAGGCGCCTACATGCTCGGTGTTACGGACTTTATCGGGCGACCATTCGACGAAATGGTGCTTAAGAACCGAGTAAACAATACAATCCGCCTTTACAAAAAGCAAAAGAGCCTTTCGGACCTCGTCTTAAACCAGATTTACGAAAAAACGCGCAACAACAGCATGATGGTGACCATGCTAAGCCATATCGTGGAATTCCGCAATGGCGAAAGCGGAATGCACGTGCTGCACATCAATACGATTACCGAAATGCTTTTGCGTGAACTTTTGCGCCGGTGCAAAAGAAACAATATCACAAAATACAACATCAACAAGAACGACATCGGCGTTATCTGCACGGCTTCGTCCATGCACGATATCGGAAAAATCACGATTCCCGACGAGACTTTGAACAAGCCCGGCAGACTTACGAAAGAAGAATTCGAAATCATGAAAGAGCATACCATAAACTGCGCCCAAATGCTCAACGCCGTTCCGGTCGGGAAAGACGAACCCTTGATGAAGTACGCCTACGAAATTTGCCGCTGGCACCATGAACGCTGGGACGGCAAAGGATACCCCGACGGGCTCAAAGGCGACGAAATACCAATAGCGGCCCAGATTGTGTCTATTGCGGACGTGTATGACGCGCTTACAAGCGAGCGCTGCTACAAGCATGCCTTCACGCATGAAAAGGCACTCGAAATGATCCACAACAACGAATGTGGCGTATTCAACCCGCTCTTGATCGAATGCTTTGACGCCATCGCCGACAAGCTCGTGATTTCATTACAGACGTTCGACTGGAGCAAGCAAGCCGACAAGGACTTTTTCTACATCGCCGACGCCATGATGAACCACAGCAAACACCCCATTTACAATCAGGTGTTCAGGCAGTTTATAGACGAGCGCAAAAAATCTCATTTCTTTGAATCCATGTTGAACGGAATCCTCTTTGAATATTCCTATACGCCAGGCGTCATGAAACTTTCTTCAAAAGCATCCAAGAAACTGGGGCTACCAAGGACAATTATTGACGATTATAAACCTCGCGATGACGAACAAAGCAAAGCTTCTATCGAAAATCTGGAAAAAATCAAAAAGATTTTAAGGCGCCAGACCGCGCCAAAGGAAAAGCCTACCTTAATCAAGCAGGCATTCAACATTGACGGAAAAAGCACACCTTGCAATGTCAAGGTGCTTCAGATTTGGACAAAAGGCCAAAATGAAGTTCCCGTGCTCACGTCGATGTATGGACACATTGACATAATACAATAAAAAGGATGTTTGTTATGACTCTCTCTGAATTTTATAGCTCTCTCGATGAATCATTAGACGAAGTACTTGAAAGACTCCGCATGGAATCCCGTGTCGCGAAATATTTGAAGCTGTTCCTCAGCGATCCAAGCTTTACCGAGCTTAAGGAAGCCTTCGCAGTGAATGATGCGCAAACGGCATTCCGTGCGGCGCACACGCTCAAGGGAGTGGCCGCAAACCTTGGGCTAAACAAGCTTTCGGCTTCGAGCAGTGAGCTTACCGAAGATTTGCGACCGGGAGCATTTACGGCAAATTCGCCTGCGCTTTTAGAAAAGGTGGAACTGGATTATAATGCCGCCGTGGAAGGGATTAAGCAGCTGGAGTAGTTAGATGATAGAACGCCGCGATGCGGCTACAGACGAGAGACGAAAGAGTATTAAGAAATCAAAAACAGAATGAATTTTATCGGCGCCTTCGGCGCGATTATAAATCTCTCGTCTTTCGTCTATCAGCGAAGCGATCTTTTCGTCTCAATGCCGAAGAAACTTCTTCAATGCGTCTTCGAGCTGGGCGATGACGATGGGCTTTGCCAAATGTCCATCCATTCCCGCATCAACAGACTTGCTACGATCTTCGTCAAACGCATTTGCCGAAAGTGCAATAATCGGGATTCGCTTTTCCGGGAACATACTACGGATAATACGAGTAGCTTCGAAGCCATCCATTACCGGCATCTGGATATCCATCAAAATGCAATCGTAGTAATCGGCACCCATTTCTTTTAAGCGTTCAACGGCAACAGAACCATCGGCTGCCGAATCGACAACAATGCCAGCGCTTTCAAGAACATCTCTTGAAATTTCGAGATTCAATTCATTGTCTTCGACAACGAGGACTCTGAACCCTTCAAATGAAATGATTTCGCGTTCAGAATGCATAAAGCGAACTTGCTCTACCGCTTCTGGATTTTTCTGAATACGCAAAGGGATGCGAATCGTAAACTTGGTTCCTTCACCAACCTTGCTTTCGACATCGATGGAACCCTCCATCATATCGACAATGCGCTTGGTGATGGCAAGACCAAGGCCAGTCCCCTGCTGCTTACTGACCGTCGATGTTCTTTCGCGGGAAAATTCATCAAAGAGGTGTTGCAAGTATTCCGGGCTCATACCGATTCCAGTATCCTGGATAATGAATTGGTACATCCCGAACTCTTCACGGTCTGAAGGAATTTCGCTAATGTCAACGAGAACAGAGCCCCCCGATGGCGTGTATTTTACCGCATTAGAAACGACGTTGATAATCACCTGATTCATGCGCAAGAAATCCACATAGACATAGCGGTTCTTGACGTCGTGACGTACAAATTCAAAGCGGACATTTTTCTTTTCGGCAAGCGATGTCAGCATGGAAACGATGTCATCGCCGTTTTCATCTAAATTGACCGGATTCAAGTCCAGTTCCACCTTGCCGCTTTCAATGCGCGACATATCCAAAACGTCATTGATCAGGGACAAAAGATGTTCACTCGAAAGTTTAGACTTGCTCAAGCAATCAAGCGCCTTGGCCTTGTTGTCGATGTTTTTTACCGCCATGTCGGTAAAGCCAATCATCGCGTTGAGCGGTGTGCGGATATCGTGCGACATGTTGAAGAGGAACGCACTCTTTGCCTTGTTTGCCAGTTCCGCTTTTTCGAGGTTTGCCATTTCTCGTTTTGTTTCGGCATCGACGCTGTGGAAACCCGCAATCACGTGATTCTTGGAATTTTCATCTTTTACAAACTTGATTTGGTAATAGATATCTTCGCCATCATTTTGCAATCTGAAATTGACGAAATACATGTGTTCGCGCTCGACCATGTCGAGAACTTTTGCAGGTTCCGTCGCCGCACAGAACGCTTCGCGGTCGCTAGGGTGCACAACCGTATTGACGAGGAGTTCCAGACGATTCCCAAAATTATCGATTTTAGACCAGCCCGGCACAAACTTTTCGAACAACGGGTCAAATCGGTAATGCGTTTCGGAGAGCGTATCGTAATCCACATAGACCACGCAACCAAAGTCATCGGACAATCCAGAAATCACAGCCATGTCGCGAGTCGCAGCAGCTTTACGTTCGGCCTTGGCGGATTCTTCTTCATCTACGTTTTCAAGCGTCACCACAATATGGCTATCGGAATCGGGAGTTTTCGCCGCCTTCAAACGGTAATACACCAACCGACCATCAATGAAAAAGCGGAAAGCTATAGACACGGCGCGATCATCTTCTAGACCGCTCAAGAGTTTCTCTTTATTGATAAAATCCTTGACCGCTTCCCAATCGTCCCGATAAACAACCTTTTCTAAAGCCTGTTCAAAACCTTCAAAAAAATTGTTGCACGTTTTGACATCTAGGTTTTTCACGACCCCTTGAGCGTTAAATTCAATAAAAGAATTGTCGCTTGTATCGACGTAATAAATGTTATCGAAGCCATCGCCAAGCGTATTAGCAATATCGGAATACTGAGCCAGTTCACGCAAGTGCATCTTGAACTCAATTTGTTCGGTAACGTCCGTAGAGCACCCTTCTAGCCGTACACCACGTGTGTATTCGTTATTTCGACCACCATGGCTTCTGAGGTAGATAATCCCGCGCGTCTGGTGGTTCCATGCGTACTCCAGTTCAGACATTTCACCGCGAGTCATGTGGTCAATGGATTCGGCAAAAGCCTCGTAATACGAGAGGTCAATATTACTGCTCCATAAATTGTAAAGATCTTCGGGGAGCGTTTCTTCGGGCAAACCAAGAGTTTGGAGGAAAGCCTTGTCAGCATACATTCTAGGAGGCTTGCCATCGTCAAGTTCGATGGTCCACAAGCCAAGACCTGCACTAGAAAGAATCGCATGCATCAAATCTGACGATTCAAGGCCGTCCATGATTTGCAGTTCCTCCAACAAAAAAATCCCACCTTAACAACCCTCAATGGTCGCCCCTATGTATAAGATACACTTATTTTCGAGACTTGTTTGAGAAAGCACGGGCAAAGTCTAGCTTTTTTAGAGCAAATAGAACGGAGCAGGTTATTAGCCAAAGGTCAACAGTCTTTAGCTATTGGACAATGCTGGTATTGTAATCGATTAAAGTATGGATCCTCCTTGCGGAGGATGACGAATCTACACTTTCGTAGAAATAGGCGGCACACCTAAAGGATTATCCTTGCGGAGGATGACTAGCCTAAACTCAACCAACGAAGCTCTGCCTAACCGCTCAAGTGAACCGACCCCACCTAACCACCAACCACTATTTACTAACCCCTCGCCTTCAATTTCTTCTTGCGCCAGATTTTGAATTCCATGTAGAGCGTGCTGACGGTATAGACAAACAGGAGCAGGAGAATCGTGTTCTTCGGGCGATTCAGGTTGCAAATACCCCACGCAAAAGTGATGATGGGCAGATGGATCAAGTACGGATAGAACGAAGCACGGCCAATGCGGCGCACAAGCGGGATGCAGAAAAATTTTGCCAAGAAGCCCTTGCCCGAAAGGAGGCTCACCACGAACATACCGTAAATGAAAATCGGGAGGCTATGATGGATAAAATAATTGTATCCGGGGTTAGCATCTGCGCGCATGAGGAAAAGACTCCCATAAAGCGCCAAGAGCAAAAGCGCTTGCGCGATGCCGCTCACAAAATTTTTCTTGAGAAAATCGAAAACTCCCTCGTTGTAAAGGCGGTAGAGCACCATGCCAAACAAGTATTCAAAAACGCGCACCGGAGCAAACATGTGGAAGAACCGGTACTTTGCATCGTAACCGTCAAACCAAAGATTGCCTGAATTGCCATACACAACCGCCCAA
>JAEEGL010599273.1_pt1 | contig 12547 bp, 11 predicted proteins | sample 9134231 | NCBI WGS metagenome assembly JAEEGL01 (sample SAMN16246548, study PRJNA631951) | gut metagenome | biome: gut microbiome; feature: rumen; material: fiber-attached | host: Bos | place: Iran: Karaj | collected 2018-10
CGACACCACATCGAGCGGGAGCCCATATCGGTGGGCGAGGAGTGTACACATCTCGATGTCCTCCTCGGCGCTGCAATCGCCCTCGTCATTGTCCATGCCGATGCGGATGTAAAACAGGTGCAGGTCCTCGCCCTGCTCCTTGAGCTGGTGAACCACCACAGCGCTGTCAACGCCTCCTGATATGAGAACTGCTATTTTCAAGGTTAAAGGTTAAAGTTTAAAGTTTACAGTTTAAAGAGTGTTGGTTGGTGATTGAGAATCAAATGATTATGCTTTATCAACCACTTGCTCGTCGGCACGGCTCTCGGTGAAATGGGCGGCAATGATGTAATCAAGGGAAATCTTGCCAGGACCAGCCAGCAGGATATAGATAAAGATGCCGATGAACATCACGGGATAGCCAGGAGCAAAGTTGAACAGGTAATCGGAAGCCGGAGCCTGAGACGACATGACAAAACTCTCGGCAAACAGCATCAGCACCAACGGGAAAAGCACCGCCAAACGTGTCAAGAATCCCAGCATCAGGCAGACGGCACAGAGCAGTTCCAGCGCCACCAACACAGTCATTGACGCCTCGGGTGACATTCCCAAGAAGCCATTGAACGAGGGCACGATGGCATCAAAGTTCAGCATCTGCCTGATGCACAACTGCAGGAACATGATGCCCGTGAACAATCGCAGGAACAAGCGTGACAGGTTGCTATAGGTGTGGCCCGCACTGTAGAGGAATAAGTTCTTGAAAAAAGCGGTCATAATCTTTGGTTCTTTAATAATTAGTGGAATTTACTGCCGATATCAATGTCTCAACTGAAAGGCTCTTGTCCAAAATTGTGCGGTCCCCGTCGAGCAAATAGCAGCACGGCAGGCTGCGCAAGTCGAGTTCCTGCTGCAGGTTCTCGCCACAACCGACAATCCAGTTATTGCCAAAACCGGCGGCTGCAGCAGCCCAGTCGGAGGTGTATTTGTTCAGACTCAAGCACAAGAGCTTGACGTTGCCCGTCTCAAGCCACTGATTGAGAGCGACATCAGTACTCAGGCGCAGACGGCCTATAGAGCTGTCGGCGCTACCATCCAAGAACAATAGAATGTAGGTCGAAACGGAATCGGTCAAGGCGCTCAAGCGTGTTTTATTGCCGTCAATTCCAGTAAACTCAAAGTCGAGCACAGCACCCGATTGCACCCTGTTCATTCTGGCAAGCTGAGCAGCAAAGCGCTCACGGTCGGCACGTGGCATCTGCTTGGATGCCGCCAACGGCTTGATGAAAGCCATGTAAACCTCATCGCTCCAATACTCGGCTTCAGGGCCGTAAAGGGCACGCTCGGCAACGGTGCCCAGCATCTGCAAGTTGGACGTATTGGATTGCGCCTTATTGACCAAGTCCCTGACACTCGCGAGCACCACATTGCGATGGGCGTAACGGAAAAAGTCCACATAGTCGCGGAAGGTCCTCTCGAACGTGACATTGTCGGTGACAGGCTTGCTGATGTCGAAATTATCCCAGAAATGGGTAATGATGTAGTTGCAACGGCTCTCGAGCGTGCTGCATGTGTCGGGTGCCAACGGATAGCCGAAGAGGGTTCCAGGCTGCTGTTCAGCAATCTGTCCCTGCGCCGAAGCGTTGACGCCGATAATTGTCAATAGACTAATAATTAATAAAATACGTTTCATATCATATCTGATAGACCTCAAAGGGTCGGTTTCAACCCGCTAAATTAATATAAATGTCGTAAACCCCGTAACGCGCCACAGCAAAAAAAGAATCAACGACAACATTTTTTCACAATCGGGCGCGTCTGTTTTGCGGAATGACAGTACACACCAATAACCAAAGCACAGGTGAGTCCTGAAAAATGAAATAGGCCGGAAACCGGGTTAAAGTGTTTCCAGCCATCTTATCATAACGCTCAGGGTAAAAACAGCGTCAAGTAATTATCACCATGTTATGAGGGTCAAGAGGTTTTCTTGTGCAAAATTACATTATGAATTCAAACGATTTTATAAAAAATGCCAAAAACCATTAGGATTTTTTGATTTTTTTGACCTGAAATTTGTCTTTTTTTTACCTATTTTTTGCGACAGCTTACTGAAAATCAGCACTTTATTGATTAAAACAAGTGAAAAACACCGATTTTGACTATAATTTCAAGCCAGTTATGGGGTCATCTCATGCTCATCACCCACAAGAATCAGTCCACATTTTGACACAGAGTTTTGTAATTTGAGGACTAAATGCTACAATTTTCCCTGAAAAGCTTGCACAAATAAAATATTTATTCTAATTTTGCGTCCATTCTGTATAATCGGAACACCTCCACACACACTTTTTTATTTAATCATTAACATCAACATTAACATTTAAGACATGACAAAATCACTCAGATTTACAGTAGCCACTCTGCTGGCTGCTATGACCATTAGCGCCGTTGCTCAGGGAGTCACCCTGCGCGGTGTGTATCAAACCAGTCGTGACGACGATTATCCTAACGGTTTCTATACCGAGTATGTGGGGTACAACTACACTTTGGGTAAGCCGATTTTCATCGTTCAGCAAGGCTTGTACAAGATGGAATGGGACGGCACTACCCTTCACAAACCTGAGAAATACCCAGCCGTGAACAAAGCCGACTTCTACAGCAACGGCAAGTTCACCGACAACGCCATGGCCGAGTGGGCGTCCAACTTCAACATGATGTACGGCAACTCAGGCGCCATCATCTATAAAGGCGTGCTCACTACAATCATGTCACGCACCGACATGGACAGCAACAGCGGCGCCCAGGTTGTTCCGGGAGCCTCGGTCAATGACACCACCCGCTTTGCCGTGCGCAAGTGGGACGCCCAGACCGGCGACCTGCTCAGCTCTGAAATCCGCCCCGCCTGGGACTGTCTGGAATCGGCCGGTATGGCCGTTAACCCCAAGGACGGCAAGGTGTATGGCCTGTTCCACATCACCCACAAGTACCTGCCCGACTCCATCCTTAACGACCCCGACTTCTTTGCCGATGAGGCTGCCGACTCGACCGACAGCGGCTATGCCATCTGCACCATCGACCTCGACAAGATGGAAATCACCCAGATTACTCCGGGCCTGTACTACAGCAATTTTGTCACCTTCGCCATCAACAGCGAGGGCCGTGCATTTGCGCTGACCAGCGGTGCTACTGCAGCCTACCCTGCCGAGAACGGCAAGTACTATGACATCAACGGCGAGCTCACGGGCTCGCATCTCTATGAGTTTGACCTCAAGACGGGCCTCATCATGGACGACAACCGCAGCAACACGGGCTACATGACCCAAGTGAAGCGCCAAGCCGCCTGCTTCAGCAAGAATGACCCGAACAAGATGTACTGGATGGGCTACTACAACAGCGGACTGGGATTTGATGACTACGGCAACTGGAATCCCCTGCCCGACAAGAACTGGAAGACCAACGGCAAGTATGACACGTCGCTCTATGAGGTGGACATCACCACCGGCGAGGCCAACCGCATCGACAACATCGACGAACGCTACCTGTTCTGCTACATGTGGGTTGACGGCGAGGAAGACATGCCCGTTGCCGGAGTGCGCGGCGACGTGAACAAGGATGGAAGCGTTGACATTGCTGACGCCACACGCCTTATCGACTACCTGCTGAACGACAAGACCGCCGAAGTTGACTCGACAAACGCCGACTGCAACAACGACAATGACATCAACATCAGCGATGCCACCGCCCTGATTGACTATCTGATTAAGAACCAGTGGTAATCCATTGCTGAACTAGATACAAGAAGAAAGCCGGCCTCCCGAAATGTGGAGACCGGCTTTCTTCTTGTCTATATACTGCCAGAGAGTAGCTGCTATTGCAGCTGTTTCCTTTTAAGTTACTTTATGGGTAAGATCCACAACCTTGACAGTCCACCTGTTGAGTACCAAAGATTCACCACACGCAATACATTCGGTGACCACACATCGTGATAGTGCATCAATCCCTGCTGGCGCAATTCCTTCATAGCACTCCTAAACAGCTGCTCCTTGGTCTTGTTATAGTCCAGGAACAACACATAGTAGGGAACGGACATTTCTAAAACGCTGCCAAGCATGCATGACCAGATGTGCTTCTCGTTTCCATTAAAGGGATGTTCCCCATTGTGGAACGATTGTATGCTATTGACAATCTTGATATACTGATCATTGTTCTTGAGCAAAACTGCAGGAGCCATCGATTGGTCGTCTCGCCCTAAGAAATACTGATACAACGATAGCTCAATGAAATAGAATGACCGGGCGCAGGAGAGCGGAAAATAGACATACTCGGTGTCGGTATAGCAGATGCCCTCAGTCTGCCGATATCCAATCCTTCTCAGCAGGTCTGTTGCATAGGTCAAACTATGCATCTTGTGGCAACACTCCGGTACGGTAAACTCGTTCAAGTCGAGCACCACATTAGCCGGTACGCCATTTAACGAGATAACATTATTCCCGACGCCAGCACGGCATTCGGTGTATCGAGTGCAAACGCAGTCCACATCCAGGTCGTTGAGCTTCCTGACAAACTGGAGCAGCGCTTGGCTGTCCACCCAGTCGTCGGCATCGACGATGCGGAAGTACTTGCCCGTGGCAATCTTGAGAGAGGCGTTGATGCAGGAGCCGTAGTGTCCGTTGGGCTTGTCGATGACGACCACAGACTGCGGATAGCGCTGCTTGTAGTCGTTGGCGATTGCCAGGGTACTGTCCTTGCTGCCGTCATTGACGATGATAATCTCGAGTTGTTCCAGCACCTCGTCGACCAGCATGGAGTCCACGCAACGATGGAGGTACTGCTCCATGTTGTAACTCGGGATGCAGATGCTTAACAGTTTGCTCATTTATTCAACTCAGTATTAACGGTTAACAATGCCTGTTCGATGACTTTGTCCATGTCATAGTACTTGTACTCGGCGAGGCGTCCGCCGAAGGTCACGTCACGCTCCTGCTGGGCCAGCGCCTTGTAGCGCTGATATAAGGCAGAATTCACCTCGTCGTTGACGGGGTAATAAGGCTCCATACCGGGTTTCCACTCGGTAGAGTACTCGCGGCTGACCACTGTCCTGGGGACGGCATAGACCTCGTTGCCGAACATCTCGAAGTGCTTGTGCTCGATGATGCGGGTATAAGGCACCTCGCGCTCGGTGTAGTTGATGACCGCATTGCCCTGGTAGTTGGGCGTTTCCATCACCTCGGTCTCGAAATTGACCGTGCGGTACTGCAAGTTGCCGTAGCAGTAGTCGAAGTACTCATCGATTGGACCCGTATAGACCAAACGGTCAGCCATTTCGTGCCATGAATCGCGCAGTTGAGCAAAGTCCACGCCAGTGCGCGTTTCCACGCCATCGAGCAGACGCTCCACCAGGCGGTTGTATCCCCCGATAGGGATGCCCTGGTAAGGGTCGTTGAAGTAGTTGTTGTCAAACACGAGTCGTACAGGCAGACGGCGTATGATGGATGCCGGCAGGTCGCGGCAGTCGCGTCCCCACTGCTTCTCGGTGTAGCCCTTGATGAGGCGCTCATAGATGTCCTTGCCCACCAGCATCAAAGCCTGTTCCTCGAGGTTGCGGGGTTCAGTCACCCCCTCGGCCTTCATCCGTTCTACCGCCTCGGCCTTCTGTTCCTCGATTTTGGCAGTGGCTTCGTCGGGCGTCTTCACGCTCCACATGCGGTTGAACGTGTTCATGTTGAACGGCAGGTTGTACATCTCGTCCTTGTAGCGTGCCACCGGGCAGTTGGTGTAACGGTTGAACTCGACCAAGGCGTTGACATATTCCCACACCCGTTTGTTTGCCGTGTGGAAGATATGAGCCCCATAGCGGTGGACATTGATGCCCTCGACCTGTTCACAGTACACATTGCCACCCAGGTGAGGACGACGGTCAATCACCAGGCAGCGCTTGCCCGCCTTGTGAGCCTCATGGGCAAACACCGCGCCGAAGAGTCCGGCACCGACAATCAGATAATCGTATTGTTTCATTGATAATTGTATGAAAGATTCTTATAATTTTGCTTTGCCTGAATAACACCAGTGGTGTTTCAATTCTCTTTAGGTGGAATAATACTATAAAACATTCTTGACATAAACAGTACTGTTCTGAGGGAATAATAATTGCTGGACACTATGCGTCTAAAACTCTTGTTCCACTTGATGGCAGGCCAGTACTGTTTATCAAAACCCTTGAGATGTTCCAGCATCTCCTGGTACAGGACTTTATCACGTGCCCCGGCAGCCTTTTTTAAGAACAAATCTATATGCTTGATTGCCACTCGATTGGCCTCATCAAAGTACACCTTTTCTTTGTCCTTGAAGAAATCAATAATCAGAATGGAGGTAGCGATATCATCCCTTAGCTTTTTCTTATTGATTACGCTACCACTGTTAGCCGTATATGAATTCTCACGCGTGCAGTCATAGTGATAAACAACTTTATCAATAGCATCAAATGACTCAGCATAATAAGCCAGACGCGTCATCATCCAGCAATCCTCACCACAGTTCACGCCCCGATCGGCCCTTATATTGTGCCCATCATACAATGACTTTCTGATAAGATGGTTCCAAAGGCTATGATTGATTGTCGGCTGCATCATATCGATTACGAATTCCTCTTTTGAACTATAGTGTGGACTGGGCAACAAGGTATGCTCATTGGCCGTGTGCATCATTGCCAATCCGGTCACAATGTCGGCTTTGGAGCGCAACTGATGATTGACCAATGTCTCTATGGCGTCCAATTCTATATCATCGTCGGAATCCGCATGAATGACGAAGTCTCCTGTACAGTTATCCAGGGCCGTGTTTCTTGAAACAGCAACTCCAGAATTAAACTGGTGATGAATAATCTTCACCTGGCTTGACCGTTGGGGGTAACGGCTCATTACCCGCATCAATATGTCAATACTTGAATCAGGTGTGCAGTCGTTGACAAAGATGTACTCAATGTTAGCATAAGTTTGCTCAAACAAACTGACTGCACTTCGTTCGATGTAATTCTCAACATTATAAACGGGAATTACAATAGAAACTTTTGGTTTTGTAGTTGCCATATTAATACATGAAATAGGATTAATACTCGCTTTGGCTAATGTTCTTGAATAACAACAATTGTTATCAAGAGAAAGATAGGATTAGATAGCACTAACCAATTGTCATTCAATGAAATGACAATTAACCAGACAGACTATAATCATTACTCTTAAACATTATAAGAGATTGGAATTCAGGAATTAATGGCTGTTGAATTATCATCTATTCTATACGTGAATTCGACGAAAACATATTCTAGTTCTCAGCGGGTCAGCCATCTGAGGACATCAGAACAATTAATTATCAGGTGTTTTTTCATCGAACTCGCGCTATTTTATTCTTTATACCCATGATTCTGATATATATAGACCTTAAAGGCTGTGCCTGGAGCAATCTAATTAAGAAATTTTCTCGATAAATAGAGGGCTGCTTTAAGGGAATAGAAATTCCGGGACAGGATTCGTCTATAACTCTTGTCCCACTCGATGGCAGGCCAGAAGCACTTATCAAAACCATTGAGAAGTTCCAACATTTCTTGATACAACCCTTTATCCCCTGCACTTGCCGCCTTTCTAAGAACCAGTTCTATATACCTGATTGCCACCCGATTGGCCTCATCAAAGAAAATCCGTTCTTTATCCTTGAAGAAATCAATAATCAAAAAGGCGGTAGCTATATCATCAACAATCTGCTTTTTCTTGATGATAACGCCCTTCATGCTGGCAGTGAAGGTATAGGAATCATCGCGCGTGCAGTCATAGTGATAAACAACCTCATCCACGAATGAGAAAGAAGAAGCGTAATAGGCCAATTGCGTCATTGCCCAGCAATCCTCGCCACAGTTCACGCCTTCCTTTTCTCTGACACCATAATCGTCATATAGCGATTTGCGAATCAAGCGCTTACACAGTGAATGGTTTATCGTCTGCTGCATCATGTCAAGAACCATTTCGTCCTTGTCCTTGTAATGAGGGTGCGGTAAAAGACTATCACCATTTACATCGTGACAGAGCATCATCCCGGTCACTATATCGGCCTTGGAGCGCAACTGTTGATTGACCAATGTTTCCACCATGTTCAATTCAACATAATCATCAGGATCAACTTGAATAACGAACTCGCCGGCACAATTATCAAGAGCAGTGTTTCTTGAAGCAGCAACTCCACGATTACGGTCATGGTTGATTACCTTTGTTTTACTTGAACGCTGTGGGTAACGGCCTAGTACATGCTTCAATACCTTTATGCTCTGATCGGGCGTACAGTCATTGACAAAGACATATTCGATGTTCTCATAAGTCTGCTCGAACAGACTTACTGCACAACGCTCAATGTATTTTTCAACATTGTAGATTGGGACCAGAATTGATACCTTGGGGTTCTCGATACTCATAATTAGTTTTCTAGATATCAGCTAATAAATAAACTTACATTTGGGAATCACAAACATCTTAGTGCTTAATGGAATCAGATTTAAGGTGCTGTTTTAGCCTTTGTTCTTGCGCAATCCGCTCATCGATTTATAGAGCGACTTCAAAACCGGAGAGAACACTCCAGATTGTCCCCAGAGTTCCATCATCTTTACCAATCGATGGCTGTGCATCTCAGGGAACTGCAGCATGCCCGATTTCTTCAGGTCCTTATATACGCGCCGAAACAGCACCTCTTTCTCGTGATTATATTTATGGTAAAACAGATAATGTGGAAGGGCGTAAGACGTGAGCGTGAATTTTATAACAAACGCATACAGATTAGGCTCATTGTTGTTGAAAGGCAAGTCCTTTTTATGCCAATTCTCGAGACTCTTTATCAATATTAAGTAATGACCATTATTCTTGATCAAAACGCTGGTATCCATGGATTGCCCTTCCCGTCCCGAGAAATACTGATAAAGTGACATATCCATAAAATAAATACTGCGAGCACAGGACAGCAAGAAATAAACATACTGACTGTCCGTGTAACAAATGCCCTCGGTCTGGGTATATCCAATTCTCTTGATTAAATCCAAGGAGAATGTCAAACAATGCATATGAGCGGCACTATCGGGAACCATGAATTGATTCAAATCCAGCACTTTATCGAAAGGCGCGTCTATCGACCAGATGCGCGTTCCATTATCTGGATAAACAAAAGTGAATCTAGTGACAACGCTATCGACATCCAGTATTTCAAGTTTCCTGACCAGCGTAACAAGCGACTGGCTATCCACCCAATCGTCGGCATCGACAATGCGGAAATACTTGCCCGTTGCAACCTTTAAGGATGCATTGACACACGAGCCATAATGGCCATTGGGCTTGTCGATGACGACCACCGATTGCGGGAAACGCTCCTTGTAGCTGTTAGCAATTGCCAGCGTTGCGTCCTTGCTGCCGTCGTTGACGACGATCACTTCAATCTGGTCTAACACATCTTGCACCAATAAAGAGTCAAGGCATCGGCCCAGGTATGCTTCCATGTTATAACTCGGGATGCAAACGCTCAATATTTTACTCATTATCAAATAGTTTTATAATATCTTTTTACTAGCAATGATTCTCTCTCATTACACTCTAAAACAGAAGATTGCATCTACTGTAAAAACTCAATAAGGCTCAAAAACACAATCACACAATTCTCATGAAGAATCGTTTTATCGGTTGAAACAGCTTGTCATATCCTGGATAAACAAATAGCAAAAACTCCTTCAGCGAAAACTTAAAGGAGCTGAAACTGCTCCTTACTTTCCATAATTTATAAAACAGGAAAAGAAACTTCTGAGGCAAACTCATCAGTCCATTCTCATACTTTAGCTTCAGAGTATCATAGGTGAAACGATTGCAATGCCTCGAAATATATTTATCATACTTTCCCTCAGTATAAGCATTAAGATCTTTCCAAGCCCTTATTCTCATCTCATAAGATCTGATTTCATTCTGAGGATTCTTTCTTATTGTGCTGTTATATCCACCAGACAGCCATCTATATCGCCCAGTAACGATTGGAATATAAAAGCCATTACCCTGGAACAGACAGGACAACAATATCGGTTGATCACCATAAGGGTAGTGGATGAAAACAGTTTTCTTTAATTCACGATGCAATTCCAAACAACTTTTTCGATAGAAAAACGTGGATGTGTGGAAGGTCCAAGAGCCATTATAGAACTCAGACAACATATAGTCGTCAAGCGTGAGCACACCATCTGGAATCAGATCCGGATTTTCGGGAATCGTTTGGTCCAATTCGTTGCCTTCTTTATCGATAACTTGAACTTTACTGAATGCTATTGTACATTCAGGATGGCTTTCCAAGGCATCCACCTGCTTTTGCAGTTTTTCGGGGTCGGTCCAATAGTCGTCCCCCTCGCACGAAGCGACATACTTAGAGCCAGGGTGCATGGCGGCATCCAATGCTCTTGCCAGTGAGCCATCGCGCTTGCTGAACTGGTTCTCGGTCTCGTAGATGGGTTTGATGATGTCGGGGTATTTCTCGGCATACTCACGGATGATGGCAACCGACCCGTCGGTCGAGACATCGTCATGAACGATAGCCTCAAACGGGAAATTTGTCTTTTGCATCACAAAACCGTCCAAGCACTGCCTCAAGTACGGCGCATGGTTATAGACCAGACACAGAATTGATACCAAAGGCACTTTTTGTTGTAAACTTTCTGTCATTAGCGCATTCACATCTTAACAGAAAACTATAGAAAAGCCAACCCATAAGTCTGTTCGAACAGACTTACAGCACAACGCTCAATGTACTTCTCGACATTATAGACCGGCACTATTATCGATACCTTCGGCTTTCCCATCATGATTAAACCTGTTCGTTACACATTTAACTGCCATCAAACAATCGGCCAGTTTTCCATAAATAAAATAACTTTCTATGAATAACAGCCCACAAACATCTCAAAGCAGAAGCAATTGAGATGTTCTTGGTGTGGCGTATCAAACCAATCAAGACTTTTTTTATATTCATATTTCTTAAGTAACTGGCCAAAAGTTTAATGAAGAATTGATCAAGCAAAGGCAACACATGCTTTTCATTTTCCAGTCGATAAAGAATATAATAATTCTTTAGGACTTCTTCATTCCATCGCATTTCATTTTTTCCTGAATAAACGCCTGAATCATGTTTCCGATAAACACCCATTACATCTTCAAACACAGCACATTTCCCCTTTTTCATCATATAATAGCATGTGATGTAGTCATATGTACCTGTGAATCTCTTCATCTTTTCTGAGTCAAGATACTCAAAATTGCGCCGAACAATCGTCAACACTTGGGTGAACCATTCAGGAAGAAAAAAGAACTTTTCAATCGTTGGAGTACAGTACTTTCTTCCTTTATAATCTAACATAGGAATACCAGTAATAAACTGGTGGGGACAAAACTCTCCTGTGTCCTCAAAATAAAACTTATAGGCATGACATGTCATAAAAAAATCGGGGTGACTCTCGAGGAAATCCACCTGCAATTGCAATTTGTCCGGATCGGTCCAATAGTCATCGCCTTCACACAGGGCAACATATTTGGAGCCGGGGTGCATGGCGGCATCCATAATTCTCCTCAATGTGCCATCGTGCTTACTGTACTGGTTCTCGGTCTCGTAGATGGGTTTGATGATGTCGGGGTATTTCTCGGCATACTCACGGATGATAGCGGCTGACCCGTCGGTCGAGGCATCGTCATGGACGATAGCCTCAAACGGAAAATTGGTCTTCTGCATCACGAAGCCGTCAAGGCACTGCCTCAAGTAGGGCTCGTGGTTATAGACCAGGCAACGGATTGAAACAAGGGGGATATCACTCATACTCGGTTGTCTATTATTTATTCAATCGTGCTTCAATCAAATGCTGTTTATTCAGTATTTTGTTGGCCATTTTCACCATGGGTGGGCCAATGAATTTGTTGTCTTTCAACGCTACTCCTCTACCCTCTTGTTGAGCAGCAGTTGCGAGTGAAATCATTTCTTCGGCCCACTCAACTTCTTCTTGGGTTGGAGAATAGTACCTATTAACTAAGGGTAGTTCACGCGGACTAAGCACCATCATTCCCTCGAAGCCCAGATTGCGACTAAGAATCAAATTCTTTTCCAAATCCTCAAGGTCATGCACCCTGATGTGGACGGTATCAATAGGCAGGACCCCACAACTGCGTGCACCGATGGCTATGAGATTGCGTGCTGTCAAAATGCTTGTGCCTTCCAAGTCATGCTTTCCTTCCATGTCGGTCACATAGTCTTCACATCCAAAGGCCACAGCGATCACTCGTGTGCAGGCTTGACAGATTTCCTTAATATTGATGACGGCTCCAGCCGTTTCAATCAAGGGGATGAGTTTAAAAGTCCCTATAGGATAACCTTTCTCGTACTCTATCGTTTCAAGCAATTTGCCAATGAAATATACATCCTCGGGCTTAGTTGACTTGGGATACATGAAGCCCGCAATGCCCGGAATGGTCAACTGGTACACGTCCCGAAGCAATTCACCGCTTTCACGGTCATTGACACG
>JAEEGL011054331.1_pt1 | contig 12547 bp, 13 predicted proteins | sample 9134231 | NCBI WGS metagenome assembly JAEEGL01 (sample SAMN16246548, study PRJNA631951) | gut metagenome | biome: gut microbiome; feature: rumen; material: fiber-attached | host: Bos | place: Iran: Karaj | collected 2018-10
CCGCATATAGTTTTCAAGCCATGAATAAAATCGATTGTTACAGTGCTGACGGGTATTATCAGGGCGACCAGTTGCTTTGTACCTTTGAGGGTGGTCGTTATGTCTTTCAATCTGCCATTTTTGAGTCGATGCTGCGTCATCGTATATCTATTTCATGATCTTTTTCATACATTCTCATTCAAAGCAATGGATCATGTGGGTATCAAAAATCCAGAAATTGACACAAACACCTACATAATAGCGACTTTTCTATGAAAATGTATGTATCCAAACAGCGATACCTCGGTTAAGATTCATGTATAACAAACCAAAAAGCATAAAAATGTGGGTACTTCGGCACTGACTATAGCGACGGAATACCCACATTTTGAATGTATAGGCTTGATTATGTATGAATCTTTCTCTTTCATCGATTTGAGAATACACACATAATTACTTTTTTCAGACAATGATGTATGCTTTTTCGCCCAAAGTGCTGCGAAAGGCTGCTGTTTTCAAACATCCTCCACATCTTTCAGCTTCTTCACCCTCCGGATCTGCCAAATACCGATCGCATTGGTGATCATGGTCAGGATATCGAAGGCAAATGCGGAGTAATTCTTGATATACATATCATAAACTGCCCACAGAAGCTGTCCGAAAATGATCACAAGTTTCAGTACCCGTTCGTCCTTGGAACTCAGGAAGAAGGTGAAGACTACGGCGGCCAAGATCGGCAGCCAGCCGATCAACCCCAGGGTATTGAACGGCGCGGACAGCGCTACCTGCACTGCGATGAAAATGATCTTCGCGGGCAGACCCAAGTCAAATCGAAGGCTGTACAGGTTCCGTCCGATGCTGACAGTGTTAGCGATGAAGCCGGTCACGCCGCCCAGCAGCAGGTTGGCGATGCCAAGGATCAGGAACATGGCACACTGCGCCAGCAGGATATGCTTCCGTTCCTTGATAAAGCCGATGCCCACCATCACCAGCGAGCCGATGAATGCTATGATATTCGCGAGCAGGATCATGACCTATGCTCCTCTGTAATGTTCCTCAGCCACTTTTCTTTTTTATACCGCCACAGCACGACCGGTGTCTTGACTGCCTCGTCCAGTTTCATCACGAAGAAGATCACAAGTGGTGCCGCACCGAGCTTAAAAGTCAAGAAACCAAGTCCCACCATGACCCACATGATGATCGTGTCGGCGATCATGCCGAAGCGGGTATCGCCGCCGGCCGTGAACACGCCGCAGAGCATCTCATAGGTGATCGCAGCAAAGATGACATTGAACGCCTGCATGATGAACATGAAAGTAAGGTACTGCCTGGCTCTGTCCGTCAGCCGCAGCATGTGGATCACCGGCCAGGCGGCAAGCAGCATCAGCACGGTCCCGGCAGCGCCAGCCATGATGGCGATCTTCGTCAGCTGACTGGCATGAGCTCTGGCTTTCTCGAAGTCCTGGCGCCCCAGATCGCCGCCTAAAAGGATCGCCCCTGCATCCGCCAGACCGATGCTGGCCACGCGTGCGATCATATAGATCGACTGCGAGACTGTGCTGGCAGCTACGATATCTTCGTTGATGTGCCCCATGATGGACGCCATGGCCGAAAACGCCAGGATCCACATCAGACCTTCCGCCGTCTGCGGCAAGGAGATCCGGAAGAAATCGCCCCAGATCTTTTTTCCTGCACGACCGGCGAAGTGGACATATTTGCACCGCACAAAATCGATCAGGCAAAGCACGAACTCCACCGCCCGGGAGATCACCGTGGCGATGGCAACGCCGCGCACGCCCAGTTTCGGTGCACCGAAAAGGCCAAAGATAAAGACCGCGTTGAAGATCAGATTGATGACCAGTGCGGTCGTAGAGATGATCATGCTCTTGGTCGGCTTCTGCATGGCCTTCAACATGACCAGATACGGCTGCGTAAAGGTCATGAACAAAAACGAGAAGCCGACGATCCGCAGGTACTGTGCACCGATCCGGATCAGCGCTTGATCATTGGTGAAAAGCTGCATGATAAAGCCCGGCGCCAGAGTGGCCAGCAGGAAAAACGTCCCGCAGGCGATGCCCGCCACCAAGCAGGAAATGCTGAACACATTATTGATCTTCTCGCGGTGCGCACTGCTCAAGTATTGGGCCAGCAGCACACTGGTCCCCACGATCAGACCCAGAAAAAGGTTGCTCAGGATGCGGTTCAGATTGTTGGCCAAGGAGACCGCCGACAGCTCCGTCTGCCCGACGGCATTCAGCATGAGGGTGTCTGCCGTGCCGATGGCCGTGGACAACAGGCTCTGCGCGATGATGGGGATCGCCAGCCGGCGCAGGCCGGAGGTGAATGCTTTGTCAAAAGTTACTTTCATCACTTTACCACACTACACGTTTCGATTCCATAATACTGCATCAGGTGAATGGCATCAGCGCTGATCCTTTCGCCGCTCATCACGATCGGGATCGCCGGCGGGCAGCCCACTGTGCTCTGCGCCAGGATACGTCCCACCGCCGCATCGATCGGAATCGTTTCCGCCGGGCTGAAGACCGCTTCGCGCACAGACAAGACGCGTTCGGGTCTTTGGAAAACAGGATGGCGCGTCGTGATCGACAGCCTGCGTTCTATAGCGCAGAGCACCTGGCAGACCTTCGTCAATTCTTCCACTGTATTCTCCGGCGTGCACATGAGCACCAGATAGTCCGGGTCATGGAATTCGGAAATGATACTGTTTTCCTGCAGGATCGCTGCGATCTGATCCCCCGTATGCCCGAAGGCCGAAGCATCGATGGTGATCTTCAGCGGTTCATCACCGCACAATGTGAAGCCATGCGCCGCCAATCGCTCTTTGACTTGCTGTATCTCTGGCAGAAACGCCTGTAGCCGGTCCTGAAGCGTTTCCAGATATGGATTGGCCAAGTCCAGAGACTGCATGATCAGATATGAGGGACTTGTGGATCCAAACACGGCCAAAGCCTGCTTCGCTCCATCCGCGAATTCAGGCCGCACATGCAGATAAGCGCCACCGGTCAGTACCGGCAGCGTTTTATGTGCGGAATCGCAGCACAGATCTGCGCCGAGGTCCATGGGGTGCTGTGATGGTGTGAGAAAACGCAGGTACGCCCCGTGGGCGTTATCGATCGCAAGCAATACGTTATGACGATGGCAGACTGCAGCCAGGCTCCGCACATCGGCCCTATGTCCCAGATAATCCGGGCTCGTAAGGTAGACTACGTCCGGCTCCTCACGGCAGATCGCTTCTTCCAGCGCTTCCGGCAGTATCGTACACGTCTGATAGGATTCTCCCGGCAGAGGATACAGCCAGGACACGTCCAGATCCAGCAGCGCCGCTGCGCTCAGAAACACTTTATGCGCGTTGCGGCCGGCCAGCACCTTTTTGCCGCGGCCCAGCGTTGCAAGATACAGCATCGCCCGGATCGCCAAAGAGGACCCTTCCGTAGAATAGAACGTCGGGCATCCAAACAAGAGCGAAGCATGGGCCTCGCTCTCGGCTATGATGCCGGAAGCCTCGTACAGGCTGTCCGCCCCGTCGACTTCCGTGATGTCCAACGTCTCCGCACCTAAAGGGCCCCGGCCTTTATGGCCCGGCATATGAAGACGGATGGGAGAAGAAGCGGCATATCGCTTCACAAAATCATAAATAGGAGTATTCATCTATTCTGGCTTTCTCAGTGTATACAGCACATATGTGTCCTTGAACACGACCAGATCCCCGTTCTCGCGTACGGTCCTGCGCAGGCCTTCAAAGAATGCGGTCCGACCGGGTTCGGCAATCGTCAGATGGTCACTATGCGTGCCGCAGTAGGCGACATACTCGTCGGCCGTCAACCGCCGTTCTCCATGGAACTCATGCTTCTGAAGATCCACATAGCCGTAGGACGGTCCGTTCCTATAGTCGAACTTCTGGCGATACGGGATCTCCGGCTTGTAGTACTGATCGTAGACCTGCTGGATCTTCTGATACAGCGTCTCGTTGGACGACCTGTATTCCCCGCTCGTCAGCATCATGGCCAGCATCCCGCCGGGCTTCAGCAGCTCAAAAGTTTTAGAATATGCGACCTCCTCCGGGATCCACTGGATCGTCGCCGCAGAATAGATCATATCGAACCGGCGCTCACCAAAATCGTGCGTGATGAAATCATCGTTGATGATGTGGAAGTTCGGGCAGGCGCCGTATTTCTCCTGCATTTTGGCCGCCAGATGCGGCCCCAGCTCGATCGCGAGATAATCGCAGCCCGTTGCCAGGATGGGATCGGTCGCCTGACCGGTACCCGGGCCCAGCTCCAGCACTTTGGAATCCGCACCGATGTCCGCCTCGCGGATCAGGTGATCGAACAGTTCCTGACTGTAGCGAGGCCGCCAACAGTCGAACCGCTCCGGGATCGTATCAAAGATCTTCCTCAGTTCCATCATCTTCCTCCGAGACCGCCAGCATGATGGCGCATTCCATACGCTTTTTGAACAATTCACAACCATACTGATACACGCCCTTCACACTGCCTGTGGCGTGATAAGCATTGGCCGCACATCCGCCGGAACAATACAAGCGTGCCCAGCAGTCCCTGCAGTCCGGACGTGCGTACACGTTGCAGGAGGCGAATTCTTCCTGCACCTTCGTGTTGTCCACGCCATGCCAGATGTCGCCAAGTTTGAAGGCTTCTTCTCCGACGAACTGATGGCAGGGATAGAGATCGCCCCAAGGGGTGACCGCCATATATTCCGTGCCGGAACCGCAGCCGGAGATGCGCTTGTAGATACAAGGCCCGCCGGCCAGGTCCAACATATAATGATAGAATGTGAAAGGCCGGCCTTCTTTGCGGCGCTGACGCATGAGCTGCGCCAGATCCTCATATTGTTTCAGTACGATCGGCAGATCCTCCTGCGTCAAAGCGGAAGGATCCTCCGGCGCACAGACGACGGGCTCCATGGAAAGCTCGGTGAAGCCTAAGTCGAGCATCGTTTTGATATCTTCCAGGAAATCAGGATTCGCATGGGTGAAGGTGCCGCGCATATAATAATTCTGGCCGCCGCGGGCTTCCACCAGCTTCTGGAACTTCGGCACGATCCTCTCCCAGCTGCCTTTACCCGCGTAATCCACGCGGAACCGATCATGGACCTCCTTGCGGCCGTCCAGGCTCAGCACCACGTTGCTCATCTCACGGTTGCAGAAGTCGATCACGTCATCATCGATCAGGACGCCGTTCGTGGTCAGTGTGAAGCGGAAATTCTTGCCCTTCTCCTGCTCTACGCTGCGCGCGTAGGCGACCAGCTGTTTGACCACGTCGAAATTCATCAACGGTTCCCCGCCGAAGAAATCCACCTCCAGATTGCGCCGGGTGCCGGAGTTTTCGATCAGGAAGTCGAGGGCCTGCTTGCCCACCTCAAAACTCATGATGGCCCGGTCCCCATGATACTTGCCCTGGGACGCGAAACAGTAGGAACAGTTGAGGTTGCAGGTATGGGCCACGTGCAGGCACAAAGCCTTGACCACACCGGAGGTCTGCTGTTTCAGTTCGCCCGCCATGGGCTCGAAGGTATCCGGGGCGAAGAGCATGCCCGCGTCTTTGAGCTCGGTGATCTGGTCATAACACTCCTGGATCTCCTCCTCTAGGACGTCAGGGTATGCCGCCGACACCTTCTGCACCGCATCCGGCGCTTCATAGACAGCGATGAGATCATAGGCTATATCATCGACCACATGGACAGAGCCGGAGCATACGTCCAACACGATATTGTAACCACCGAGTTTATATTGATGGATCATTGGTTTTCTCCTTACAGGATAGATTAGGCTTCATGTTTCTGAAAGAACTTCCGACTGGTCGCGACGAACATCAGGACCATGCCGACGCCGGTGACTACCGCACCGAACGCAAGGATCGTCTGCATGGGCAGGTGCTCCAGCATCCATCCACCGCCGATATTGGCCGCGACTCCGCAGATCCCCGTGACGCCCACCGCCATGATGCTCTGTGCCTTGACCGAATCCCTGCGGCCTACGATGGAATTGATATAATAGACCGCGGCGACCATGTACAGACCGGAGAAGAAGAACTGGATCAATTGGGATCCGATCAGCCATGTGGTATTGGGGATGAACATCATGGCGGTGAATTTAAGGAATCCGCCGATGGCACTGACACGCAGCATGGTCTCCGCCGAAAACTTCTTCATGATGTACATGCCCAGGGCCACGGCCGGCATCTCCGCAAAGGCCATCACCGATAGCACAGTGCCCATTTCAGCTTCCCCGCCTCCATAATGCCGCACGAAAAAGATCATGTACGTGCTGGTCAGCATCTGCATGAAGAACACCAGCATGACGCTCAGAAGGAACAGGTCATAGCGTGTGTATCTGCGGAAAAACTGCAGCAGATTGCTGGGTGCTTCCTCGTCTGCCACCGTCTGCCCTCGGGAGAGAACGACGTTGTCTGACTCCGGCTTCTTCATGAAGATGACCACGGCCATCATGAAGATCTGGATCCCACAGAAGATCGGCAGCAGGATCTCCGTGCCGAAGGACTCTGTGATGCGGCCCATCACAAAACCAGCCAGAGCATAGCCCAAGGAGCCGATGCTGCGCGCCACGCCGAAGTTGATGTTCCGCCCTGCGGCGTTATACTGCAGGCAGAACGATACGGTCAGCGGCGAAAGGGTATTCATCAAGCTGAGTGCCGTGAACATGCAGATGAAAGACACCGCATAGGACTTTGGGATCAGCCACATGATCAAAGCGACCGCCGCGCCGCACAAAAGCAGCGCCAGGATGATCTGACGGACAGTGATCCGCTCGGACCGGTCCGCCAGGTCGGACAGCGTCGTTTGGAGGACGATGGTCAGCACGGCACCAGTTGTCGTGACATAGCCGATCTCAGACGCGGTGAATCCACGGCCGGACAGCAGGACCGCCGCGAAGGACGCGATGATCAGATAATCGATCCAATAGGTGAACTGAAGCGCGGAATACTGCACGTTCAGTCTGCGATCTGTTGTATCCATACTACTACCTTTACACTTCTTAATACAGGAAAAATGCCGCCTGGTACAGGCGGCTCTTTTCATTGGGTTGACATTATTTCTTGTTTTCGCACTTCTGATTGGCAATGCCGCAGCTGGTCTTGCATGCGGACTGGCAGGAAGTCTGGCACTCGCCGCAGCCGCCTTTTTTGGCGCTCTCACACAGGTTGCGCGTAGTGATAGTTTTGATATGCTTCATGGTGGTCCTCCCTATTTTTCAAATCGTAAACTGATTATAGCATGGAGGATGCCTCCTGTCAACCGGGAAGGTCTTTGCAAAGTCCCGGCCAATATGATATCATATTTACAAAGGAGGAATATGTTTTGGCTTCGATCAACAATTTTACCGAAGGAAAGATCGCTGGTCCTCTGGTCCGCTTTACGATCCCTTTACTGCTGGCTTTCTGCCTGCAGTCCTTATACGGCGCCGTGGACCTGATGGTCGTCGGCCAGTTCGGTGTGCCAGCTGATGTTTCTGCGGTCTCCACCGGCAGCCAGATGATGCAGATGGTCCTGGTGGTGGTGGCCGGACTGTCCATGGGTGCGACCATCCTGTTGGGGCAGGCAGTCGGTGCAGGGAGATCCAAAGAATCCGGCAGTCTGATCGGCACCAGCATCACCTTCTTCATCGGTCTGGCACTGATCCTCACCGCGCTCATGCTGCTGGTCACCGTTCCTTTCACCCGACTCATGCAGGCTCCAAAAGAAGCTTTCGATAAGACCGTCACGTATGTAAGGATCTGTTCCGTGGGCACGCTGTTCATCACTGCCTATAACGTGATCGGTTCCATCTTCCGTGGCATCGGAGATTCCCGCACGCCGCTTTTTACCGTTGCCGTCGCCACGGTGGTCAACATCATCGGCGATCTGGTCCTGGTCGCGGTCTTCCATATGGCGGCCGCCGGTGCGGCCATAGCGACCGTCGCCGCCCAGGGCGTCAGTGTCGTTTTGAGTCTGCTTCTGGTCCGTCGGCAAGGCCTGCCCTTCTCCTTCGACAAGTCCGATATCCGTTTGGAGAAACGTCTTGCCCTCAGCATCGTGAAACTGGGCATGCCCATCGCTCTGCAGGACGGACTGGTCTCCATATCGTTCCTGGTCATCGCGGCCATCGTCAACAGCCTGGGTGTCATGGTCTCCGCCGGCGTCGGCGTGGCCGAGCGTGTCTGCGGGTTCATCATGCTGGTGCCTTCCGCCTTTTCCCAGGCACTGTCCACCTTTGTCGCCCAGAATACCGGTGCGGGCAAACCGCAGCGGGCGATGCGCGGCACGATCATCGCCATGGGCATCTCCTTCGCCATCGACGTGGTGATCGCTTATTTCAGCTTCTTCCATGGAGACCTGCTGGCGGCCATCTTCACTTCAGACAAGCAGCTGATCGCCTATGCCTGGGACTACCTGAAGGCCTATGCGATCGATACCCTGCTGGTCTCCTTCATGTTCTGCTTGATCGGCTATTTCACCGGTGTCGGACGTACGACGTTCTGCATGATCCAGGGGCTGATCTGCGCGTTCCTGGTGCGTGTTCCGGTCTCCTGGCTGATGAGCCGGCGCGTGCCGGTCAGTCTCTTCCATATCGGTCTAGCTACACCCAGCGCTACTTTCGTCGGCATCCTGCTGTGCATCGGATTCCTGCTGTTCATATGGAAAAAAGAGTATAATAAAAAACCGCTGTAAAGCGGTTTTTTTATTCTACTGCAGATATGGCTGCAGGGCTTCCAGTACCGGTGCATAGCCGTCACCGTACATGTGCATGCCTTCGATGGCGTACTCGGCTTTCATCTGACCTTTTTCATCCTTGATGCCCGCGTTGCAGTCGATGAAGGTGGCGCCGATCTCTTCAGCCAGCTTTGCGACCGCCGCGTTGGCAGCATTGACGCGTGCATTGGTCCGGACCTTGAGTGCTTCTTTCATGTACGGATTGTTTTCTGCCACTTCCGGATTGACCGGGTAATAAGCCATCATGAAGATCTTCGCTTCCGGCAGATGGTCCTTGATGCGGTCCAAGATCTCGCGGTAGCGTGCCACCAGGCCCTCCTCCGTATAATCCGGGGCGTTCAGATCGTTCGTACCGATGTTGATGAAGATCTTGTCAGGCTTAAGATCGTAGGCACAGACGTCCAGGGTTTCCAGAAGTTCCTGCGTGGTGTAGCCACCGATGCCCCGATTGTAAATGGTGTAGGGCAGCTCCTTGTCCAACAGCAGCTCGTAGATCGGGAACTGTTCCATCAGGCTGCTGCCGACGAACAGGATCTGATGCGGACGCACCAGTTTGTTCAAGTGACGATAGCGCTCCACTTTATCTTTCTTTTCTTCCTGCATCCGTTCCATGAACATGCTGCGGAATCCAAGTTCCACTGCCTGCCGCTGCTCCGGGGTCAGTTCCTGCATGATATCATTCAAAGTACTCATAACAGCCTCCGTTGGGTTTTTCTTTATTATACGGCGAAGCACGGGCAGATGCAAGGTTCTGACAAAAAGAAGGATCTTGGTCCACAAGATCCTTCTTACGTTTTATTCACCCAGTTTTAATGCCGCCTCATTCAATTTTTCGCTGCATCGCAGCAAGACCTCCGTATAATATACGTCTTCTTCCTCCGTCAGATCCTTGTCCAACGCGTCTATTTTTCGTTCCTCTTCCTCGAGCTTGACCACAAACTCCAGATACTCTGCGATCAATTCAGCATTCGTCGGATCTTCACTATAAACAGTAACGAACTCGCAGTACTCATCGATGAAAGCCTCGTATGCATCGATCGCTTCTTTGACGTCGGGGCGGATGCCAGAGGCCTGGGATTCCTCGGCGGGTTCTTCTTCCGGCTCTTCTTCCTCAGATTCTTCTTCCGGTTCTTCTTTTGGTTCCTCCTCAGGCTTTTCAGAGGAGGACTCCTCTTTCGAGGATTCTGCCTTTGAAAACTCTTCTTTTGACGTTTCTTCCCTTATTATTTGCTCCACGCGCGATGACGATCCTTCTCTGCGCGCTTCCCGTTCTTTATCCTTCTTGTTTTTGCCGAAGAACCCCAGAACGGCCACTACAATGATCAGGACTATGATGATCGTAAATACACGTTTCAAGAATTTCATTATTCTTCCTCCCTATCGATAGATTCCAATGTTTCTTCCAACAATGCCAGGCGCGCCTCCGTCTTCTGCAACTCCTTTTGAAGACGATGCCTCTGCTCCAGCAAAAAAGCTTTCTCCTGTCCCGGATCGTTCAGGATCAGCAATATCTCCGGCTTATGCAGACCGATCCGCCGCAGAAGCGCGATCTTTTCCAGTTTCCTCAGCCCTTCCTCATCATAGAGTTTATAGGCGCCTTCATACTCCGTCGCGACCGGTGGTACGATCTGCTTATACTGGAACAGATGCTTACGGCTCAGACCTGTTCGTCTGCACACTTCTCCCACACGATACAGTTTCATCACTACAGTCCTCCTTTGCTTTCGTTCGCAAAGTGGACTTGTGTTTCTGCAGCACCGCCGCTCCGTTGATGATAGAACCGTTCCGCAGGAACGGTCAAGCCCTCTCACGAACGATTTTTGTTCATAAAAGAGCTTGTAATTTTCGCGCATCAGTCCGTGCCATGCGCAAAAGAATGTCGATGGCAACTCCTTGCTTGCAAGAGGAGATTGTTATCGACATTCTTTTATATAAGGCGCGATAAACCGTTATGAGGACGAAGTGCGCAGTACGAAAGTCCGAATGCCGTTTGCATGTGGCGGATTCCAGATTGAACCAAGTCATTGTCGTCTAATTACGTTCTATTCAGCGACATTAATAGAATGAGACGTAGTCATTTAGCCATGATTACGTTCTAAAAAGAGAGATTGAAAATCAGAACGTAATCAGACTGCCCTAATTACGTTCAAAATAAAATACTCAAAAAACAGAACGTAATCGGCCCTCCTCGACTACGTTCCAAAAATGCAATACTGAAAAACAAAACGTAATCGCCTTTCCCGACTACGTTCCAAAAATGCAATACTGAAAAACAGAACGTAATCGGCCCTCCTCGACTACGTTCCAAAAATGCAATACTCAAAACAGAACGTAATCGGCCCTCCTCGACTACGTTCCAGAAATGAAATACTGAAAAACAGAACGTAATCGCCTTTCCCGACTACGTTCCAAAAACGAAATCCTCAAAAACAGAATGTAATTCGACGTGTCCGACTACGTTCCAAAAACGAAATACTCAAAAAAAGAACGTAATCGCCTTTTCCGACTACGTTCTGAAATGAGATATTAGAAGAATAGAACGTAATCGTTCTCCACGACTATGTCCTACACATAATAACAATACAAAACAAGCGCGATGGTTGATCATCACCTGTGTATATACATCCTGGTCATGTCCGGTTCGCCATCACCCTGTACCATGCAGAGGAATTCCCAGCCATACTTTTCATAAAACCCGACATGATCCGTCACCAGATAGAGCGGTGAGATCCCTTTGGACCGCATATCCTCGACCACCATATCCAGCAGCTTACCAGCGATGCCTTTTCCCCGATATTCCTCTTCTGTATAGACCGCGCAGACGTTCGGTGTCAGGTCTTTGCGGTCGTGGAAATCATTCTCGATGACACCCATGCCGCCGATGATCTTATCCCCGTCAAGGCACAGGTACCAGCCGTACTCCGTCTCTTGGCTGAGATAAGCGTCCATGCACTCCAGATAGGCCTCGCGCGGTACACCCCACTTCTCGTGGAACCAGTCTGCCGCAATATCCTTCAGTTCCGGCCGCTCCCGCAGGGTCACATATCGGTAGGGGTCTTTCTTGTTCTTTTCTTTGTATGCTCCAAACAGTCCCAGCGCCAGTTTCATCAAGGTTTTCCTCCCGTCTATAGATACAAATAAAAAGCGACCGCTCTGTCGTATCATATTATTACGAGAGAGCGGTCCTATGTCAAGAGGAACGTACCTTCACAATTACCGCGCCAGCTTTGCCGCTTGCTTTTTCAGTACTTTCTCGGCGATCCTTATGCCAAGTATCGCGATCGGGATCGTAAGAACGAGCATCAGGATCAGGATCGGGATATTCTGAATGACGACTTCCATCTTATCAGCATAGCCTGCCGGCATTTCCTCCACTGCTTCTGCCAGAGACCCTTCCGTGTTGGTCCACCAGTGTGCAGCATATGCATAAAAAGCGAAGGCGAACGGGATAAAGCTTAGGCGGACACCTTTTAGCGTATCAAACCCGTTCAGCTTTCTGACCGCTTCCGCGATCAGTGTCAAAATGATCACGCCGATGACAAAAGGAAGGTTTCCTTCTCCCGCGATCACTGCCACGATCACCATAAAGCCATTCAATACAAGTGCCGCTCCGAAGCATTGCATTTGTGCCGCTGTATAGAGATAAACAAAACTGAACAAAAGCGGAATGAACGTGCCTGCATAGGCATAACAGGCAGGATGGATCAATCCACAGCTGGATGCCAGCACAAACAGACCGCAATAGAGGATCGCGGCGATGATCACACCGATCACTGATGTTTTCTTCATAATGAACACCTCTTTTCTACAAACTCCAGCC
>JAEEGL011189132.1_pt1 | contig 12547 bp, 11 predicted proteins | sample 9134231 | NCBI WGS metagenome assembly JAEEGL01 (sample SAMN16246548, study PRJNA631951) | gut metagenome | biome: gut microbiome; feature: rumen; material: fiber-attached | host: Bos | place: Iran: Karaj | collected 2018-10
AATCTCTACGCCATGTGGACGGCACGGGGCCTCGGCATGCGGCTCAGCCGCTGCGCTCTGCGCATCCTGCCGGTGCTGGCGGTGGGCCTGCTCATGCCCGCGCCCTACGGCCTGCGCCTGACGATCTCCCCGGGTGCCTTCTGGGTCTTCCTGCTTTCCACCCTCCTGACCCTTTGGCTCTGCGTAGCTATCGGGCTACTCTGTTACAGTCTGACCTTTTATGTGGTGGACCCCAAGGGAATCATGACCTTTGTTCCGGCCTTATGTGAGCTGCTGGGGGGCGACGTCCTGCCCCTGCCGTTTTTCCCGGAAAAGCTCCGGCGATTCGCGGAGCTCAGTCCCTTCGGCTCCCTCCAGAACGTGCCCCTGCGCATTTTCTGCGGGAACATCGCCGGTGGGCAGCTCCTTCCCGCCGTGGCGCTCCAGCTCTTCTGGTGCGTGACCCTGACCCTCGCCGGGTATCTCCTTCTGCAGCGGGGACTGCGGCGCACCGTGATCGCGGGGGGCTGAGCCATGAAGCTGTACTTCAAATTCTTTGCCATCCACATCAAAAGCGAGATGGCCTATCCCGCGTCCTTCTTCCTCTCCTGCTGCGGCCGGCTTCTCATGCTCCTGAGCAGCCTCATCGGCATCCATATCCTGATGGACCGTTTCGGCAGCATTGCCGGACACTCCCTGGGGGAGGTGCTCCTGGGCTACGGGGTGGTGGTCACCGCCTTCAACCTGGCCGAGTGCTTTGCCCGGGGCTTTGACGCCTTCAGCAAGATCGTGAAACAGGCCCAGTTTGACCGGCTGATGGTCCGGCCCAGGAGCCTGGTGTTCCAGGTGGTCTGCCAGGACATGCGCCTGGCCTCCGCCACGAACGTTCTGGCAGGAGGACTGGTGATCGCCCGGGCGGTGAGTCTCAGCGGGATCCTCTGGATCTTTCCTAAAGTGCTGGTGCTGGTCTCCATGGTCCTCTGCGGCAGTCTGCTGTTCTTCGGGGTATTCATGGTCTACGCCGCCCTCTGCTTTATCACCTTGGAAGGCCTGGAGTTCATGAATATCTTCACCGACGGCATCCGGGAATACAGCCAGTATCCCTTCGACGTATACGGCAGGGGCGTTCTGTGGTTCACCACCCTGGTCATGCCCATGGCCCTGGTGCAATACTGGCCCCTGCAGTACCTGATGGGCAGCGGTCCCTGGTGGTACGGCCTGTTTCCCATCCTGTCCCTGTGGTTTTTGCTGCCCTGCTATGCGGTGTGGCGGCTGGGAGTCCGGCACTACCGGTCTGCGGGCTCATGAACACAAAACAGAGTATGAAATACACTTTTGGAGGTGCGCTATGGCGGAGATCATCAAGATGAACGAAAACACCTGGCGGATCGAGGACGGCGGCGTGCGCTGCTTCCTCCTGGAGGGAAAGGACAAGGCCCTGCTCATTGACAGCGGCATGACCCTCCCGGATGCCAGGACCCTTGCGGAGGGGGTCACATCCCTGCCCCTGGAGCTGCTGAATACCCACGCCGACCCGGACCACATTTCCGGCAACGCCGCCTTTGACCGGTGCTACATGCACCCGGAGGAGGAAGCGGCATACCGGCAGAACAAAGGAACCGGCACCGTTGTTCCCGTGAAGGATGGGGATGTGCTGGATTTGGGGGACCGGCCTCTGGGGATCATCCACATCCCCGGTCACACCCCCGGAAGCATCGCCATCCTGGACGAGAAGGCCCGGGTGCTCATCAGCGGGGACTCCGTGCAGGGCGGGGGCATCTTCATGTTCGGCGAAGGCCGGGATATGCGGAAGTTCGCAGAGAGCATGAAGCACCTGGCGGAGTATGCGGACCGGTTCGACACCGTCTATCCCTCCCACGGCCCCATCCCCCTGGAGGCGGACCTGGTGGGCAAGCTGGAGGGGGCTGCGGAGGAGATCCTGGCCGGGAAGGCCACCGGAGAGTATACCGATCTCTTCGGCCATAAGGTCTGGCAGTACAAATTCCCCTTCGCGGGCTTCTTCTGCGAGCCCCCAAAGGCATAAGAAAACAGGCTGGATGAGCGATCATCCAGCCTGCTTTATTGAAAACGGAATCAGCTTGCTTCCCGGGCTTCCCGCTGCGCCTTGGCCTTCCGGATCGCAGGAGTGAAGATGATCAGGAGCATCACGATGGCGATGGACCAGCCGATGGGGTAGGAGATGTACAGATGGAAGAGCGTGGGGTGCTTGGGGAAGTAGGTGTAGGCCCAGATCAGGCGGAAGCCGAAGAGGGCGAAGATATTGATCACCGCCGGAGCGATGGATACGCCGTAGCCCCGGAGGGCGGCGTTCAGGGTGCCCATGACGGAGTAGATGAAGGCGAAGGTGGCAACCGCCTTGGCCCGGTCCGCACCGAAGGCCACCGCCGCTGGGGTCTCGGGCAGGAACAGGCCCACCAGCTGATACCGCAGCAGCACGCCGATGGCGCCGAACACCAGACCGCCGATCACGGTGATGAACAGGCTGTCCCTGAATACGGTTTTAGTCCGGTCATAGAGCCTTGCGCCGACGCACTGGCCGGTGAATACGGTGCAGGCCTGGGTGAGAGATTCGATGGTGGTGAAAATGAGCCCGTCGATGTTCAGGGCGGCGGCATTGCCGGAGACCGCCAGGGAGCCCAGGGAGTTCACACAGGTCTGGAGGGGGATATCCGAAGCCGCCAGCATGGCCGCCTGGAGACCCGCGGGAATACCGATTTTCAGAATCCGGCCGATCTTCTCCTTCCGCAGACAGAGCTTACGGGGGTCCAGACGCCAGGCCTCCTCCTCCCGCAGCAGGGCCCGGATGGCCAGAAAGGCGGAGAGATACTGGGTGATCACCGTGGCGGCGGCAACGCCCACCACGTCCCAGTGGAAGATGGCCACAAACAGGATGTTCAGGATCAGGTTGGTGGCCCCGGAGATCGCCAGGAAGATCAGGGGGTGACGGGAATCTCCCCTGGCCCGCATGAGGGAAGCGCCGGTGTTGTACACCATCTGGGCCGGGATGCACAGGAAGTACAGCCGCAGGTAGGTGGTGGCATTGTCGATGATGTCCGCCGGGGCGTTCATCAGCCGGAGAACAGTGCCGGAAAGCCCTTCACCCAGAAACAGGACGAAAACCCCGATGAGCAGGGCCAGAAGCAGGGAGACGTGCATGGTCTCCCGGTAGCTCTCCGCGTCACGCGCCCCCACGTCGTTTGCCGCGCATACGGTGACGCCGGCGGCAAGCCCGCCGAAGAAGCAGATGATGAGCATGACGAAGGCAAAGGTGGCCCCCACGGCGGCCAGGGCGGCACTGCCTGCGTAGCGTCCCACCACCAGGCTGTCCGCGGAGCTGAACAGCATCTGCAGCCAGCCGGTGAGCACCAGGGGCAGGGCGAAGCGCAGAAGACTGCCCATCACCTTCCCATGGAGCATATCGATCTTGTTTTTCACAGATGATCCCTTTCTTTCCCGGAGTTGTTTCTCCCATTATAGTACACCCGGGGAAGTTTTGCCATATGGGGAAGCACATTTCTCCCAGCGGAAAGTTCTTGCCTTTTTTCTCCGGGGGTGATAAAACATTGCCAATAATGGTTTCAACGGCAGAAAGGAGTTTGCGGGATGCAGCGTTATCTGGAAAGCACAGATACCGTGCTGGAGGAACTACGTTCAGGAAAAGAGGGGCTCAGCGGCAAGGAGGCGGAGCTTCGGCTGGGGGAGAATGGAAAGAACAAACTGGCCCAGCCGCCTAAGGACAGCATGCTGAAGAAATTCGGCAAGGCCCTCATGGACCCCATGATCATCATGCTTCTTGGGGCTGCCCTGGTCTCCACCGCCACCACGGTGTATCAGAACATCGTGCGGCATCAGCAGGAATCCTACGCAGACCTGTTCATCATCCTATTTGTGGTGATTGTGAATACTGTGCTGAGCATGGTGCAGGAGAGCAAGGCGGAACAGGCCATCGAATCCCTCATGGAGATGACCGCCGCCACCTCTAAGGTCCTGCGGGACGGAACGGAGCAGGTGATCAAGAGCGAGGATATGGTCGTCGGCGATGTGGTCCTGTTGGAGGCCGGGGATGCCGTACCTGCGGATTGTCGCGTGCTGGAAAGCTACAGCATGAAGGTGGAGGAGGCTGCCCTCACCGGGGAAAGCGTGGCGGTGAACAAGCTGGCGGATGCCCTCATGCTCCGGGAGGGGCAGAAGGACGTACCCCTGGGGGACAGGAAGAACATGCTGTACAGCGGCAGCACCGTGGTCTACGGACGCGGCAGCGCCGTGGTCACCGCCGTGGGCATGGATACGGAGATGGGGAAGATCGCGGATGCCCTGAACCTGGCCACGGAGGAAAAAACCCCGCTCCAGAAGCGGCTCTCAGAGTTGAGTGTCACCCTCACCAAGCTGGTGCTGGGTATCTGCGTGTTCGTCTTCCTTTTCGGCGTACTGCGGGATACGGTCCTGGTACCCAGCGGAGCGCCGGTTTTCGATACGGTCCTGAATACCTTCATCATCGCCGTGGCCCTGGCGGTGGCGGCCATCCCAGAGGGACTTCCCGCCGTGACCACCATCGTTCTTTCCATCGGGGTGACCGCCATGGCAAAGCGTCAGGCGCTGATCCGGCGGCTCACCGCCGTGGAGACCCTGGGTTGCACCCAAGTGATCTGTTCGGATAAGACCGGCACCCTCACCCAAAACAAAATGACCGTGGTGGATTCCTTCACGGAGGATCCCATGCTCCTGGCCAAGGCAATGGCCCTCTGCAGCGACGCCAAACGCTGTCTGGGGATGCATGAGGCTTCCGGCGAGCCAACGGAGGCCGCCCTGGTGAACCATGCCCACGATCTGCGGCTGTATAAAGATGAACTGGACGAGCAGTATCCCCGAGTGGGTGAGGCTCCCTTTGACTCCATGCGGAAGATGATGAGCACCCTCCACACCGAGGAGGGAAAGGTGTATCAGTACACCAAGGGCGCCTGCGAGATGGTTCTGGACCGGTGTACCGGCTTCCTGCGGGACGGGAAGGTCCAGCCCATGACGGAGGAGTATAAGCAGACCGTCCGGACCCGGAACAAGGACTTCGCGGACCGGGCTTTGCGGGTCCTCTCCGCCGCCTACCGGGTGTGGGACACCCTTCCGGGATCCCTGGAGGCGGAGGACCTGGAACAGGAAATGGTCTTCATCGGCCTGGTGGGGATGATCGACCCCTGCCGCCCGGAGGTTTATTCCGCCGTCCAGGAATGCCGGGGCGCGGGGATCCGCCCGGTGATGATCACCGGGGACCATAAGGATACTGCCGTGGCCATCGCCAGGGATCTGGGTATCCTGGCCCCAGGTACGGAGGCCATTGAAGGGGCAGCCTTGGACGATCTGAGCGACGACGAACTCCGGGAGGCCGTTCCCCGATACAGCGTGTACGCCCGTGTCCAGCCGGAACACAAGTCCCGCATCGTACGGGCCTGGAAGGCGAGGGGCAAGGTCGTGGCCATGACCGGAGACGGGGTGAACGATGCCCCATCCATCAAGGCTGCGGACATCGGCATCGGCATGGGCATCACCGGCACCGCCGTCACCAAGAGCGTCAGCGATATGGTCCTGGCGGACGACAATTTTGCCACCATCGTGAACGCGGTGGAGGAGGGACGGAAGATCTATGACAATGTGCGGAAGGTAGTGCAGTTCCAGCTCACCACCAACCTGGCGGAGATCGTGGCCATTTTCCTGTCCTCCATGCTGGGTTTCCGGCTGCTGAGCGCTGCCCATCTCCTGTGGATCAACCTGGTGACGGACTCTGCACCGGGCCTGGCCCTGGGCATGGAGCCTGCGGAGGCTGGACTCATGCAGAGAAAGCCCCGTCCCTCCGATGAAAGCCTGTTCTCCGGCGGCAGCGGGGTGTATGTGCTGATCCAGGGCATTTTCATGGGTCTGGTCATCATCTTCGCCTATCTTTTCGGAGAACGGCTGGAAAATGGTAAGTGGGCTTTTGCGGCCAGCGCGGACGGCATGACCATGGCCTTCCTCACCTGCAATCTGGTGGAGATGTTCCGGGCTTTTGCCTCCCGGAGCCTCACCGGGTCCATGCTGAGGATGAAGAAACAGAACGGCTGGCTTTGGGCCGCCATGATCTGGACGCTGCTCCTCACCTGCGGCGTGATCTTCATCCCCGCTTTCCGTACTCTGTTCGGCTTTACCGCCATCAGCGCCAAGGAGTTCTTCATTGCCCTTGGCCTGGCGTTTACCGTGCTGCCAGTCTCGGAGATCATCAAAGGGATCCAGCGGCGGCGGGATCGTCGCAAGGAAGGAGAGAACGCATAATGTTTGTTTTGGAGAATCGCCAGGGGATGAAGGTCAGCCTGCTGGAGACCGGCGCTTCCATCCAGTCCATCCTGGTCCCGGACCGGGAGGGGAGACTGGGGGATGTGGTACTGGGCTGCGACGGGGAAGGGGGATACCCCGCTCCCGGCTGTCTGGGGGCCACTGTAGGCCGCTACGCCAACCGGATCGCCGGAGCTGCATTTCCCCTGAACGGCAAAACCTATACCATCACAAAGAACGAGGGCCCCAACTGCCTCCACGGTGGCAAGGGCTACCACATGCGGAAATGGCGTGGGGAGTACACCGAAAACGGCGTCCTGTTCAGCCTGGAAAGCCCGGATGGGGAGGAGGGCTTCCCCGGAAAGCTACAGGTAAGCGTGCTGATGAGCCTCAGTGAGGACAACGCCCTCAGCCTGCACTATACGGCCAGAACGGACAAGGATACGGTCATCAACCTGACGAACCACAGCTATTTCAACCTGGCGGGTAGCGGGACAATACTGGACCAGGAGTTGATGCTGGATTCTCCCGCCTATCTGGAGGTGGACAAGCAGTTGATCCCCACGGGCATGGAGGTGGATGTGGAAGGTACGGACTTCGACTTCCGCTGCCGCCGTCCCATTCGGAACGGGTACTATGACCATTGCTTCCTCCTGAACGGAGGGGAAGGGGTGAAGGCGGAGGCCTGGGACCCTGCCAGCGGCCGAGGCCTGCGGATGTACACGGACCAGCCCGCGGTGCAGCTCTACTGCGGCATGGGCCTCCGGGGCGTCAAGGGCAAGGACGGTGCGGTGTATCCCGCCTTTGGCGGCTTCTGTCTGGAGACCCAGCATTATCCCGACTCTCCAAATCATCCCGAGTTCCCAAGCACCATCCTGCGGGCAGGGGAGACCTGGGAATCTGCCACCACCTACGCTTTCTTCGCGGAATGACAGAAACGACCCCCGGCTTTCGCCGGGGGTCGCAGGCTATCTCCGGATTCAGCGCAGCCATTCCAGACTGCGGTCCACCGCGGTGCGGGCCTCCTCCGTCAGGGGGGTATTGGCGTTCCGGTGGTCGAAGCTCACCGTGAAAGCGGTCACGTCCCGGCGAAGCGCGGAAACATGCTTCTGCAGCAGTTCCGTAAGGGTCTCGTAAAGAGACTGATAATTCTCGGGCTTCAGCGTTGCCTTGGCCGCCCGCAGGAGCAGGGCGCTGTGACTCAGACACAGGAAGGGCTGAGCCTTCACCTTTTCCCGGAACGCCTTGTCCGTTTCCCATAGCCATGCGGTGTTGGCGGCGTAACGCTTTTCCGTACTGCTGATGCGCTCGCACACAAAGCAGCCGGAGGCAAAGCGACTCAGCTCTTCCGCGGCGTCGGCTCCTTCGCTCTTTTTGGAAAAGAGGCCACGCTTTGACCCGGCGGAGGGCTGTTCCAGCGTTTTCAGCAGCTCGTCCAGATGGCTTTCCAGGATCAGGGCCAGGGCCAGCTTGTTTTTTTTCTGCCGCAGAGCCTGGAGATGACCGCGGCAGAAACCGACGTGGTTCATGGTGATCCGTACGTCCGGCTCCATCATGGCCGCCCCCAGGGTGTAATCCAGAGTCTGCTCCTCCAGCTTGTACCGCATCCGGCACAACGGGCAGCCGTCATGCTGGTCAAATGCCGCATTGATGGGAATGGTGTATACCGTTTCCGCCATAATCCGCCTCCGAAATCTTTTATCTGCTCCTGATTATACCGAAGGGGAAGGAGAAAAACAAGCCGCGACTTTTTGAGGAAATCCGTTCAGTTCTGTAGGCAAATCTGTAGGCAAATCCGTTCAGTTCCTGTTTGACAAGCAGGGGCATAGATGATAAATTAATGAGTAATATCTTGATGGAGGGCATATTTATGGATTTTTACAGCAGAGTGGTTGGCGAAGGGATCACCTTTGACGATGTGCTTCTGGTTCCTGCGGAAAGCAGCGTGCTGCCCGCAGACGTTGATCTTTCGACCCGGCTGACAAAGAAGATCGCCCTGCGCATCCCCCTGATCAGCGCCGCTATGGATACGGTCACCGAGTCCCGTATGGCCATCGCGCTGGCCAGGGAGGGCGGTATCGGCGTGATCCACAAGAATATGTCCATCGCCCAGCAGGCGGAGGAAGTGGATAGGGTCAAGCGTTCCGAAAACGGCGTGATCACCAACCCGTTTTTCCTGCACCCGGAGGATACCCTGCAGGAGGCGGACGCCCTGATGGCGAAATACCGCATCTCCGGCGTACCCATTGTGGAAAACGACCGCCTGGTGGGCATCATCACCAATCGGGACATGAAGTTCGAGACCGACCTTTCCAAAAGAATCAAGTATGTCATGACCAAGGATAATCTGGTCACCGCCAGGGAAGGGACCACTCTGGAGGAGGCCAAGGATATCCTGCATAAGCATAAGATCGAAAAGCTTCCCATCGTGGACGAGCATTTTGCCCTGAAGGGCCTGATCACCATCAAGGATATTGAGAAGGCCACCACCTATCCCAATACTGCCCGTGACGACCGGGGCCGTCTGCTGGTGGCCGCCGCCATCGGTGTCACCCAGGACTGCCTGGAGCGCACCGCTGCCCTGGTGGAGGCGGGGGTGGACGCCGTGGTGCTGGACTCCGCCCATGGACACAGCCACAATATCCTCACCAAGCTGGAGCAGGTGAAGGCCGCCTTCCCCGAGCTCCAGGTCATTGCCGGCAATGTGGCCACCGCCGAGGGGACAAAAGCCCTCATCGAGGCCGGCGCGGACTGCGTGAAGGTGGGCATCGGCCCCGGCTCCATCTGCACCACCCGTGTGGTCTCCGGTATCGGCGTGCCCCAGATCACCGCTGTGGCGGACGCCGCCGCCATGGCCGCCCAGTATGACATCCCCGTGATCGCGGACGGAGGCATCAAGTATTCCGGCGACATCGTCAAGGCCATCGCCGCAGGGGCCAGCACCGTCATGATCGGTTCCCTGTTCGCGGGCTGCGAGGAAAGCCCCGGGGAGACGGAGGTTTACCAGGGCCGTCAATTTAAGGTTTACCGCGGAATGGGCTCCCTGGCCGCCATGGCTAAGGGCAGCAAGGACCGGTACTTTCAGGAGGACAATAAGAAGCTGGTTCCCGAAGGCGTGGAGGGCCGGGTGCCCTACAAGGGCAGCCTGTCCGAGACCGTGTTCCAGATGATGGGCGGCCTGCGTTCCGGTATGGGCTATACCGGCAGCCCGGATATTGAGACCCTGCGCACCAAGTCCCGGTTTATCAAGATCTCCAGCGCCAGCCTGAAGGAAAGCCATCCCCACGATATCTATATCACCAAGGAAGCGCCGAACTACAGTTACAATCCCCAATAATCAGCGGGAGGGATCATCATGTCGGATGCCATCGAGACCCTGCGTCAATGGATCGGGGAGAGCAGCTCCATCGTGTTTTTCGGGGGAGCAGGCGTCTCCACGGAGTCCGGAATCCCGGACTTTCGCAGCGTGGACGGATTGTATAACCAGAAGTACGATGAGCCGCCGGAGACCATTATCAGCCACAGCTATTTCCTCCGCTGGCCGGAAAAATTCTACCGTTTTTACAGGGAGAAGATGCTCTATCCCCAGGCGGAGCCTAACGACTGCCACAAGGCCCTGGCCAAGCTGGAGGCGGAGGGAAAGCTGAAGGCGGTGGTCACCCAGAATATCGACGGGCTGCACCAGAAGGCGGGCAGCCAAAATGTGATCGAGCTCCACGGCAGCGTTTTGCGGAATTACTGCATGAAATGCGGCAAGTCCTATCCCGTCTCCTACATCATGGAGGCGGAGGGGGTCCCGAAGTGCAGCTGCGGCGGAACCGTGAAGCCGGATGTGGTCCTCTATGAGGAGAGCCTGCATGACGGGGATATGGATCGGGCCATCCGGGCTATCCGCAATGCGGATCTGTTCATCGTGGGCGGAACATCACTGACCGTGTACCCGGCAGCGGGTCTGGTGGAGTATTACCGGGGAAAACGGCTGGTGCTGATCAATAAGTCTCCCACGCCCTATGACCGCTATGCCGATCTGGCCATCGCGGAGAGCATTGGAAAGGTGTTCCGACAGTGCGTGTTGGAGTAAAAGGTGTTGGTTTTGATGCCGTCACCCCGGAGCAGGCGATGGAAAAGGCTCTTGCGCTTTCTGCCGAGGATGGCTGCAAATATGTAGTGACACCCAATCCGGAGATCGTCTGGCTGGCCAGAAAGCAGCCGGAGCTGCGGGACGCGCTGAACGGCTCGGACCTGGTGATCCCGGATGGGATCGGGATCATCTATGCCTCCCGTATACTGGGCGAACCCCTGCCCTCCCGCGTACCGGGGATCGAACTGGCTGCCGGACTACTGCTGCATATGGCGGAACAGGGTGAGCCGGTGTATTTGCTGGGAGCAAAACCCGGCGTTGCGGAACGGGCGGCGGAGAACCTGAAGGCGCAGTATCCCGGCTTGAATATCGTGGGTACGGGAGACGGATATTTTCAAGAGGACGGTCCGGTGATCAGCCGGATCAATGCCTGCAAGCCACGGCTTATGCTTGTCTGCCTGGGTTTTCCCCGGCAGGAGCTTTGGATGGCAAAGCATCGGCATGAACTGGACGTGGGCCTGATGGTGGGCCTGGGCGGATCCCTGGATGTGTTTGCCGGCGATGTGAAGCGTGCGCCGGACGCTTGGTGCAGACTCAATCTGGAATGGTTTTACCGCCTGCTCCATCAGCCCAGCCGCCTGGGAAGGATGATGAAGCTGCCGGTTTTTCTGCTTTCGGTGGTATGGGAAAGGCTGAGACATGGGAAAACTGATCGTGTTTGAAGGGGTGGACGGCTCCGGTAAATCCACACAGTATAAAAGGCTGTGCGGCTATCTGAAAGAGCGGGGCATTTCATTCCGCAACCTGGTATTTCCCCGGTATTCCGAGCCTTCCTCCACTCTGATCCGGATGTATCTCGGCGGTCAGTTCGGGGATAAGCCCGGGGATGTGAATGCCTATGCGGCCTCCACCTTCTTTGCGGTGGACCGTTATGCCTCCTATGTGCAGGACTGGCGGGAGTATTATCAGACGGGCGGCCTTATCGTAACAGACCGTTACACTACGTCCAATGCGGTGCATCAGGCCTCCAAGCTGCCGCCTGAGGAGCGGGAGGAATTCCTGCATTGGCTCTCCGATTTTGAGTACGGGCGTATGGGCCTGCCGGAGCCGGATCTGGTGCTGTTTGTGGACGTGGAACTGGAGACGGCCCTGGAGCACTTGCGAAAGAGGGAAGCGGAGACCCACACTCAGGCGGATATCCATGAACGGGACAACGTCTATCTGGGAGCGAGCATAGAGGCCGCAAGGACTGCAGCTGAGATATACGGCTGGAAGCGGCTGGACGGCAGCGCCGGTGTTGAGGAGATCACAGCCCAGGTCATCCGGGAGGTACAGCAGCTATGGAGATGAGTCTGCGGGAGCAGAAAAAGCAGGTGCGCAGGGAATTGAGAAAGCGCATCGCCGCTCTGGATGAAAAAGAACTTGAAAAAAGCAATATCGGAATATATAATAATTTGTCCCGCCTGCCGGAGCTGTTGGCGGCGGAGACCGTGTTCCTGTATTGCAGTACCGGCCATGAGGTGGATACCCGAAGGCTGATCGCCTTCCTGCTGGAACGGGGGCAGACCGTTGCTCTTCCGGTGAGCCTGGCGGATGGAGAGATGTATTTTGCCCAGTACCTTCCGGGCAAACTGCAGGAGGGACGGTATTTCGGCATTCTGGAGCCGGGGGAGGACGCCAGGCGTCTGGAACCGGAGAAGGGCGGACTCATTATCGTTCCCGCTCTGGCCTATGACCGCTGCGGGTATCGCATGGGGCAGGGCGGCGGTTATTATGACCGCTATCTCAGCGCGAGAGACCTGTTCTCTGTAGGGATCGGACGGGACTGCCTCCTGTGTGACCATGTGCTTCGCGAGGAACATGACGCGCCGGTGGACTGCCTGGTGACGGAGACCGGGGTATACCGGTTTCCCCGGACAAAAGAATAAGGAGGCCCCTTTCGGAGCCTCCCCGTTCAGCGTTCAGCAGCTGCAGCCGCAGTTGTTGTTGCAGCCGCAGTTCGTCTCGCAGCCGCAGCCGGTGTTGCATCCGAAGCTGCCGCCGCAGCCCCACAGCAGGATGATGATCAGCAGGATGATCCAGATCCAGCAGCCGCCGTTGGTCGAGCAAAACATGTGTTTGTTCCTTTCCCCGCGCCGGAAATCTCGGCACCCCGGTTGCGCGGAAACC
>JAEEGL011458664.1_pt1 | contig 12547 bp, 11 predicted proteins | sample 9134231 | NCBI WGS metagenome assembly JAEEGL01 (sample SAMN16246548, study PRJNA631951) | gut metagenome | biome: gut microbiome; feature: rumen; material: fiber-attached | host: Bos | place: Iran: Karaj | collected 2018-10
AGCGCAAGGGGTGCCGCGGCAGGTATGGCGGTTTCTCTTTGAATCCGCCGTATCTGCCGGTCATCTGCTTCGCCGCGCCTGCTGTTTCTTCCGAGTATAGCCCCAAGCTCCCGATTTTTCAAGAGCGCGTTTCACGCTTATGGGAGAGGCGGCCTTTTTATGGCTTACAGGTTCCGCATGGAACAAAGCGCAGGGCCAGCAGCTCTTCCCGTGTGCCGAAGAATTCCAGACGGTTTTCCTGCCGGATGCTCCGTGCGCTGGGGCAGGAGGGGAGATGGAACTTTCCCGTGTTCAGATTGACCACATAGTCGGCCTCTTTCTGTCCGTTCGAAGGGTTTATGGCTTCTCCGGCTCCGGCGCTGTTTTGCCCAATGCCGGAAAACAACTCCTTTGCCTCGCGCTCCGTTTCAAACACAAGACTCTTCCCGTCGCTGACGCAGCGGATCCACCCCTGAAGATCGGTTCGATAGAGGGAGGTACCGGCGTCCCGCAGGCGGGAGAGCACCGCCTGCGAGGGGTGCCCATAGGGGTTGCCCGCCCCCGCCGAGATCACGGCGGCCTGCGGCGCGACCGCGCGCAAAAAGGCATAAGAGGTGGAGGTGTCGCTTCCGTGGTGCCCCACCTTGAGCAGGGTACTCTCGAGCGCGAAGCCGGAGTCCAGCAGATCCTGCTCCTCCTCCCGCTCGGCGTCGCCCGTAAACAAAAAGGAGGTCTCTCCAAAGCTCACCCGCAGCACCAGCGAGTTGTTGTTGCTCTCATTTTGCTCCCGCAGCGGGCCGAGTACCTGCACCTGCGCTCCTCCGAGGAAGAGGCGGTCTCCCGGCGCGGGCACGGTGACAGATACGCCCTGCTGCCCGAGATATTTCAGAAAATTCAAAAAGGCGCGCTCTTCGGCATGCTCCGCAGAGGCAAGCGCCAAACCCGCCTGCGCTGCATTGAGGGCGCCGGCCAGCCCGCCCGCATGATCTTCATGAGGGTGCGTGCAGACAACGCAGTCGAGCCGCCCGATTCCTTCTTCTTTTAAATATGTATAGAGCAGCGACGAGTCGGCCGCGTTGCCTCCGTCGATCAGCATGGTCTGCCCGTCGCAGCGCAGCAGAGCGGCGTCGGCCTGCCCCACATCGAAAAAGAGGATCTCAAGCCGGGTCCCGTTCGGGTCGGGCTCCCACGAGAGTCCCGTCAGCTCCAACTCCTTCAGCACGCCCTGCCCGACCAGACGCTGCGCCAGCGTTCTGTCTTCGCCCTTGAGCCTGGCAGAAAGCGCCGCATAGGAGACCGAGACCACGTCGGCCCGCAGAAAGCGCGCCGTGTCGGTCCCCTGCGGCAGAATGCCGGACTGCCGCGCAAGGGCAAAGGGATCCGTCCATACAAAGTCTCCCTCCGCATCCGAATACCCGAGGGCGCGCAGCACAAAGGTGAGATACATGGCGCAGTCTGCCTCGCCCATCCCGAAGCGGGTCTCGGAAACGCCGCGGGTGAGCCCCCGCTCCAGTCCGAAGCCAACATAGGGGGCGGCCCAGACCGGCACGTCGGCAAAGGGGCAGGGATATGCCGCCTCCAGCGCCTGTTTTTCACAGCCGAGCAGGCGGATGAGCATCACCAGCGCCTCGGCCCTCGTCGGTGCGCGCGATAGATCAAAGTCTCCGTTTTCCTCCCCCAGAAAAAGGCCGAGCTGGGAGAGCCGCTCGGCCTTCGCCTGTTGCACGGAAAAGTCCTTCTCCTTTGCCGAAGCGGCTTCCAGTGCCAGAGCCGTCCCCCTCAGGGGGAGAAGCGCAAGGAGCAGCGCAAGGCACAACGCTGTGACTTTTTGTCGTTTCATGCTCTCCCCCTTTTCCGTGCCGACACAGTTTTTAAACCCTATTTTCTCTTAGAATTCTTTTTCTTCCATGATATGCCGGCTCCAAAGATAGGAGCCAAAAAGCACAAGCAGCGACACGGCGGACAGCGCCAGCACCCACGCCTCCGGCGAAAGCGACGAAAGCCTTTCTCCCAGGGAGGAGGCCGCCCCGCTCAGGATGAGCCTGCGGACTCCCACAACGACCAGCACAGCGCTTCCGAAAAAAACCGCCAGCGCAAGATGCGATTTTCCGGCCCCATATTTGAGCTGGATCGGCAGCATCACCGAAATCCCCAAGGTCAGAGGGATCATCATGGAGGCAAGGGTCGGCAGTTCGGCCGCCGCCTCCGCCATTCTTCCCTGCGCCAAGGCAATGCCGCAATAGATCAGCGTTGCGACGCACCATCCTGCGAGATCGAGCAGGATGCAGAAGAGATACTTTTCATCAACATAGGTCTTTCGGTCGACGGGCAGGGTCATGAGAAAGAGAAACCCGTTGTCGAATTCATCATAGCTCACGGTGCCGACCGCAAGAAGCACACAGAGCGAAATCGTGTAGCCGATGATATACGTGCTGTCCATGGTCATGGCCATCATCAGGGCGATTGCCGCATACATCAGCAGCGTTTGCTTTCTCTGGGCAATCAGCCGAAAATCCTTTTCCAGCAGTCCTCTCATTGCAGCGTCCTCCCCTCTGCGGATGTCATCATCAGGATCAGATCGTCGATGCCGCCCTTTTCGATCAGAATCCCGGGGTAGTTCTCGGCATAATAGCGTTTTTGATCGGTGAAGCACAGATATCCGTTCCCCTCCGGCCGCCTGCTCAGCAGATACCGTGGATCAAGCCGAGCATAGGTTTCGGCGTCGACCCTGAGCAGACCGTATTCGCTGAGCAGCACGTCGGTATCCTCATGGAGCAGGATCTTTCCCTCATGGATCAGATAGAGATCGTCGCACAGGCCCTCGAGATCCGAGGCGATGTGCGAGGTGATCAGCATGGAGCAGTCCTCATGCTCCGCGGCATACCGCCGGATGCTGTCGAGCACCTCCCCGCGCGCCTCCACGTCGAGTCCCGTCGTGGGTTCGTCCATCACCAAAAGTCCGGCATCGTGGCAGAGCGCTGTCAGCACCCGCAGCTTAGCCTTCATCCCGGTGGAGTAGTGCTGCAGCTGCTTGCCGAAGGGCAGGCCCATTTCCTCGCAGGCGCGGCGGAAGGCGGTCTCGTTAAAATCAGGATAGAATTTTGCCAAAATGCGCACGACCTCTTCCAGCTTCAAATATGCGCTGAAGCCGGAATTCGAAAGGGCCGTTCCGATCTTCAGCCGGTCGGCGGCACGGAGCGACGCGGCCTCTTTTCCAAACACCGTCACCTTCCCGCCATCCGGCCGGATCAGCCCGAGCAGCGCCTTGATCACCGTGCTCTTTCCCGCGCCGTTTTTCCCCACCAGCCCCGTGATGCGGCCGGCCGGAATCTCAAGCGACACATCGAGGGCAAATGCTCCATATTGTTTTTTGAGCCCTTCAATCGTTACCATAACAGTCCTCCAGCATGATTTCCATGATTTCACGCACCTCGTCCCGTGAGAGGCCCGCGGTTTTCGCCCTCTGCACGGCGAGGGAAATCTCTTCTTCCACCGCACGCCGGCGCGCCTCGGCCGCCAACTCCCTGTCGGTCGCGGCCACAAAGGTGCCCTTTCCGTGCACCGTGACCACAAAGCCCTCCTCCTCAAGCCGGTCGTAGGCCTTCTTGACGGTCAGGGCGCTGATACGAAGCTGCGCCGAAAGCGCACGGACAGAGGGGAGCGCATCGTTTTCCCGAAAATCCCCTCGAATGATTCCGTTTTTCACCTGATCCATCAGCTGTTCATACAGCGGAATCATCGAGGAATTGTTGAGCAGGATGTTCATGATCCCTCTCCTTTCTTGCAAACAGTATATAACAGTATATATCTGTTGTCAAGCCGTCTACCGGATATTTTTTCGGGATGCGCAAAATCAAAGCAGGGGAGAGGCCGACTTGCTTGATTTCCCCTGCGTTTCCATGGTACAATACTGAAAATCCCGCTTTGCAGTCCTTTTTATCCGGTGGAAGAGAGGCCTCAGCGGCGACGGCAACCAGGATCCCATGCGCCGACGTCTCTGCAGTGCGACGGCCTGCGGCGCGGCGACCGGCATGGGTAAAATATCAAACAGTGAGGAGGCACAGACCATGAACTTTTTGAAAGACGGACTTCGAAAGGGAATCGGCGAGGGAATCGGCAAAAGCCTTCAGGACGCGGTCGGCAAGGCGGTTGAAGCCAAGGTCGCGCCCGCTGCCGAAAAGCTCGCGGACAAGGCCGCTGAGCAGATCAACGAGACGATTCAGGCGGTCGGCGAGGCTACCGACGCTCTGGGCGAGGCCGTAAACGAAGCGGCAAAAGGCGTTTCCGAGGCGAAAGACGCCTTTGGCGAAGCGGCCCAGGCGGCAGACGAGGCCGTTCAGGAGGGCGCGGCGCAGACCTCCGAGGCCGGAAAAGCGGCCGGCGGCTTTGCAGCCCTGGAAAGCATGCTGGGCGGATTGGTTCAAAAGGCCGAAACCTATGCGACCGAGCTCAGCAAGAACTTCAAGCACTGCCCGAACTGCGGGGAAGACGTGCCGGCTGAAAACACGTTTTGTCCCTCCTGCGGCACCAAGCTGCCCGAGACCACGCTGGCCGAAGACGTTCTCTGCCCCTCCTGTGGCAAGCAGAACCTGGTAGGCACCAAATTCTGCACGGCCTGCGGCACCAAGCTGCCCGGCTGGGCGGCGCAGGAGGCTGCCGAGCAGGCTGCCGCCGCCGAGGAAGAGGCTGCGCGGCTTCTGGAAGAGGAAAAGGCCAGAGCCGAGGCCAAGGCGGCCGAAGAAGCTGCAAAAGCAAAGGCTGCCGAGGCGGCAGAGGCAGCCAAGGCGAAGGCCAAGGCGGCGTTGGATATGGGCGGCGCCGTGCTGGGTTCGCTGTTCAAGAAAAGATGACCATGGCCCCCGGCGGGGGAGCGCCCTGTGCGGTCGGGGAGTGCGATCCATCAAATCCATCCGTCTCAAGCGGACGAAGACGACATGCCGGCTGCGTCCAAAGCCTTACGGAGCCCGGTATTTCCAAGAAGAAAGGGGCAAAGGTGAGTATTATGAAAAATCCCATTGCGACCATTACCATGAACAGCGGCAAGCGCATTGTGCTGGAACTGCTTCCCGACTATGCCTATAATGAAGTGTGCAGCTTCATCTCTGCCGCAAAAAAGGGCTATTTTGACCATTTTGCAATCCAACGCATCGTGCCCGGCTCCTGGATCGATGTGAGCTACAACGCCTTTTTCCGGGAAGAGTGCCAGTATTTCCTGCCCAACGAGCTCAAGGAGAAAAAGGAGATCAAGATCCCGGAGCTCGGCGATATCTGCCTTGGCTACTATTCGGCCACCGAGGTCTCGGGAACGGAATTCTTCTTCCCGCTGCGCCGGGCCGAAGAGCTGCGGGACACCTGCCCCGTATTCGGAAAGGTCATCGAGGGGGTCGACGAGCTGATCCGCATCTCCGAGGTGGAAACCTATCCCAACCCCAGCTTCGACGCCTTTGTGAAAATCAACCACCCCAAGTATCCCGAGGTGATCGTGAAGGTTGAGGTCGACACCTTCGGCGAGACCTATCCCGAGCCGCGCAAGCTGACCCCCAAAAAGCGCCCCTCCGTCTGGCCGGCCTTTGCCTGAGCCGCATTCCAAAAGGATTTCCCTGAGCTGCCGAATCATTCGGCAGCTCTTTTTTGTCTTGCGTTCTGCCCTCTCCGCTCGATCTCCCTCCTCCGCGGCGCTTCTCTCCAGCAAGAAAAGCGCCCAGGAGCGCAAAAAACCCCTGCGACACAAGCGTCGCAGGGGGAACGGCGCACGACAGACAGGAAAGCGGTCGGCCGTCAGAACCACTTTTTGCGCCGGCCGATGGAGATCAGCACCCAAACGGTCACGATCGAAAGCGCAATCACATAGAGATATCCGTATTTCCAGGTGAATTCGGGCATCGACTGAAAATTCATCCCATACCAGCCGACGATGATGGTCAGCGGAAAGAAGATGCTGGTGAGCACCGTGAAGAGCTTCATCGTGTTGTTGAGCTTGATGTCGAGATAGGAGGAGTAGGCGTCCTGCAGGTGCTCCACCGAGCTTCTGAGGCTGTCGGTATCCTCATACAGACGCTGGATCTTCTTTGCCGTGTTGTCGAGATAGAACAGCCGCTCCTCTTCAAAGACCCCATTGGCGTTTTCCACCACGGCGTCCACGACGTCCAGAAGCTGCGCATAATAGGTATGGCGCTTGGAGAGCAGCTTCTTGAGCCGTAACAGATCGGCGTTGAACTCCCGATCGATCTCGCTTTCCAGCAGCTCCTCCTCTTTTTCCGACAGCAGATTTTCCATGGCCTCCATCACCATGTGATCGCCTGCCAGCAGCTGACCCAAAAAAGCGGAGAGCAGCTTTTCACAACAGACAGCGCCTGCCGGATCCTGCTCCAGCACGGCGAGATATTTGGCCTTCGTGGAACCGTCCCAATCCGCGATATCCACCACCAAAATCAGATTTCTGCGCAGAAACAGGGCGATCCGGTCGTCTTCTCCCTCATCGGCATTCAGGATGCGCAGTTCGGTAAAAGTGTAATCCCTGTGCGCCTCCACGCCCGAGCGGAAAAACCCCTCGGCGTTTCGGCAGGCCCTTACCGAGCTCTCGTCGAATCCCAGGCGGACATACAGTGAGGCCAGTTCTTCCACGCTCACATATCCCGCCGTGAGACCCGTTTCGTCGATCTCCTCCGGCTCAACAGGCTGAAATCCGGTTTCCGTAAACGCAAAAAACATCGCGGCTTCCTCTTTCGTCTTCTGGATTCTGGCATTCAGTGTAGCACGAATGCTCCCCGATTTCAAGAAACTTCCTGCGGCGCCGCGCCGGGCAAAGGCTTACCTCCAGGTACTTTTTCATATAAATCTTCTTCGATTTTCTCGGGTTCCTTCACCTCGTCTTCACCGGTTGTCCATCTTTCCCTGTATACTTGTGGGTAGACCGAACCCGAAGCATCCCATTCTTTTCGGAGGAATTGCCATGAACCTGATCAAACGCATCTTCTCTTTTGCCGCAGCCCTTTTGATGGCCCTCAATCTGGTCTCCTGTGCCGGTCAAACGACATCCGATCCCGAGGCGGATCACACCATTGTTTTGCACTCCGAGCTGACCGAAAACGGCGGGTATACCCACACCGCCCTGCTCGACGGGCAGCCTGTGACCGAATACGACTACACCTGGAAAGTCGACCCCACCGTTTCCCACGACGCGGTGAAGGACTGTCCGGCCGAGTACTACACCGGGACCGAACCGGGGGACGAGGCCGTTTACATCGCGCATGATATCTTCTACTATCCGGAGCTTCCGGAAGAGGAGTTTGTCTGTGTGCGCTACGACGGCGATGATGAGTGGGCCTACTACTATCCCACCGAGGAATACGGCGACTATATTTTTGCAACGCTGCCCACTTTGGGAAACAGCCTGCCCGTCTCTATGATGCATTCGGAGGATGAGGCCTATCAGAATGCCGTGCTGCATATCACACAGGCCGGAAGCTACCGCATCGAGGGCGAGTGGCATGGCCAAATCTGGATTGACCTGGGCGACCCCGACGAGACCTTTTCCGATGAGACCGCAAAGGTCACCCTTCTCTTGAACGGCGCGGACCTCACCTGCACCGTCGCGCCGGCCGTGGTGTTCTACTCGGTTTATGAATGCTGCAACGCCTGGGAAGGGCAGGAGACCCACTCCGCCGCGGTCGACACGACCGGCGCGGGCGCAAACGTGGTGATTGCCGACGGCAGCGTGAACAACGTATCGGGCGCAAACGTCTTTCGGATGCTGAAGGCCAAATACAAAAACGACGACGCCTCCGAAGAAGGGGCAAAAACGCAGAAAAAGGCTCGCAAAACCGACGCTGCCTTCTACTCCTATGTCTCTTTAAACCTTGACGGCGGCAGCAAAGGAGACGGCGTTCTCAACATCACCGGCGGCTATGAGGGGCTCGACTCTGAGCTTCATCTGACCGTAAACGGCGGCAATCTCAATATCTTCTCCCAGGACGACGGCATCAACGTCAACGAGGACGACGTCTCGGTGCTGACCGTCAACGGCGGCACCGTTCACATTCTCGCCGGTCTTGGCAGCGAGGGGGACGGCGTGGACTCCAACGGTTACCTTGTGATCAACGGCGGCACCGTGATCTCCGCCGCAAATCCGGGCGCGGATTCCGGGCTTGATTCCGATTGCGGCAGTTATATCAACGGCGGTACCGTTTTGGCGTTGGGCTCTGCCATGGACTGGGCCGAGGCAAACGATGCAAACGATTCCGGCGCCGTGACCATGAATCTTCAGTTCGCCGAATCCCAGAGCAGCACCGAGGCCATTCTTGTAACCGATCCCGACGGCAAGGTGGTATTTGCCTACGATCCCGACAAGGACGAAGTGGCCGGCACTCTGGCCCGCAGCTATCGGGGAGCCATCCTCTCCTGCGCAGGGCTTGAGGTCGGCAAAGGTTATCTCGTCTATGTCGGCGGCGACCTGGAAGGCGACGAGACCGGCGGGGTCTATGATCCATCGACCGTCACAGGCTTTTCGGGCGCTGTGCAGCAGTGCTATGCCGGAACCGATCTGGGCGGCCGGGCCCGCGGCGGCATGCTGCCTGACGGCGCGGACCGGACTCCACCGGAGGGCGGAAGGAACGACTTTCTCTCCGGTGTCACCGACAACGGCGACGGAACCATCTCGATCTCCGAAGAGGCGGCAGGACGACTGCTTGAGCAGGCGAAGCGCTTCAACGGGGAACTCACCGTGACTGCCGAAGATCTGACGGCCTGCACCACCTTCGAAGAGGTGAACGCGCTGCTGGGGATCCCCGTCGGGCGGGGCGACCGGCCGACCCCTCCCGACGCACAGCAGGGCGGCTTCGACCCCGCGCAGGGCGAAACTCCTCCCACCCCTCCCGAATGGGCAGAGGGCGCTCCGCCGGAAGGCGGCTTTGGCCCCAACCGGAGTCCATCGGATTCCGGAACGGAGGCTGAAACTCTTCAAACCACCTTCACGATGACTGACAAGGTCAACGGGTTCTCCGGCGTGCGCGACGTCTTGGCCGCCGCAGCCTCTTCCGGCCCGCAGAAGGCCGCCGCTTCCGCCTGATCGCAGGAGGCTTCCCGCAGGCGCGCGATGCGGCACAGTGCCGAACAGGCCAGACAGTTTCTTTGACAAACCAACTTTTTCTTCATTTTTTCCAAAGGAAGAACGGCGTGACTTTTGTCACGCCGTTCTTCCCATTCTTATATCCCCGGATGATCGGTCCAAGATCAGCGGTTCAGCAGCTTGTTCAGATCCTCCTCCGGCGTGCTGATGGGTGCGATCCGAAAGGTCTCCACCAGATAGTTCAGCACATTGGGAGAGAGGAAGGCGGGCAGCGAGGGCCCCAGCAGGATATTTTTGATGCCCAGATGCAGCAGGGTGAGCAGGATGCAGACCGCCTTTTGCTCATACCAAGAGAGCACCATGGAGAGCGGCAGGTCGTTGACGCCGCAGCCAAAGGCCTCTGCCAGAGCCACCGCGATCTGAATGGCGCTGTAGGCGTCGTTGCACTGTCCCACATCCATCAGGCGGGGGAGTCCGCCGATTTCGCCGAGATCCAGGTCGTTGAATCGGTATTTCCCGCAGGCCAGCGTCAGCACCACGGTGTCGGGCGGGGTCTGTTTGACAAATTCCGTATAGTAACTGCGCCCGGGCCTCGCCCCGTCGCATCCTGCGACCAGGAAAAAGTGCCGAATGGCGCCGGTCTTCACGGCCTCGACCACCTTGTCCGCCGCCGAGAGCACCGCGCTCCGCGCAAAGCCGGTGGTGACCGTGCTTCCGCCGTTGATTCCTGTGAAGGGCTGATCGTCGGGATAGCCGCCCAGCGCAAGCGCCGCCTCGATCACAGGGGAGAAATCCTTCTCGGGCCCGATGTGGGGGAGCTCCGGATAGGAGACCGCATCGGTGGTGAAGAGCCGGTCTTTGTAGCTCTCCTTCGGAGGCATCAGGCAGTTGGTGGTGTAGAGCACGGGAGCCGGAATGCCGGCAAATTCCTTTTGCTGATTCTGCCAGGCCGTGCCGAAGTTTCCCTTGAGATGGCTGTATTTCTTCAGTTCGGGATAGGCGTGCGCCGGCAGCATCTCTCCGTGGGTATAGATGTTGATCCCCTTGCCCTCGGTCTGCTCAAGCAGCAGCTTGAGATCCAGCAGGTCGTGCCCCGTGATGACGATAAAGGGCCCCTTTTCCACTGTGAGCGGAACCGTGGTCGGAACGGGCATTCCGAAGGTCTCTGTGTTGGCCCGATCCAGAAGCGCCATACACTTCAGATTGACCTCTCCCACCTCCATCACGACCGGCAGCAGCTGCTCCATACCCCAGTCCTTCATGCCGATGACATTTAAAGCCTTGTAGAAAAACCGGCTGACCTCGGGATCTCTGTAGCCAAGCAGGTCGGCGTGGTAGGCATAGGCCGCCATGCCGCGAATCCCGAACAGAATGAGGGATTTCAAGCTGCGGATGTCCTCGTCGTCCTCCCAAAGGGCACGCATGTCGTAGTTGTCGGTCCTCCCACAGGACGCCGCACAGGATGCGCAGTTCGGAACCAAAGCTCTCTTGGCAGCCTCCACGCGGCCGATAAGCGCTGCAATGGTCTCGTTGTTGAAGTTGACGTTGGTCACAGTAGTGAAGAGCCCCTCCAGCACCAGCCGGTCGGTCTCCTCGGTGAGCAGCGATTCATTGCCTGCCGCTGCGCGGGCCAGTCCGATCAGGGCGCCGGTCAGCGCATCCTGCACGGCGGCGGTGTCGGCCCGCTTTCCGCACACACCCGCAAGACCGGCGCAGCCCTTGCCGCCCGCCGTCTGTTCACACTGGAAGCAAAACATGTTGTTTTCCACGATCTTCTCCTCCTATTCCCGAATGGTTCCGTCGGTGCCGATAGTCACCACCTGCCACGGAAGGAATTTTCCGCTGTCTTGCAGCGCTTTCTTTGCCGCGTTCTCCAGTCCGCCGCAGCAGGGCACCTCCATACGCAGAATGGTTACGCTGCGAATGTCGTTGTCCCGAAGAACGGCGGTCAGCTTCTCGCTGTAGTCCACACCGTCGAGCTTGGGGCAGCCGATCACCGTGACCTTTCCCCGCATGAACTCCCGATGAAAGGCCGCATAGGCATAGGCCGTGCAGTCTGCCGCGATCAGGAGCTTCGCCCCGTTGAAAAAGGGCGCCGAGGCGGGCACCAGCTTGAGCTGACAGGGCCATTGCCGAAGCTCCGACTCCGTGGCCGCCGCCTGCATTGGCTGAGAGAGAGCCGCGCGCTCCAGCGTATAGGCTCTGCCGCCCGGGCAGCCGGAGGCAGGAAGGCTCTGTCCCTTTTCCCGCATCTTCTTTTGTTTTGCCGCAAGCACGGCCGCCTCGTCGTAGGCGGGGGCCTCGCGCTCCTCAAAGGAAATGGCGTTCACGGGACAGGCTGGCAGACAGTCGCCAAGCCCATCGCAATAGTTCTCCTGGACAAGCTTCGCCTTTCCGTCGACGAGTTCGATAGCCCCTTCGTGGCAGGCTGCTGCGCAGATCCCGCAGCCGGTGCAGACCTCCTGATCGATATGAATGATTTTTCTCTTCATCCTTGCTGCTCCTCTCTTCCGGAAGGATTGCTTCCCCCTTGACTTTGTGTCTTCATTATAGTATGTTGAATCCAACAAGTATGTTTGATTTCAAACAAGGAGCTGTTTTTTTGGAACAATATCTGTTGATTTTGCGGCACTGCCCCTTTTTCAACGGGATGACCGACCAGGAGATCCTTTCGATCTTAACCTGTGTGGAGGGCAGGGTAATCTCTCGGGAAAAGGACGCCTTCCTTTTCCGTGCGGGCGACTCCACCTCCGAAATGGGGCTCGTGCTCTCGGGTTCGGTTTTGATCATCCAGGAGGATCCCTGGGGACGCCGGAATATTCTGGCCAAGTGCGCGGCGGGCGACTTCTTCGGGGAACCCTATGCCGCCACGCCGGGCTCGGTTTTGAATATCAGCGTGGTCGCAAGCGAATCCTGTGAGGTTCTGCTTCTCAATGTGCGAAGAGTTCTTTCCACCTGTCCAACCGCCTGCGGACATCACAGCCGCCTGATTCGGAATCTTGTCTCCGTGCTCTCGCAAAAGTTGCTGCTTTTCAACGACAAAATCACCCATATGAGCAAGCGCACCACCAGGGAAAAGCTGCTCTCCTACCTCTCTTCGGAGTCGATCCGGCAGGGGAGGCTCTCCTTCGACATCCCATACGACCGGCAGCAACTGGCCGATTTTCTCTGCGTGGAGCGTGCCGCCATGTCGGTGGAGCTTTCCAAGCTGCAAAAAGAGGGGCTGATTCAAACCCACCGCAACCATTTTGAGATCATCGCATCTCTGGAATAGGCAAAAGGCCGCCCTTATCCCTGTTTTGCCGGGGTCGGCACCGTTTTTTGCGACATCAAACAAAAGAAGGAGCAGACCTTGCGGCCTACTCCTTCTTTTGTTCATGCTATCCCTTCACAGTTTTCGCTTTACAGTTTGTCGACGAAATCCTGAATCAGGCGGTTCACCCGTTCCGGTTCGTCGGCGCTGGCATTGTGTCCGGCTCCCTCGATCCACACAATGGGGAT
>JAEEGL014857938.1_pt1 | contig 12547 bp, 8 predicted proteins | sample 9134231 | NCBI WGS metagenome assembly JAEEGL01 (sample SAMN16246548, study PRJNA631951) | gut metagenome | biome: gut microbiome; feature: rumen; material: fiber-attached | host: Bos | place: Iran: Karaj | collected 2018-10
CTGTATTCCGCTGCTCCGAAAACGCGGCCTGTCGCTGCCGGAAGAAGCGGTCCGCCGCGGTCTGCGGGAGGTCCGCTGGAAGGGCCGCTTCGAGCGGCTCGCCGACCGGCCGCCCGTCTTTTTCGACGGCGGTCACAATCCCGAGGGCGTGGCGGCCGCCGCCGACACGGTCCGCCTCTATTTCGGCGGCCGGAAGATCACCGTCGTATCCGGCGTACTGCGGGATAAGGACTACCGAGCCATTGCCGCCGAGCTCGCGACGATTGCCGATACGGTCTTTACGGTCTCCCCCGATAACCCCCGCGCGCTGCCGGCGGAAGAATACGCTTCAGTCTTTGCCGGGCTCGGCGTGACCGCGATTCCTTGCTCCGGCTATCCGGAGGCAGTCGGCGAGGCGCTCCGGCATGCGGAAGAAGGCGGCCCGATCCTCTGCGTCGGCTCGCTTTACGCCTACGCCGATTTCAAACGAGCGCTGGCTTCGCATCTGCCCCCGTCCGAATAATCGCCGTCAAGGAGGCCGCTCCATGAAAAAAACCGCAGCGAAAAAAACCGTTATCCGCTTTCTTCTGATCCTGGCGGGACTGTTTCTCTGTCTGGTCGTCCTGAATCTGCTTTTCGACAGCGGCCTTCTGACGTCGCTGTTCCGGAAGAAACCCGCCCCGTCCGAACGGACCCCGGTCTTTCTCTTCAATCCCGATTACGACGAAAACATTTTCGAGGACGAGGCCTATCTCGACCTCAATCGCTATATCTTCTATACGGAGGGCGCGCTCTCGGTCTACCTCGCCGGTGAGAACGATTTTGCCGCCATGGGACCGGCCGCCGCTTTCTTCGGCGACTATTTCGACGCCGTGATCCGGGGGGACGCCGCCCGCTTCAACGCCTGCTTCACCGCCGAATATCTGGCCGAAAAAGGCGAAAAGGATCGCTTCACCATGCAGCAGCTCTACGACATCGAGGTCACCAAACTGTCGGAATATCTCATCAACGAGGACACCGCCGATCCGATCACCGTCATGGAATTCGACGTCTCCTACCGGATCCGGCGCAACAACGGGACCTTCCGCGACGATCTCGAGAGCGGCGCAGCCAGGCCGCAGGTGTATCAGCTCTACCGTTCCCTTACGGGAGAGATCCTGATCCAGTCGATCTCGGAATACCGACGCCGCTGACGCCTTTTTCCGCAAAACAAAACCGCAGGGAAAGACCTTCCCTGCGGTTTTCTGTTTTTCTTTTTCTTACGATCCGCTTTCCGGGACCGGAAGCGGTGGGAACGGTCTGATGCCCGGCGCCGGGAACGCCGGTCTTTCGCCGTCCGTTTCCTCCCGGCCGTCCGCCCGGCGCTCGCGGTCCTGCGTCAGATAGCGCTCGGCCTGCGTGGAGAAGAGGGTGTAATACTGCTTCCCGGCCGCCATCAATTCGGCGTGCGTACCCACTTCGACCACGGCGCCGTTCTGCAGCACGACGATACAGTCGGCCGTCGTCGCGCTCGAAAGGCGATGCGATACGAAGATCGTGGTGCGATCGCGCCTGAGCTCGTCGAACTGCCGGTAGATCTCCTGCTCGGCGATGGCGTCGAGTGAGGCGGTCGGCTCGTCGAGGATCAGGATATCGGTATCGCTGTAAAACGCCCGCGCGATCGAGAGCTTCTGCCACTGTCCGATCGAAAGCTCGATACCGTTTTGCTCGAAATATCGCATCAGCGGCGTCTCATAGCCGTTCGGAAGCGCTTCGATGAAGGCGTCGGCGTTGCTCTGCACGGCCGCGCGGCGGATCTCGCTCTCGGTCGGATCCTTCGTGATCTGCCCGAAGGCGATATTCTCCTTCACGCTGACCGCGTATTTCCCGAAGTCCTGGAAGATGATTCCGAAGGCCGCGTAGAGATCCTCCACCGCGTATTCCCGGATGTCGTATCCGTCGAGCAGGATCACGCCCTCGGTCGGATCGTAGAGACGGGTGAGCAGCTTGATCAGCGTCGTCTTTCCGGCGCCGTTGAGGCCGACCAGAACCACGGTACTCCCGGCCTCGATCACCAGATTGACGTTCCGGATCACGTCGCGCTCTGTCCCCGGATACCGGAAGGAAACGTTTTTGAATTCAAACCGATGCGCAATATTGCGCACCAGCTTGCGAGGTTCGGCAAGAGACGGCACGACGGTCTTTTTCTCGTTCATGAAAACGATCATATTGTCGATGAAGAGGGTGCCCTCATAAATCGATCCGATCGTCGAGATCAGCGCTGTGATGCCGGCGGCAATGCTCGTCAGCGCGCCGGTGTAGTAGGAATAGTCGCCGATCTGGAATTCGCCGCGCGCCACGCCCTTGGCGATAAAGAAGAAGAGCAGGCAGTTGACGACCGTCGAGAGCAGCGTGATGCCGATATGCCAGACGCCCTCCGTCACGAAGAGTTTCTTCAGTCCCTTGAAGTAGCGGCGGAAGACCTCCCGGTACCGGCTGATAAAGGTATCCGACAGCCCGAACATCCGGACCTCCTTGACCATATCCTTGTTGGTCATGAGGCCGGAGTAATAGCTCATCTGACGGCGGTCCTTGGAGCGGTGCCGCATATACAGGAAATTCTTTTTCCGGTACACGAAGCTGACGATCGCCGAGGGAATACTGAGTGCAGCGATCACCAGCGGCGCCACGGGGCTGACCGCCCACAGGATCACGATAAAGGAGATCATGCTGATCGCCGTGCTGATGATATTGAAATTGGCGTTCAGGATCTGGATCGGGCGATGGCCCGCTTCCCGGCTGGCGTTCTCGAGTTTTTCATAGAAATCCGGGCGGTCATAGTCCGCGAGATCGATCTCCTTCGCTTTATGCATGATCTTGACGTTGACGTGATTGACGACCAGCTCGCCGGCGATGTTGATCAGGATATTGTTAATCTGAGAGACCAGACGCGTGACGAACAGATATCCGAAATAGAGGATCAGCAGCAGCATAATACCGCGGAGCAGCGCCTCGCCCCCGCCGTAGGACTCGGCCAGCCGGTTGAGCAGCTGACGCGAGATCATGGCCCCGACGACCGGCATGACGCCGTTGAAGATCGCCATGAACATCATGACGAACAGGATCCACGGCCTCGTCTCCCACACCAGTTTGAAAATGTAAAACAGCCGGTAAAAGAATTTCGATACCGTCCGCCACACAAAGCCCGGCACCTCCCGCAGCGACGTCGGTTTCTTCTCCTTCAGATTATCGGTCGCCGTCCCGGGGGGCGGTCCCATCATCGGTCCTCCAGGTCCCACTTTCCGTGTCTCCTTCCGAATTGTTAGATTGCTTACAATTATAGCACAAAATCCCGTCCCGCGCAAGAGAATGCGCCGTTTTTTTGTGCGAAGGTCCGATGTTTTTTCCGAAAACCGCCTTTTTTTGCTTCGCCGGGGCTTTTTCCCTTGCATTCGGCCTCCTTCTGTGCTATACTGGATGGGAAATCAACCGCCGAAAGGAATTCCGACCATGGCAGAAAACACCATCCTGGCTTCGGTCAACGGCTTATCGATCACAGAGCAGGACGTAACCGAAGCAATCTACGCAATGGGTCAGCGCGGCCGCAACCTTCAGAATCCGAAGGGACGCGCGCTGGTTCTTGAACAACTCATCGACCGCAAGCTCCTGCTCGCATCGGCCAAACGGGATCTTCTTGAGTTCGATCCGGTCTTCAAGGCCGAACTGGCCGCCGCCAAGGACGAGCTTCTCACCAAATTCGCCATCAGCAAAGCCATCGAGGGCGTACGCGTCACCGACGAGGAGGTCCGCGCCTATTACGACGCCCATCGCGACGAAATGCGGGCGGGCGAAACGGTCCGCGCCTCCCACATCCTTGTCGACAGCGAGGAAAAAGCCGCCTCGCTCCGGGAAAAGATCGCCGCGGGAGAAATCTCCTTCGCCGACGCCGCCCGGGCCGAAAGCACCTGCCCCTCCCGCGAACAGGGCGGCGACCTCGGCGTCTTCGGCCGCGGTCAGATGGTAAAGGAATTTGACGAGGCCGTTTTCGCGATGGAGCCTGGCGAGCTTTCGCAGCCGGTGCGCACGCAATTCGGCTGGCACCTCATCCTGCTCGCCGAAAAGAACGCCGACAGCGAATTGTCCTTCGAGGAGATCCGGGAGGAGCTGAAAGACCGCCTGCTCGCCGAAAAGCAGCAAAAGGCCTACACCAGTAAGATCAATCAACTGAAGATCCTCTTCCCTGTTGACCGGTTCTGACCCGACGGGACCGAAATCCGCCTTTCCGACACCCCCGAAAGGAGTTTCTCCGATGTCTGCTCTTTCTCCCGGCATCGTATCTTTTCTGATCTGGCTGCCCTTCATCCTGCTCGCAATCGGATGCGGCGCGGTCTTTACGATCCTCGGCTATAAGCGCGGCGCGGCAAAGGCCGCCCTGTCGCTGCTCGTAACGGCGCTCACCGCCGCGCTGTCGGTTTTGCTGGCACGTCTGTTCTCGACCTCGGTCGGTTCGATCCTCAACGTCGCCGTCCGGGATGTTCTGACCGAAAGCGGCGGCTTACTCTGGGAAACCGAATCATTCTCGGCGCTGATTATCGGGATCGCGACCGCGCTCGGCGCGCTGATGCTTTTCCCGCTGATCCTCCTGATCCTGCTTGTTCTGCTCAAAAATCTGACCTCCTTCGTCTTCACGCAAAGGATCCCGGCGCCGAAGTCGGCCGGAAACCGCCTCGGCGGAGCGGCGATCGCGCTGGTCGACGCGCTTCTGGTCGCTTTTCTGTTCCTGCTTCCGCTTTACGGGACGCTTTCCGTCGGAAACGAAGTCGTCCGGGCCGCGGAATCCTTCACGGAGGAGAGAGATCACGAGTTCGCCTCAGTCGATACCGGGGATGTCTTCAGCCTCCTCCGCGCCGCCTGCGATACCGGGCTCTCCCGCCTCTCGGGCAAGTTCCCCTTTTCGTTTGCCTACGACGGTCTGGCCGGTTTTTCCTATCACGGCGACCGGATCTGCCTGTCCCGGGCCGCGAAAACGACCGCCAGGACGGCCTATTATCTCAATGAACTGCGAAAAGGCGACGAAAGCGCCAAGGAGCCGGCGCTGGCCGCCCTCGACCGCGCCGAGACGCTCGTCACCGGCAACGATCTCTTTCCCGGCCTGGTCCGCGCTTCTCTCACGGAGCTGACCGCCGGCGGCCGGAACCCGATCCCGGTCTCCTACCGCGGCCTCGACGACGAGCGCGTGCTGCGCGGGGATCTGGTCTCGCTCTTCGACGTTGCCCGCGCCGCCGTGAGAGACGACCTAGTCAGTACCCTTTCGCATCCGTCCGACATCCCGTCCGAAAAACTCAAGACCTTCTCCCGGTCGTTGGCCGCGGCGCTCAACCGCACCGAATCGCTGGCCGAATTCAAGGCCTCGCTGGTCGAATACGCGGTCGGGCTCGCAACCGACAGCGCGATCTCCGCGCTTTCACTCTCGGCCGACACCGTCGGAGAGATCCGCTCGATCATCGGCACGATCCCGAAGGCACCGCTCTCCGAAAAGGAGATCGGACAGGAAGGAGACGCCCTGTATCTGATCCTCGTCACCCTGCTGGAGCGGGATTCGAGCGATCCCGGGCGCAAGATGGGCAACCTGATCGAGGGCCTCTCCCGCCATCCGTATTTCGGCGTGGAGAAAGCCTCCGCGATCGCCCGGCTCCTGCTGAACAGCCAGACCGTTCCGGTCGGAGACACCATCGCCGACAATATTCTTGACACCCTGCAGGATTCGGTCTCGAAACCCGTCGGCGAATCCGAATTCGGGGACTTCACCTCAGCCGCCTACAGCGCCGCCTCGGTCATGCAGGAGCTGGCGGAAGGCAGCGTCGGCCCGGAACCGATCGAGGCCTTGCTCCGGTCGGATCCCGACGCGCTGACGCAGATCGGGAATACTCTGAAAGAAGAGATCGCCGCCTCCGGTAATGGCGCCGACGACGCCTCCGAAAAGATCACGCAGCTTTTCTCGGCCCTCCCGGAAACCGTCGCCGGACAGGAGCTGTCCGACGAAAAGATCCGGGAAGAAGCCTCGGCGCTTTCCGAGATCCTCTCGGCCGGGACCGGCATCGCCGATCCCGCGCAATCACTTGCCGACGGCAAAATAACGCCGGACGAACTGATTGACACATGTCTGCGGTCCGATATCCTGATCGGAACGCTGTCTTCTCTGATCGCCTCCGACGGGCCCGATCCTCTCTCGCTGCGCAGTTCGCTCAGCGAGGAGGAAGCCCGTGAACTGACCGATCTGATCCGGAACAAGGCGGCCTCGGCCGACGCCGAAACCGCCGCCAAACTGGAGACCGTGGCCGATTTTCTCGGCCTCCGTCCCTGATCAGACGAAATCCGAAAGGAAATCTCATGAATCCGGAATCTGTTTATCTCACTCTCGGCGTCAGCCGTGAAGTCTTCCGCTTCGGCGAGGAGATCGCGGCCGGCCTTTCCGACCGCTTCGCCGCCATCGACCGCATGGCCGAGCTCAATCAGGGCAAGGTCCTGGCGGCCATGCAAAAAAACCGCGTCAACGCTACGCATTTCGCCGCCACGACCGGATACGGCTACAACGACGCCGGACGCGACGTGCTGGAGCGCGTCTACGCCGACACCTTCCATACCGAGGCCGCGCTGGTCCGCCCGCAGATCACCTGCGGGACTCACGCGCTGGCCGTCGCCCTCTCGGCCAATCTTCGCCCGGGAGACGAACTGCTCTGCCCGGCCGGCGGCCCCTACGATACTCTCGAGGAAGTCATCGGCATCCGGGAATCTCCCTGCTCGCTGCGGGAATACGGCGTTTCCTACCGGCAGGTCGAGCTTCTCCCCGACGGCTCCTTCGACTATGAGGAGATCCGCCGGGCGGTGAACGAAAAGACGAAGCTCGCCGCCATCCAGCGCTCCAAGGGCTACCGGACGCGCCCCTCCTTTCCCGTCGCGCAGATCGGCGAACTGATCGCTTTTCTGAAAAAGCTGAAGCCGGATCTGATCGTTATGACCGACAACTGCTACGGGGAGTTTGTCGAAGAAACGGAGCCCTCCGACGTGGGATCCGATATGACCGTAGGATCGCTCATCAAGAACCCCGGCGGCGGTCTCGCGCCGGTCGGCGGCTACATCGCCGGCACCGCCGCCTGCGTGAACCGCTGTGCCTACCGGCTCTCGGCGCCGGGACTCGGGCAGGAGGTCGGAGCCAATCTCGGGCTGCTGCCGTCTCTCTATCAGGGCTTTTTCCTCGCGCCGATCGTCACAGCTTCGGCACTGAAGGGCGCCGTTTTCGCCGCCCGGGTGTATGAGCGGCTCGGCTTCCGCGTGGTTCCCGGCTCCGGCGAGTCGCGCGCCGATATCATTCAGGCGATCGAGCTCGGCTCCCGCGAGGCGATGCTCGCCTTCTGCCGCGGGATCCAGGCGGCGGCGCCGGTTGACAGCTACGTCACCCCGGAGCCATGGGCGATGCCTGGCTACGACAGCGAGGTCGTCATGGCGGCCGGCGCTTTCGTACAGGGGTCCTCCATCGAGCTGTCTGCCGACGGCCCGATCCGTCCTCCCTACGCCGTCTATTTTCAAGGGGGACTGACGTGGTATCATGCAAAGCTCGGCGTTCTGATGTCGCTCCAGAAACTGGTCGACGAAAAAAACATCTCCCTGTAAGTCCTCCTCCGGACGGAACCCTACAGCCGGCCGGAAACCGACTTCCCGAAAAAAAGAAAAAGCGCACCGTCTCACCTTTCCGGTAAGACCGTGCGCTTTTTTGAAAGCTGTCTCGTTGATTCAACTGCAGAATTCGCTCATACAGCGCTCATAGGCGGCGAGCGGATCGGGGGCGGCGGTGATCGGGCGGCCGACGACGATATAATCGCTGCCGGTCGCTTTCGCCTCGGCCGGCGTCATCACCCGTTTCTGGTCCCCGACGTCGCCGTCGGCAAAGCGAACGCCCGGCGTGACCGTGAGGAATCCTGCCCCGCATACCTCGTGTACCCGGCCTGCCTCCCGCGGCGAGCAGACCACGCCGTCGAGCCCCGTCTTTCGGGCGTTCTCCGCATAGCGCATCACAACTTCCTCCAGCGAAAGGCCGCGGATCAGCAGCTCCTCCCGCATAACCGTCTCGTCTGTCGAGGTCAGCTGCGTGACCGCGATCAGGATCGGTCGCGTTCCGTCGGGGCGCGTCAGTCCTTCGAGCGCCGCCCGCATCATGGCGCCGGCACCGGCGGCGTGAAGATTCGTCATATCGATCTCGAGCCGCGACAGCACCGCCATCGTTTTGCGGACGGTATTCGGAATATCGTGGAGTTTCAGATCCAGAAAGATCCGATGGCCTCTCCGCTTCAGTTCCCTGACAAACTGCGGTCCTTCGGCGTAATAGAGCTCCATTCCGATCTTGAGAAACGGCCGGCGGTCGCCGAAAACTTCGAGAAAAGCCATCGTCTTGTTCCGATCCGCGAAATCGCAGGCGACGATCACGTCCTTGCCCATGTTATAATCCTCTCTTTTCTTGGTGCGCCGCGCCGATCATCTCGGCCAGCGAGTCGATCCCGTACCGTTCCATCACGGCCGGCAGCTCGTCCAGGATACGCCGGCAGGCCAGAGGATCGACCAGATTTGCCGCGCCTATCTCGACCGCCGATGCTCCGGCCAGCATCATTTCGATCACGTCGGCCGCGCAGGAGACGCCGCCCATCCCGACGATCGGGATCTTCACGGCCTCGTAGACCTGCCAGACCATGCGGAGCGCGACGGGTTTGACGGCGGGACCCGAGAGGCCTCCCGTCGTATTTGCCAGCACCGGTTTCCGGGTTTTTAAATCGATCCGCATCCCGAGCAGCGTATTGATGAGACTGATCCCGTCGGCGCCGGCAGCCTCGCAGGCGACGGCGATCGCGGCGATATCGGTCACGTTCGGGGAAAGCTTGATCAGGATCGGCTTTTTCGTCACGTTCCGCACTGCCCGCGTCACCGACGCCGCCGCTTCGGGCGAGGTCCCGAAGCTCATGCCGCCGCCGTGGACGTTGGGACAGGAGACATTCACCTCGAACCAGCCGATCTGCTCCTCGCCGTCGAGTTTTTCCGCCGTCTCGGCGTAATCCCGCAGCGAAAAACCGCTGATATTGGCCATAATCGGCTTGCGGAAGCAGGCCTTCAGTTTCGGCAGTTCCTCGGCGATCACCCGATCGACGCCGGGATTCTGGAGCCCCACGGCGTTGAGCATCCCGCCCTCACATTCGGCGATCCGCGGCGTCGGATTGCCGAAGCGCGGCTCTCGCGTCGTCCCCTTGAAGGACAGCGAACCGAGGCAGTTGATATCGTACCATTCGGAAAATTCGTACCCGAAGCCGAACGTCCCGCTGGCCGGGATGATCGGATTATCGAGCCGGATCCCGCAAAGCGTAACCGACGTATTCACCATACGATCTCCTCCCTTTCCAGCACCGGTCCGTCCCGGCAGATCCGCTTGTTTCCGTATTTGGTGCGGCAGGTACAGCCCATGCAGGCGCCGAAACCGCAGCCCATCCGTTCTTCAAAACTGTATTGCCCGCCCGTCACGACGACCGATTCCACCGCGCGGAACATCGGCATCGGGCCGCAGGCGTAAAAATAGGTGTACGGATCCCGCAGCGCGCCGATCCCGTCGGTGACGAAGCCCCGGATCCCACAGGAACCGTCGGCCGTCGTCACGATCACCCGGCAGCCGAGCGAGCGGAATTCCGACTCGTAAAAGATCTCCTCCCGGCGGTTGAAACCAAGGACGGCCGTCACGGTCTTCCCTTCGCGGAGCAGCGCCTTCGCCAGCCCGTAAAGCGGGGGGATCCCGACGCCGCCGCCGATCAGGAGCGGGCGGTCGCCGCTCTTTGCGGTATCGAAGCCGTTACCGAGCCCGACCAGAAGATCGAGACGGCTGCCGGCCGATAGCGCCGCCATCGCTTCCGTTCCGGCCCCGACGACTTTGTAAAGCAGCGTAAGGCGCCCCTCTTCCCGGTCGCAGACCGAGATCGGGCGGCGCAGATACAGACCGTCGAGCCGGATATTGACGAACTGTCCCGGCCGTGTCAGGGCCGAGGTGTCTCCGGCGAGGACCATCTCCCACACCGTTCCGGTCAGCGGCCGGTTGGCGGCCACGGTATAGAACCCCTGTTTCATTTCTTTCCTCTTTTCACCGTCAGGAATCGATCGTCGAGATCGTCAGCGTCGTCTCCTCCAGCACGTCGAGCAGGACGCGGACGGTATCGAGCGCCGTAAAGATCGTGACGTTGTTTTCGGTGGCGACGCGGCGGATCTGATAACCGTCGCTGGCCTGCCCCATCGAACCGATATCCCGCGTATTGATCACGTAGGCGATATGCCCCTGCCGGATCGACTCGGTGATCTCGTCGCTGCCGTCGCTGATCTTCCGGAGCACCCGTGTCCGGATCCCGTTCTGCTTCAAGAACCGCGCAGTACCCTCGGTCGCCTCGATATTGAAGCCGAGATTGTAGAACCGGCGGATCAGCGGCAGGGCCTCGTTCTTGTCCTTGTCGGCGATCGTGGCCAGGACCGTCCCGTAGTTCTGAAGCCGCATACCCGAGGCCTGCAGGGCCTTGTAGAGCGCCCGGTTGAGTTTATCGTCATACCCGATCGCCTCGCCGGTCGATTTCATTTCCGGGGAGAGATAGGCATCGAGCCCCCGGATCTTGCTCCAGGAAAAGACCGGCACTTTCACATACCAGCGTTTCTTTTCGTCCGGGTAAATATCGAAGATTCCGAGCTCCTTCAGCGACTGTCCGAGGATCACCTCGGTCGCGATGTCGGCAAGACTGTATCCCGTCGCCTTCGAGAGGAACGGCACCGTCCGGGAAGACCGGGGATTGACCTCGATCACATAGACGTTTTCGTTCCCGTCGACGATGAACTGAACGTTGAAAAGACCGACGATCCCGATCCCGAGACCGAGCTGCCGGGTATAGCGGAGAATGGTCCCTTTCACCCGGTCGGAGATGCTGAAGGCCGGATAGACGCTGATCGAGTCTCCCGAATGGATCCCGGTGCGCTCGACCAGCTCCATGATGCCGGGCACGAAGACCGAGCGGCCGTCGCAGATGGCGTCGACCTCCACTTCCTTGCCCTGAATGTATTTGTCCACCAGGACCGGCTTGTCCTCGTCGATCGCGACCGCCGTTTTCAGGTACAGCTTCAGCTGTTCCTCACCCGCCACGATCTGCATCGCGCGTCCGCCGAGCACGAACGAAGGCCTCACCAGTACCGGATAGCCGATCTCGGCCGCGGCGCGGAGCCCGTCTTCGATCTTCGTGACCGCCCGACCGGCAGGCTGCGGGATGCCGAGTTTCTCCAGCATCTTCTCAAAGCTGTCCCGATTTTCGGCCCGGTCGATGGCGTCGCAGTCGGTCCCGATGATGGTCACGCCGCGCGCCCGCAGCGGCTCGGCCAGATTGATGGCGGTCTGGCCGCCCAGTGAGGCGATCACGCCCTCCGGCTTTTCGAAATCAACGATCGCCATCACGTCCTCCGGCGTCAGCGGCTCGAAATAGAGCTTATCCGCCGTGGTGTAATCGGTCGAGACCGTCTCGGGGTTGTTGTTGATGATGATGGCCTCGTAGCCGGCGCGCTTGATCGTCTGCACCGCGTGCACCGTGGAATAGTCGAATTCCACTCCCTGTCCGATCCGGATCGGGCCGGCGCCGAGGACGATGATCTTCTTTTTCCCGCTCAGCCGGGAATCGTTCTCCCGCTGATAGGATGAATACAGATAAGCGATATACCGTCCGGTATGCAGCGTATCGACCATACGAAAGACCGGCACGATCCCGGCTTCCTTCCGCATCCGGCAGACCGACAGCTCGTCGGTCCCCCAGAGCCGGGCGATAAACGAGTCGGAAAAGCCGAAGATCTTGGCCGACCGAAGCGTTTCCCGGTCTCCCGGGCACGCGGCCAGCTTTCGCTCCATACCGACGATGCGGGCAATGCTCTCCAAAAACAAACCGGTGATCATGGTGATCTCATGCAGTTTTTCGAGCGAAACGCCGCGCCGGATCAGCTCGGTGACGGCAAAAACACCGTCGGCACGGAATTCCCTCAGATAGGTTTCGATCTCCCCGGTCGGCATCGCGTCGAACTTGGACAGATGCAGGTGGCAAACTCCGGTTTCGAGCGAACGAACCGATTTCAGAAGGCACTCCTCCAGTGTTGAACCGATCCCCATGACTTCTCCGGTCGCCTTCATCTGGGTCCCGAGCGTATTCGGGGCCGTCGTGAACTTATCGAACGGGAACCGCGGGAATTTGGCCACGATATAGTCGAGACTCGGCTCGATGGCCGCCGTTCCGCCCGCGACCGGGATCTCCTCGAGCGCCATCCCCACCGCGATCTTGGCGGTGACGCGGGCGATCGGGTAACCGGAGGCCTTCGACGCCAGCGCCGAGGAACGGGAAACGCGGGGGTTGACCTCGATCAGATAATACTCGCTCGTTTCGGGATGAAGCGCGAACTGCACGTTGCAGCCGCCTTCGATCTTCAGTTCCCGGATGATTTTGATCGCCGAATCGTTCAGCATCTTCAGATCGTGATCGTTCAGCGACAG
>JAEEGL014994145.1_pt1 | contig 12547 bp, 7 predicted proteins | sample 9134231 | NCBI WGS metagenome assembly JAEEGL01 (sample SAMN16246548, study PRJNA631951) | gut metagenome | biome: gut microbiome; feature: rumen; material: fiber-attached | host: Bos | place: Iran: Karaj | collected 2018-10
AATCTCACCTGCTTCAAACTTTGGGAGAACCCTCTCAAGGAAGTAGTTGCAGTCATAGATGTTCTTGAAATACCAGGCCCCACTGTTGGGGACAGTCCAGGACCCCTTGATATATTTCGTGCTGGGTGTCATGTATGCCTGGTTGTCAGTATACTGATCCTTGACAAAGGTCAGGCTGTAGTTGGAATGTGATGGAAGGATATTCGTGTACAGCCCATTTGCATAATAACCCAGCTGAGAGGCTTCGTTAAGGTACTTCTCAGGAGCAATCTGTGAGGTCGGTTCCTTGTCCAACAAACTGTTGCAAGATGCAAAGAACACCAAAGATGCCAGGAATAATGTGATATATCTGTTCATATTGTCGTCGGATTTAGAGGGTTATTGCCAGACCGCAGGCCCATGTTTTCTGGATAGGATATCCAATACCGCTGATCCAATCGTTTCCGTTGATTCCCTCAGGGTCAAACACGGTGGACAGCTTTGTACCTGTCCAGAGGTTCTCTCCTGTAAAGAACAGGCGAAGGTTGGAGACCTTGAACCTCTGAGTCACCTTCTGAGGAAGTGTATAACCGAATGTAAGATTCTTCAAACGTATGTAGGATGCATCCTGAAGGTATTTTGTCTGCATGTACTGGTTCTTCGCATTAAGCAGAGGACGAGGATAATATGAATCAAGATTCACGTCAAGATTGCCAGATGGCTCATTGCGGAAATAGTCAAGATGCTCCTCGAAGCCAAGCATATACCATATGTTCTGGTTGCTTGAAGCCCAGAAAGCAACGTAACCGGGCCAAAAGTCCCTCTTGCCTACTCCTTGGAAGAAAACCCTGAAATCAAAACCCTTCCATGCAGCGGTCAGATCAAGTCCGAACTGGTACCTGGGCTGATCATTGCCAAGCTTGATCAGGTCACCATGGTCATCCAGAGTGCCGGATTCCATAGAGATGACGCCATTGCCATCCAAATCTGCATACATGATGTCACCGGCCCTCCAGTCAGTGCCGAGCCATGACTGTCCGCCATGGGGCAAGGTGGCGAGATGCGCCTTCATCTCCTGGTCTGTCTTTGCAATGCCGAGCGTCTGCAATCCCCAGAAATCACCGACATGGCTGCCCGGATAATATGAGTAAATCATATTGGTCATCAGGAGCTTCGACTCATTCGGGTATTTAAGGATCTCTGTCTGGCTGTCTGAAAGGACAAACCTGACACCATAGTCCACGCCACATTTCAGATGGTCTTTCCACTGGATTTCCAAGTCGAATCCATAGGTGCGAAGGTCAGTGTTATTGGTGCTCGGGACATTAGCTCCCAGAACGGCCGGAAGTTCCTGTGCCGGACCCACCATATCAGAGGTCTGTCTTGAGAAAGATTCCAGCGAACCGGTCAGGCGGTTATTGAACGCACCGACATCAAAGCCGACGTTATATGTGCGCACAGTCTCCCATGTAAGTGATGAACTGATCAGCTCAGGAGAATAGGCAGTATTGGTCGCCTTTCCATTCTGGAGCCAGGAGCCATTTTTGATATACACACCCATTGTCTGAAAGGTTGGATACCAGTTTCCTGTGTTCTGATTACCGAGCGTACCATACGATGCCCTGAACTTCAAGGTGTTCACATATTTGGTGAGTCCTTTCCAAAAAGGTTCCTTCGCGACATTCCATCCGGCAGAGAATGACGGGAACCAGTTCCAGCGGTTCTCGGCACGGAAACGTGATGATCCATCGTATCGGATATTGGCTTCAAATAGATATCGGCCATCGTAGTCATAGTTGAGTCTGGCGAAATAACCGGCTGTCGCCCAGCTCGCATTGCTGCCCCAGACGTTTGGCTCCACATACTGTCCGGAATAAGTATAACCGGTCGTAAGGTTCATCACAGCGAGGTCCTCACTGATGACGCCAACCCTCTTCATTCCGGAATTGCCGGTGAAGTAATCCTCATACTGCATTCCAGCCATGAACTTGAAATTGTTTTTCTCAAGGGAAAGATTATATGTGGAATATACATTGAGGGTCAAGTAATTGTATTTCACGTTGTTATCCTGAACAAAGCTTTCTCCGTTCCTGACGAAAGCGTCTCCGTAATAATCATGGGCATAAGTCATCAGCCTTGTCATGTGCTGAGTGTAGTTCTGAGAAGTATAGTTCAGTTCCGCGTTAGTTACCCAGTTCTTGACCGGCTCGAGCGTCAACGTGAAATGATGGTTCAGATTGTCGGTGACCTCATTGGAACGGCCACCATTGACCATCAGCTGCAACTGCTCATTGTCCATATAGATATATCCGTTATCGTCATACCCGGGAACTTCAGGCCAGCTTTGGCGTGCCCAGTCGGCAAAGAGAGATGACGTAAGGTATATCGGACGGTCGTAAGTGGTCCTGTTGTACCTGAATGAATAATTGGCAGTCATCCAGTCAGTCAGCTTCGCGTTGATCTTTGCAGTAGGTGTAAAACGCCTATAAATGTCATCGGTAACAGAAAGAAGGCCATGCTGGTCAAGCAATCCCATGGACATGTAGAATGAGTACTTCTCGTTACCGCCTCTCATGCTCACATTATGTTCCTGCGAAAATGAGTTATTCTTGAAATACTCCTTGAAGCAGTTGACATTCGCATTGGCCTGAAGATAGCCGTCAGCCCAGTATTTAGGGTTGTCGGGGTTCTGAATCGAAACCGTAGTGATCTCACCGTCAATATATTGCTTGATGCGATTAACCTGGTCCGGATTGAAGAAGTCCGCCACATTTGAGTTGCGACAGGCATCGTTGGCAAGCGTTACGAAATCATATGAGTTCAGGATTCTTGGCCAAAAGGTTGGACTGGACCAGCGAAAATTGTTGTTGTAGTTCACAGAGGGTTTTCCGTTCCCTCCGGACTTGGTCGTAATAAGTATGACTCCGAAAGGGGCACGGGATCCGTATATGGATGATGCGGCTGCGTCCTTAAGAACCGAGATACTCTCAATATCCTGCGGATTAACCGTATTGAGGTTTCCCTCTGCACCATCAATCAGAACAAGAGGCGAGGCATTTGAGCCCTCGCCAATCGTACCAATACCTCGTATATCCATTAATGGCGTCGAATCCAGAAGTCCGCTGGACTGCGATATGTTCAATCCGGCCACCAATCCCTGAAGAGCTTGAGTGGCACTCTGAACCGGTCTCTGAATAATATCCTTATTGGAAACGGTTGCCACGGATCCGGTCAGATTGACCTTCTTCTGAGAGCCGAATCCCACAACCACGACTTCGTCCAGATATTCGGTATCCTCCTCCATGACAATTACGTAGTCCATTCCAGGTTTAACTTGAACAATCTGGCTGGTAAAACCCATACATGATACATTGAGGAGACTCTCCTTAGTAACCGGAATGGAGAAATGTCCATCATGATCAGATATGGTTCCTGTATTTGTGCCCTGAATGAAAACGCTGGCCCCAATGACGGCCCCTCCCTTTGCATCCAGAATTCTACCCGTTGTATACAGCTGAGGGGCTGTCTTCTGCTTGCTGTCAGCATTCTGCGGTTTATTCGAGACAACGACAGCGTTGTCATTGACTGTCCACACCACATTCTGTCCCTGGAATATCTTCTTGACAATATCTTCCAACGGGGCATTTTCAAATGATGCTGAAACTCGGGTGCCGAGGTCGACGCTGTCACTCTTCAAAACGAAACTGATGCCCTGGTTCTTCAACTGCTCCATCGCCTTCTCAACAGTGCAGTTGTCAAACTTCACCGTCAGATTCTGCGCCTGGAGCGACATAGATACAGCCAAAGCCACCAGTATTACAAAGCATTTTCTCATATTAGATTGGTTTTACAACAATTATACGCATAATGGACATAAATTAACTAATCAAGGACAAGGAATTTCTTATCGACATCCACGAAAGACCAATAATAATCCTGCGGTCAGTTAATCAATCTAAGCCTTTCATCCGTCATATATATGACCATCATCTTCATAGTTATGACCGCTAGATTCTGTTTCCCCTTCTTGCTATGTTTGGCTGTCGCTTGTTCGACAAGACAATCTGAAACAAATCCTGTTTATCTTGATTTTAGTGCCCCTATGGAGGAGCGGGTGGAAGATGCGTTATCCCGCATGACCCTTGAGGAAAAAGTCTCCATTCTCCATGCACAGTCCAAATTTTCTTCAGCAGGAGTTCAACGTTTAGGCATACCGGACATTTCCTGCTCGGACGGTCCAAACGGAGTCAGGCAGGAAGTGCTGTGGGATGATTGGCATCATGCTGGCTGGACCAATGATTCATGTGTCGCTTTCCCAACATTGACAGCTCTGGCAGCAACATGGGATCGCGAACTCGCAGGCCAATACGGCAAGGCTCTTGGCGAGGAGGCCCGCTTCAGAGAGAAAAACATCATCTTGGGACCCGGGGTGAACATTTTCCGCACACCTCTGTGCGGACGGAATTTTGAGTATATGGGCGAGGATCCTTATCTGGCTTCACAGCTGGTTGTACCATATATACGGAATATTCAAAAGAATGGCGTATCTGCATGTGTCAAGCACTTCTGCCTCAATAACGAAGAAACGTACCGCAACCAAACGGACGTATATGTGAGCGACAGGGCCCTGAATGAGATATATCTGCCCGTGTTCAAGGCAGCTGTAAAAGACGCAGGAACATGGTCTCTGATGACCAGTTACAATAAATATGAAGGGGATTACACATCACACAGCCATAAATTACTGAGCGAGATTCTAAAGGAAGAATGGGGGTTCGATGGTGTTGTTGTAAGTGACTGGGGTTCGATCCATGACACCGAGGCTGCAGTAAAGGCAGGAATGGATATGGAATTCGGAACGTCAGGATCCTATTCTGATTATTACCTCGCCGATCCATATCTTGCCGGATTGGAGGAAGGAAAATTCGACATGAATGAGTTGGATGACAAATGTCGTCGTGTGCTCCGTCTGATATTCCGTACCGCTATGAACCCGGAAAGGCCTTTCGGATCACTATGCTCTGATGAGCATTATGAGACCGCCAGAAGAGTTGGCGCTGCAGGTATCGTCCTCCTTAAGAACAACGGGGGCCTTCTGCCTGTCAGGAAAGACGTACACAGGATTGCGGTAATCGGTGAAAACGCCCTTAAGAAGATGACCATTGGAGGCGGTGCCGCTTCTTTGAAGGTACAGCATGAGATCTCTATCCTTCAGGGAATAAAGGACCGTGCCGGGGATGATGTGGAAGTTATTTATGCCAGGGGATATGTCGGCAGTCCAACTACATATCAGGATGGAATTCTCGTAGGAACGGAACTAATTGACGAGCGAAGTGCTGACGAATTGACTGCAGAAGCCATCCATGTCGCCGCCAGTGCTGATGTCGTTATATTTGTCGGAGGCATGAACAAAGACGGTGGTCAGGACTGCGAAGGTTTTGATCGTCCATCCATTGATTTGCTTTATGGGCAGAACGAATTGATCCATGCTTTGGCAGAGGCTAATCCCAATCTCGTCGTTGCCCTGGTCAGCGGCAATGCCGTATCCATGCCATGGATTGATACTGTGCCTTCCGTGTTGCAGACATGGTATCTTGGTTCCGAAGCAGGGCATGCCTTTGCGGACGTTCTGTTCGGTGATGTGAATCCTTCCGGAAAGTTGCCTTTTACTTTCCCGAAACAACTCGGGGATTCTCCGGCACACTATGCTGGCAAAGCATTTCCGAATCCGGATCGCAACGACTATGCTGAAGGCATCTATGTAGGATACCGGTGGTACGAAAAAAAGGACATCCAGCCGCTGTTCGCATTCGGGCACGGCCTAAGCTATACCGAATTTGAATATGGGCAAGCCAAAGTCAGCCGCGCTACCATAAGGAAAAAAGGTTCACTCCAGATTCGGGTGCCTGTAACGAATACAGGCAAGACTGCAGGCTCAGAAGTCGTCCAACTCTACATTTCTGATGTCGAATGTTCTTTGGACCGCCCCGAGAAGGAGTTGAAGGGATTCGAGAAAGTTTATCTGCTTCCAGGAGAGACGAAGACGGTAACATTCAACATATCTGAAGACCTGTTGCAATATTACGATGATACGGTCGGAACCTGGGTTTCCGAACCCGGCGAATTTGAAGCAAAGATTGCAGCCGCTTCTGATGACATAAGAAGAACCGTTCGGTTTTTCCTCAAGTAGCAAGGTGGAGATTCCTGTCTTTTCTGTTTATTCTGCGCCGGAAAGACAAGGATTGTCCTTTTTTTTCTTATGTTTGCATTTTGCTGATCCATCTGCACTTATATGAAAAAACTGGATTCTTTCTCCGGCCGGCTGACCCGGACAGTCGTCATCACGGTATTGGTTACCATGACCATTATCTCGGTGTTCGTTTTCCTGGTCGCGTCTTCAGGCATCCTGGTGTTTTCCAAGGCGCATTATTCCGACATCCTGGAGAAAGCCAACCGGGACATGGCATTGACCATGAGCAAGGTGGAAGTGGCAGCGGACAACATCATCGACGAACTGTGCTGGCATCTCGCCACACCGGAACTGGTGCTGTCGACGATGGAATATGAACTTAATGTCAACCGCCATATCCATGGTTGCGGTATCGGGTTCGTCGCGGATTTCTACCCCTCGGTAGGCCGCTGGTATGAGCCTTACGCCCTCAACGACGGGGGCAAGATCACCCTGAAAATCATCGGTTCCGAGACCCACGACTACTTCCAGTCCGAGTGGTATACCAAGGGGCTAGCATCTCCCGGAGGGGTTTGGTCCACCCCCTATCTGGACGAGGAAGGGGGCGAGACGGTCCTGTGCACGTTCTCCCGCTGCGTGGTCATGGAACCCGAAAAGGAAATCGCAGGTGTCTTTGGGGCAGATCTTTCCATCAGCGGACTCGCTTCCCTCATTCAGGAGAGCCTCCGGAAAGAAAACGAGGAATCCATCTTTTACGTTCCGGTGCGGGATGACCCGAAACAGCGGATCTACTGCTTCATCATCGGACCGGAAGGAGACTACATCGCGCATCCGGACCAGAACCGGATTCTCAAGACCAACTTCTATGACTTTGCCACCGGCACGGATGCCGACAGATACCGGAAACTTGGCGATGCGATGAGAGCGGGAGAGTCCGGGGATCTGTCGGTCGTGGTCGACGGAATCAGATCCGATGTCTATTACGCACCGCTGCTCCATTCCGGATGGTCCATGGGAGTTGTCGTCCCGACAGAACGCCTGCTGACGCCTGCCATCGCCTACGGCGCCATCATCATCTTCCTGATCCTGCTGGGCGTCCTCCTCGTCTTCCTTACCTGCCGCCGCTCCATCAAGAAAGCCTCCACGCCGCTCATCCAGCTCGCAGAATCGGCCCAGGAGATTGCGACCGGCAAGTTCGACACCTCGCTCCCGACCATCAAGCACAAGGACGAAATCCGCCTGCTCAGAGACTCTTTCGACCATATGCAGTCGTCGCTGGCCCGGTATGTCGATGAATTGAAGGAGACGACGGCCCAAAACGCGTCCATCGAGCGTGAATTGAGCGTGGCCCGCAGCATCCAGATGTCCATGCTGCCCACCTCCTGGCCCCCCTTCCCCGACCGGAACGACCTCGACATCTTCGGCAGCGTCGCTCCGGCCAAGGCGGTCGGCGGCGACCTGTTCGACTTCCGGATCCGGAACGAAAAACTCTACTTCTGCATCGGTGACGTGTCCGGCAAGGGAATCCCCGCCGCCTTGGTGATGACCGTGATCAGTTCCATGTTCCAGACCCTGTCCGATTCCGAAGACAGTCCGTCCCGGATCATGACCGCCATCAACGCCTCAACTTCGGCCCGGAATGAGAACCTCATGTTCGTCACGCTCTTCGTAGGCTCCCTTGACCTTTCCACCGGCGTGCTGCAGTATACCAATGCCGGACACAACGCGCCTGTTGTCATCACGGACGGAAAGCCTTCCTTTTTGCCTGTCGACGCGAACATCCCTGTCGGAATCATGGAGGACTGGACTTATTCCCAGCAAGAAACGGCACTATCTCCGGGTACGGCCCTTTTCCTGTATACGGATGGACTGACAGAAGCCACCCGGAGCGACGGAGAACTGTTCCAAGAGGAAAGGGTCCTGACGCAACTGGCCAACCTCGGTGAGAACAGATCCGCCGAGCGCCTCGTCGCAGACATGACCGCAGCCGTCAACCGCTTCATCGGAGATGCCGAGCAGAGCGACGACTTGACCATGCTGGTTCTTAAATGGCTGGGGAACCGCACGCAGGAATAGTTCCATACGCAGTCCTTTCCCTCATTGCGACCAGGAGTTCGATGAACTCCTCCGGCAGCAAGCGCTGGACCCTGTCCACCATAGCCTTCGGTATCTCCTTGTAGAAGGCCTCTGCAATCCCCCCGGTGATGCACGCCAGCGTATCAGAGTCCCCGCCGAGGGAGACTGCCTTGCGGATGGCGTCCTCGAAATCCGTGGAATCCAGAAAAGCGATGATCGCCTGAGGGACCGTCCCCTGGCAACTGTCCTCCCAACCGTAAACGGGATGCCAGTATTCCCAGGACTTATGCAGGTCGTACCCGTAAGTCTTCTCGATGTAATCCCGAATCTCCTCCTTCGTCTTTCCGTTACGGGCCAGGAAAATAGCCGCCGCGGTCGCTTGTGCTCCCTTGATACCCTCGGGATGATTATGCGTTATGGCCGCGGAGATGGCGGCAACCTGCTCCGTTTCCTCCAGGGTGTCGAAGAACCATCCCACGGCACTCACCCGCATCGCCGAACCATTTCCGAAAGAGCCGTAAGGGTGCCGCCCCGTCCGGGACGCATAAGGAGATGCCCCATACCGGTCATCGAAAGGGCGCAGCTGCCGGGGACGGAAAAGCCAATAATAGAAGCCCGTTCCATATCCGCCCATCGGGCAGGGGCAGTTCTCGGCGAATTCAATCATGGTATCCTCCAGCTTCTGGTACGTGTGTTCCGGGTCCGTGAGCAGCCATCGGGCGACGGCCATCGTCATGACACTGTCGTCCGTGTAGTTACTCTCCGAAAGGAAGAGCGTGAAATGGTAGTCTTTGGTATTCTGGAACTCGTAGGCGGAACCCACTGAGTCCCCAATGATTGCTCCTAACATGTCTTGATCAATATTTATCCGGTTAATCTTCCTGGTAAAACCGTGCCGCCCTTTGCTTTTCAAATCGGATTCTCTCCTCATAGGAGGCGTTCGGACAGTTCAGATTGAAGTTGTTCTCCTCCTCAACCCAGCGTTCGCGGGCGCGGCGTTCCTTCCGGAAGGTCTCGAGGGTCTTTTCTTCGGTCTTCTCGAACTTGATCACATTCGTGATGGAAAGGCTGACGGACACCCCGTGCACGTCGTGGTCCGTGCCCATGTAGGCAAAGGACCAGCCCTCGTCCTTCAGGTGCTCGACCAATGCCTTGATAGCGGCCAGGTTGTACTCGTGGGAAGAATTCTCATAGCCGTCCGTAATCACGGTTACGATGACCGAATGGTTCTCGTCCCCCTTCAGTTCCTTCTCGAGTTTGGTAAGGGTGCGCCCCATTGCATCGTAAAGCGGAGTGCAGGCCCCAGGCACGTAGGTCTCTGCTGTGAGGATGGCAGCCTTTGAAGGGTCAGCATTCCAGTAGACCTCATCGATGGATGCGCTGTCAAAGAGAACCAGCGTAATGAACTGTTCCTGCGTCTCCGCATATTTCGTCTGGGCGGCCTTCACGCCTCCGAGCACTTCGTTGAAGCCCTGGATGGCGGGCTTCTGGATGTCCCACATGGAACCGCTGCGGTCCATGATGATCACGTTGTACACCTTCGTTTTGTCAGTCTTCTTTTCCATGTCTTTGCGTTTTTTAATGTGGTTTACAATCATTATTCGTGTCATTTTGACGCAAATATAGGAGATTTTCGGAAATAATCCAAATTTTTTATGTCAATTTGACACATTTTCTTTGTTTTACCCGGAAATTGGGCTACATTTGTCCCTGAGATGGATAAAAACTACACTTACAAGCCCGGAGATACGTTCCCGTTCCAGTACAGGTACGAACATATGGGCGTCACGACGGACTGCGTCATCTTCACCTATGAAGACTGGAAACTGAAAGTCCTCCTTGTACGACGGGGAGGCGAACCTTTCAAGGGGAAATGGGCCTTTCCGGGAGGATTCCTGAAAATGGATGAAAACGCCGAGCAGGGTGCCCTTCGGGAACTCCGCGAGGAAACCGCCCTGGAACCATCCGCCATCGCCCAACTCGGTGTGTTTTCCGATGTCCATCGCGACCCGCGGGAGCGCGTGATTACCATTGCATGGTACGCCTTGGTAAAACCCCACGAGGTAGTCGGAGGAGACGACGCGGACGAGGCGGCCTGGTTCCCGGTTGACGACCTCCCTCCCCTCGCCTTCGACCATCGACAAATCTTTGAAGCGGCCATGGAGCGGCTCCGCCGGGACATCCATTTCCAGCCGGTCGGATTCGATCTGCTGGACGAGGAGTTTACCATCCCGGACCTCCAGCGCCTCTATGAGGCCATCCTGGGAGTCAAGTTTGACCGAAGGAATTTCCAGCGGAAGATCCTCGCATCAGGTATTTTGGATAGCGTCGGGAAAGAAGAAACGGATAACAGCCTGTACTGTTATTTCGAGGACAGCACAATGCTTTCCCTTCCCACAGCAAGCGTTCAGGAAACGGCCGCCGCGAAGAAGGGAAGGCAAGGAAGACACGGTATCCTTTTCCGGTTCAACCGGAAAAAATACGAAGAGATGAAAGAAGACGGCGGAAAAATGGAATTCTGACGGCTTCAGTCAACTTTTCAGAAAGAATCAGGCAATTCCTGCCATCAGGCGCATCAAGGTTTCCTTGGCGTCGCCAAGTTCCAGATAGACACCTTTTTCCCGGCTGTAGATCGGGTTTTCCACGCCGGCATATCCCGGCTTGAGGTCGTAGTTACACACGATCACTTCCGGGGCCTGGTCCACGTTGAGAACGGGCATTCCGTAAATCGGGGTTCCCACGGCGTTGCGGGCGGCCGGGTTAAGGACGTCGTTGGCGCCGATGACCACAACGGCATCCGCATTCTTGAAGTCGTCGTTGATGGCCTCCATCTCAAACAGCTTCTCATAATCGACATCCGCCTCGGCCAGCAGCACATTCATATGCCCGGGCATGCGTCCGGCGACCGGGTGGATGGCGAAACGGACGCGGGCGCCGCGGCTCTCCAACTTGTCCGCGAGCTGGCGGACCTGGTGCTGGGCCTGCGCCAACGCCATGCCGTAACCCGGAACGATGATGACATCCTTGGCCTTCGAGAGGACGGATGCCGCGGTGGGCGCCTCTTCGACAGGAGCAGCAGGCGCGGGGGCGGGAGCGGCATTCAACTGGCCGTCCAGCACTTTGACGCGGGCCTCGAGGTCGGCGACCATCGCCTCCAGTTCCTTGATTTTCTTCTCTAAATCCATAATACGTTGAACCAGTTCTTCGTTTTCGTTATCTTCAATGACAGGGATGGGGGTGGACGGCTTCATCGAACCGCCCGTGAGGATGCTCATCAGTTTGCGGTTCATGGCCCGGCACATGATCTGGGTGAGCAGAAGGCCGGAGGCACCGACGATACCGCCGACAGCGACCAGGAACACGTCGCCGATTGCCATGCCGGCGATGGAGCCGGCCACGCCCGAAAGCGAATTGAGCAGCGAAATGGTGATGGGCATGTCCGCTCCACCGACGCGGAGGGAGAACCAGAGGCCGAAAAGGGATGCGGATACAAACGCCCCTATGAGGCACACGGTCAGGACTGCACCCTGGGTAAAAGCGCCCGCTATAACAAAGGCCAGCGTCAGTACAAGGAATAGCAAAGTGCACAGGGCATGGCCCTTCCAGACGACCGGTTTCTGCGGAAGAATCCGGTGCAGCTTGCCGGCTGCGACCAGGCTGCCCACCAGCGTCACCATGCCCACCGCCACGGCCAGAAGCGCAGTGAACCGGACAAAGGCACTGTCTCCCTGGACGGACAGGAGGCCGACCAGGGCCGATGCTCCGCCGCCGAGACCGTTGAACAAGGCGACCGTCTGCGGCATCTGGATCATCTGGACCCGGACCGCCAACAGGCTGCCGACCAGCGCGCCGATGAGGATGGACACATAGATGGTCCATACCGACACGACACCGGCGAACAGCAGCGTGACGACGATGCCGCAAAGCATGGCGAAGGCCGACAGCAGGTTACCCGCGACGGCCGTCCTGACCTTGCTCATCATGGAGATTCCGGCGAGCACGAGCACCGCCAGAACCGCACTGATTATGATCTGCAACGCCGACATCCTTACTTCTTTTTCTTGTCGTACATCTTCAGCATCCGGTGCGTGCCCCCGAATCCGCCGAACACATGGACCGCCGCCAGCACGAGGGCCGGGCCGCCGGCGACATGGGCCCAAAGGCCGTCACCGGCGAGAAAAGCGACACCCGTCGCCACGATGGCACCGACGATCGTCACCCCGGACAGTGCGTTCATGCCGGTCATCTGCGGCGTATGGAGCAAACTGGGCACGGTCCTGATGATGAAATACCCCAGGACCG
>JAEEGL016869442.1_pt1 | contig 12547 bp, 6 predicted proteins | sample 9134231 | NCBI WGS metagenome assembly JAEEGL01 (sample SAMN16246548, study PRJNA631951) | gut metagenome | biome: gut microbiome; feature: rumen; material: fiber-attached | host: Bos | place: Iran: Karaj | collected 2018-10
AAAAGAAAGACCCAGTCGGCTGACGAGCTGATCGCACGAGACACAGAACTCGAGAAAGAACTGAGGAAAAAGGAAAAAGAACTGCAAGATGAGAAGGAGAAAGTTGAGATTCTAAAACGATCCCTGCACATCTTCATGCAAGCCGGAGAATGAAATGCGAAGCAATCTTCGCAAATCGAGCACTGTATTCTGTGGCGAAGATAATTATTATGGTACTTTGAGATTTACTTTTTACGATCATTTCGGTTTGGATACTCAGGATATGACAGAAACTCACCCATTTAACATTGTTTGTGGATATTTTCCGGGCTTTAGGCAATGGTATATTATTCAACATTGGGACGGTTTGGGCTCCCAAGTACAGCCACAGCCTTTTGTTACGCTTGTTTCATACACAGTAGTTGTAACTGGTTCGCTCAGTTAATTTGATGTATCATGAAAAGAAAAACAATAATAAAATCTGCCATTTTTGTATTAGTATGTGCTGTAATAGCCATAGGACTCTTCTCTTGTTTACATAAAAAATACCTTTATTATCGTTATGGAATGATTGAATATTCATTGTCAGACTTTAGGCATCACAAACATGCTTACCAAGTTGTAGCAACAAAACTGATGAATGCCTATCAAAGCGAAAGAAGAAAAAATCCAGATGTTTGTTCTTTAGTTGTTCGTGACAACAGTACAACAGTAACTGGAGAGTGGGAGTTTGAATTTAAAGATGCTTTAGACGATACTTATTTAATATCATCAAATGCCACTGAAGAAGAGATGACCTGCCTTGATGAAGTACTTAAATCAATGCATTCCGATAAAACCAGAGGAGGATTACTCCTTATTAGCGTTGAAAACGATTGCGTGTTCTTTCATGCATATTCACCGTATTATCTTGTCTGTGATTTTTCAGGCGATTTTTACAGTAATAACAAAAAAGATGATTCGCTTTTTATCTCAAAACTTAGTTCAAAATGGTATGAGGTTTTAAATATTAAAACTCTGTTCCCATATGGGTAAATGATGCGAAGAATTGATTTTTTTGGCATAATTTGATTGTGTGCAATAATAACCTATTATTACTAAACTCTCTCTCGGCCGGTTCTCTGATTATCCTTATGAGAACCGGCCTTTACGCCGGATTTTCGGTTCACAGGATCATAAAAGATTTTTTCGGGCGGTGCCGGACGGCGGTCACTGCCCGGTTTTAATTACCAGAGTCTCGCAGGAGAAGCGGCCGATCTCCGCCTTTATGTCCCCGCCTTCGCATTCCGGGGCCCCGGTCTGCAGCGATTCCGTCGAGTCGGTGAACACGGCTGAAACCTTCCCGGCGCCGGGGTAAAAACTCAGCCCGGCCGTCTGTTTCCCGCTGTCTGTCACGTCCGGAGCGGCCGTGCCGTTCCCGTGCAGGCGCACGGCGACTCCCTCTCCGTCCTCAGAGATCTTGAAGGCCGACACCTCGGCTCCCGTTACCTTCAGTGCCGAAGCGCGGAGCGGCAGACTGCCGCCGTGCCGCGTCGCGGATACGGCAGGCAGCGGGTGGCGGAAATCAGACGAGAGGGCCGGTGCCAGTTCACCGCGGACGCCCGCCGCGGCGACCCCTATGCGGAAGACGTGTATCCCGCGTTCGGGGTACGGGTCGGGGTCGTAAGTCCCGCGGATGAGGGTCACCTTCGTCTCGCCTCCGTTGCTGCGGAAACCGTAATTCCCGCCCGACATCAGGGCCAGGCATTCGCCGTCCTCATTTCTGTTCAGCGGGACGATATAAGACTGGCAGGGGAGGTCGTATCCGGCCTCCGCGCGGGACAGTCTTCCCATCGGAACGTCGGTGACCGCCCGGCCAGACGTCGTGTACGCCGCCGGGATCACGAACTCCAGCCTCGGGACTCTCGCGCCTTTTTCCGGCTTTTCGTCCCAGTCTGCCGTCACGGTGTACTCGAGCGTGCGCGAGCGAAGTCCGAGGCGGACTTTCACGTCGAGCTTTGATCTGCCGAAGGCGATCGAATAGCGGAGCTCATCCGACAGACCGGAGCGTGAGATGCCGCCGAAGCGGACGGGGCAGGTGCGGTTCAGGTCTTTTTTGTCTGTCGACTGCCCCTCGAGCCAGGCGGTCCTGCCGTGCGACGGCGGAGTTTCGCTGACGAGCCGGAAGTATCCTCCGCCCGCGGAGAGCTCCTCCCCTTTGACAGAGAACGATTTCAGTGTCAAGTCACCGCCGTCGAAGACCGCCCGGATAAGGCCGTTGTCGAGCACCCTGTCCGAATCAGGCGACTCTGTGAAGGAGTCGTTCCCCTCGTGGGGGGCGGTGAGATGTCCATCGGGCCTGCGCCGGCGCAGGACGACGGTCGTGTATCCGAACGCCGGGACTTCAACGAAAACCTCGAGAGTGATGAATCTGTGCCCCCAGAACGATTCGTTCGGGCCCGACAGCGAAAAGGGAAGAGACTCGCCGCTGCCGTCGCTCACCTCGCAGAGCGACGTGTCATATCCGTAGTCCCACACCTTTACGGAAGCCGTTTCGGCGCGGTCGCGGGAGGTCGGATTGAATACGGTGAAGATGCGGGTGCTCCCGCTGCCGCGCTCTGCGGAGGGAAGGAGGTATCCGTGCGACTCGTTCTGCGCAAAGCCGGCTCCCGCGCCCTCGGAGGTCCCTCCGGCGTCGCCCCAGGTCTGTATCGGCGACGTATCGGTCATGTCGGAGATCGCCCTCATCGAAGCCGACGCTCCGGTGCCGATATACGCCATCGCCGTATCGAACTGCTTCATCGCGTACTCGCGGGACTCGAGCCTGCATGTGCCGGTGATGATGTCGTGGAAGTGCAGGTCGAGTATGTTCCGCCAGGCCTCGCCGTACATATCCGGCGAGCCGCCCTCCCCGCCGAAGACCCTGTTCATCGCCGAGAGGGACTCCGCCTCGAACATTCTCGCCTCGGCGGTCCGGTTTGCTGCCTTTATGCGCGACTGCGAGGAGTAGCAGCCGGTGTAGAGGCAGTTGAGCTCGTGCTTTACCTCGGACAGACTGCCGCTGATCTTTTCGGCCTCCGCGAAGAAGTCGCGGATCTTCCCGAACCTTATCGACGGGGTCAGCGGCCACGACGCGTACTCGGCGATCCGCTCTATGTCGCGCCTCGACGGTCCTCCGCCGTGGTCTCCCACTCCGTATACGCAGAGGTGCGTCTTCATTCCCGTCTTTCCGCAGAAATCGGCGACGGTCTCGAACTTCTCGGGCGAAACGGAGACGCTGTACCAGTCGTACTCGCAAAGGTTTATCGTGCTCCTGCCCGACGGCGCGACGTACCTGTACAGCTCTTTTTCGTATCCGCGGCAGTGGTACATGTATTTAATGCCGGCGTCGGCGAGGATCTCGGGGACATATGCCGAGTGGCCGAACGTGTCGGGCTCGAAGCACAGGTCGAAGTCGGAGCCGCTCAGACCGAGCAGCGGTATGAGGTATTTCCTAGCTTCGAGTATCTGCCTTGTCAGCGACTCGCCCGACGGCAGGTTCTTGTCGGGCTCCACCCACTCGGAGGCCGTGACCTCCCACTGACCGCTCTTTATCCGCTCTCTTATCTCGACGAGCATCGACGGACGGAAGAGCTCGACGATGCGGTAGAGAGACGCCTGCGACTGGGCGAAGGTGAAGGACGGGTACTCCTTCATGAAGTCGAGCACGGTGCGGAAGGTGTCGAGTGTCAGCGCGGCCGTCTCGTTGAAGCCCCATCTGTAGTTGATGTCGATATGCGCGTGAGCGCAGAAGATCTCCGAGTAGTCCTTCGCGACGGCAGACAGGGGCGCGAGGATGGCTTCGGCTTCCGCCGTGACGTCCGGCGTCACGGCGCCGCGCTCCTCTATCGCGCGGCATACCGTTCCCGCCGCCCTGTCCATGAGTCTTTCATCGACGCGCCGGTCGTATTTCGAGAGTATGTCGAGATATGTGAGCTCCGACGCGATGCGCAGGGCAGCGGGTCCGCGGTCTCTGTTCCCGTTTATCAGATCGAGTTTTTCACGCAGATTCTTTTCCATGTTCCGGGTCCCTCCGGCCTTCATTTTGAGTGATGTGCGGCGTCTTCAGGCTTTCTTCTCCGTCTTTATAACCGCGGTGGCGCAGGCGCACTCGCCGAGCCGGAAGCTGACGCTTCCGGCTCTGCATTCGGCGTCGCCGCGTTTTTCCGATTCGAGCGAATCGGTGAGCGCGGCGGACAGCTCTCCGGCTCCGGCCCGGAATCCGAGCTGCGCGCGCTTGCCTCCGCATTCGGTCATTCCGGAGTGCGCGGCTCCGTTCCCGTACAGGCGCACGGCGACTCCCTCTCCGTCCTCCGAGATCTTGAGGGCGGACACGGCGGCTCCTTCGACCGTGAGGGCGGAAGCCGAAAGCGGCAGCACTCCCGGATGTGACTTCGCCGACACCGCGCTGAGCGGGTGGCAGAAGCATGACGACAGTTCGGGCGCGAGAGCGCCGTCCGCGCCGGCGGCCGATATCCCTATCCGGATCTCGTGTATTCCGCGCTCGGGGTACGGGTCGGGATTGTATGCGCTGCGTATGAGGCTCACCTTGGCCGTCCCGCCGTCGAAGCGGTAGCCGTATTTGCAGTCCGTCATGAGCGCCAGGCATTCGCCTCCGTCCCCGGCGAGAGGGACGATATACGACAGACACGGTATGTCGTGCGTGACCGCTTTTCTGACAAGACGCCCCATCGGCACGTCGGTCAGAACTTCGCCCCGGTCGGAGTATGCGACCGGCGCGACAAAGTCGAGCCTCGGGATCGACACGTCCTTTACCGGCCTTTCGTCCCAGTCGGCGGTCACGGCGAACTCAAGCGTGCGCGAGCCGCGGGGAAGGGAGACCTTCACGTCGATCTTCGAAGAACCGAATTCCGCGGTGTAGCGCAGCCCTGACGAGGTCTCTGTCGACGACATGCCGCGGAAGCGGACGTCGCGCGAAAGGTTGATATTCGTCTCGGAGGCGGTGGGGCCGACACGCCAGGCCGTCATCCCGTAGACCGGGTTCTCACTTGCCAGCCTGAAGTATCCTCCGCCGCGGACGAGCTCGCGGCCGCCCGCCGAGAACGACTTGAGGATCATCGTGCGGCTGTCGAATACGGCCCTGACTGTGCCGTTGTCGAGCACTTTGTCGTCGTCGTTTATGAATGCGTCGTTGTGTTCGTATGTACGCGGGATCCTCGTCACGAGGCCCTCGGGCTTTTTCTGCGAGAGAACGACGGTGGTGTAGCCGAACGGAGGCACGTCGACGGCTGCCTCGAGGCGGTTGAAGCGGTGCCCCCAGAACGACTCCTGACTGCCCGACAGGGTGAACGGAATCACTTCTCCCGAGCCGTCCCTCACCTCGCACAGCGACGTGTCGTACCCGTAGTCCCATACGGTGATGACCGCGTTCTCCCTCCGGCGGTACTGCGTCGGGTTGAAGACGGTGAAGATACGGGTGCTCCCGCTGCCGCGCTCGGCGGAGTGTAGGAGGTAGCCGCGCGCCGCGTTCTGGGCGAAACCGGCTCCGGCGCCCTCAGACGTCCCGCCGGCGTCCGCCGGCGCGGGGATCCCCGACGTGTCGGTCATCGCCGAGATCCTTCTCATCGTCTCCGAGGCGACGGTCCCGACATGCGCCAGCGTGTCCTGGAACCTGCCCATCGCGAACTCCCTGGTCTCGACCGTTCCCGAGCCGGGCAGTATGTCGTGAAAGTGGTTGAACAGGATGTTGCGCCAGGCCCTGTCGAGGGCCGAGGGGGAGATGCCCTCCCCTCCGAAGATGCGGTCCATCGCCGAGAGCGCCTCGGCCTCGAATATCCTCGCCTCGGAGATGCGGTTCGACATCTTGATCCTCGACTGTGTAGTATAGCATCCGGTGAAGAGGTAGTTGAGCTCGTGACCGATCTGCGGCAGGCCGTCTCTTATCTTCTCGGCCTCGGCGAAGAGATCCCTGATCCTTCCGAAGCGGATCGATGGGGTGAGAGGCCACGATGCGTACTCGAGGATGTTCTCGATGTCGCGCCTCGACGGTCCTCCCCCGTGGTCTCCGACTCCGTACACGCAAAGGTATGTCTTTATCCCGTATTTTCCGCAGAAATCTGGAAGGATCTCGAATTTTTCGGTCGTGACGGCGCCGTTGTACCAGGCGTATTCGCAGTAGTTGAGCGTCTTTTTCCCCGACGGCGCGACGAACTCGTAGAGGCAGGGGAGGTCGTACCCCCGGCAGTGGTACATGTATCTCACGCCGGCGTCGGACAGGATCTCGGGCACGTATGCGGAATGACCGAAAGTGTCGGGATCGAAGCAGAGGTCGAAATCCCGGTCAGACAGGCCGAGCAGCGGCCCGAGGTACTTGCGGGTCTCGAGGACCTGCCTCGTCATCGACTCGCCGCTCGGCATGTTCTTGTCGGGCTCGACCCACTCGGCTGCGGTCACCTCCCACTGTCCGCTCCTTATCCTCTCCCTTATCTCGGGCAGGAGCGACGGGGCGAAGCGCTCGATTATCTCGTATACCGAGGCCTGCGACTGGGCGAAGGTGAATCCGGGATAATCGCGCATGAACCCGAGCACCGTCCGCACCGTGTCGACGGTCAGCGCGGCGGTCTCGTTGTAGCCCCACATCCAGTTCATGTCGATGTGAGCGTGAGCGGTGAAGATCTCGGTGTAGTCCTTCGCGACGGGGCAGAGCGGGGCGAGCATATCCTCGGCCGCCTCCGCGTCGGCGCGCGTCACGGCGCCGCTGCAGTCGAGGGCACGGCAGATGTGCTCCGCGGCAGCTCCGAGGAGATCCCTGTCGACCCTCGAGTCGTACTTCGCGAGCGCGGCGAGGTAGGACAGCTCTGACGCTATGCGCAGCGCGAATCTCCCTCTCTCCCTGTTTTCGTTTATGTATTTCAGTTTTTCCGAAAGCGTTCTTTCCATCTTTTTTTACCTCGCTGATCGTTCTTGATCGTTTCAGGAGCCAGGAGGCTCAGCGGCGTTTTTTTCCTCTGCTGCGCGCAATGCACGGCGCAGCGAGAGCCAGAGACGCCGCGATCCCGGCGATATGTGCGGCAGACGAGCATCCGCCCGTGATCCCGTCTCCTCCTTCACCGGTCTCCGGAGTTCCGGCCTCGGCCGAGGTGACTCCGGCCGGGGTGATCTCGGCTGCGGTGACTTCGGCTGTCGTAACGGTATGTCCGGTCTCCACCGAGAGAAGTTCTGTGACCTTTGAGTATCTGTCGCCGGACGACGTTTGCGAGGTGTAGGTGAAGAAGACCTTTGCGGTTCCGGTCGAGCCCGAGAAGGTCCCGCTCCCGGCGTCGAAGGAGACGCCGGTCCCGCCGTCGTCGACTACCGTCATCACCGCCTTTTTCGTCACGTCGAGCTCGTTCCCCTTGTATGTCAGCGCATATACTCCGTACCTGCCGTCGTCGCCGGCTCTGACGTACAGTTCTTTAATGTATGAGGAAACCCAGTCGGAATAGTTGGTGGTGATGCCGCGCGTGCCGGCGACGAAATATCTGTCGAAGTCTGCCCGCTTGTTCACCGTCCAGATCCAGGTGGTGATGCCGCGGCAGAAGAGGGCGCCGGTGAGTTTCGGTCCGAGAGAGCCCGATGCGTAGCTCGGGCTGTATACCGAGGCGGTCGGCTGGAGGGTGTCGAGCAGCGTCGACATCGTGAATACCGGGTCGTTCTCGTTCGGCGAGACGCTGCTGTTGAGCCAGGCGACCGATATGTCGGGCATGAGCCTGCGCAGTGCGACGAGAGGCTCGGTGTGGAAGGAGATCACTACGACCTGGCCGAGTATCCCGTACTCGTTTATCATGTCGGCCAGCGGCTTCGCTATGCTCGTCGAGGAGGGCTTGATCTCGATGACTATGTTCCGTCCCTTCTTTCCCCCGAATTCGTCGAAATAGTCGGAGAGCGAGGGGATCGGTTCGGGGGAGGCTCCCGCGTAGGAGTCGATCATGTATCTCGACAGCTGCTCGGCCGTCATTGCCGCGATCGCCCCGCTTCCGTCGGTGGTGCGGTCGATCGTCGAGTCGTGCATGACCATGAGCGAGCCGCCCTTTACAAGGTATATGTCGTTCTCGACCATGTTCGCGCCGTATTCGAAGGCCTTGACGCAGCCCGCCAGCGAATTCTCCTGGGCCTGCGAAGGTATCCCGCGGTGCCCGATGATGTTGGGATACCGCGTCAGCGTATTGGCGGGATAGTATTTTTCGAAGATCTCCGACGCCGCAGACGGGGAGGGAGTCACTATCCCGGAAAACCCTGAGTTGACGGCGGCGACGACCGACGCGTCGCTCCCGTCTGTCTCTGCCCAGCAGACGAGATACCTGTCCTGAAGATGTGCGACGGCCTCAGCCGAGCGGAAGCCTTCCGGCATGATGACGGCCCTGGCTTCGCACGATACGGCGGCGCGGCGGATCTCCTCGGCCGAGGCGTATCTGCCGGCCGGGCAGTCGTAGACGGCGTTGAGGTATCTCCATACCGATCTCGCGGTCTTTATTGCCTCCGCGTCGCCGGAGAGTATGTATGCGTCGCGGAAGTCTCCCTCCTTCAGGGCGGCGGCGAGGGAGGCGGCGTCCGCGGCGTCGGTCCGGAACGCCGGGATGAACATGCCTTTAGTTTTCTTCATGAACTCGGCGAGTCCGGCCGAGTCGGAGCCGAGCGTGACCCTGCCCGACTTCCAGCCGAACACGGCGACCTCCGGCGTGCCGTCCGCGAGAGCGGCGAGAGCCGCGCCGATGTCACTGCCCGCGGCCTCGGTTACGCGGACGGGCGTGAGCGCGATGTGCGATGCGGGGAGCAGGACGCCGGCGTAGTTCCCGGGCATCGACGGTGCCTCGGCCTTGGAATCGGGATTAACCTTTACGCGGATGCCGTCGACCTTCATCGTGACGCCCCTGACCTGCAGGCCCATGGCGCCCGAGTCGTAATACGTGTTGTCAAGCTTCAGTATTTCTTTGCCGTTTATCATGTATGACGTGTGCTTCCCGGCGAACTCGACGCGCACCGCGTTGAATGTTTCGTTGGACGAGGAGCAGGCGCCCTTGACGATGACGTTCCAGGCGTTCGACTCGTTGCGCTGCGCGATCTCGCTGCCGTTCGATGCGGAACTGTCGTAGCGCAGCGCCGCATGCATATACGGGTAATTGCTGTTCTGCACCCTGTACATCACCGAGCCCCAGCGGGAGGTCGCGCCGTTCGGGGAGTCGAGCAGGAGATCGGCCTCGACGATCGCGTCTCCGAAGACGTCGAGCCACTCGGGAAAGAGGACTCTTATATATCCGTCTCCCGAATTCGACGCGTTCAGCAGGAGCACCCCGGCCGCAGTATCGATGACTGTCTGCGTGCCGGCCGTCGACTGCACCGTGCGGAGGTCGCACTTCTCCGAGAAGTCCGTCTCCCAGAGGGTGTATTCCTTATCCCCGGCGGCCTTCGCGACGAGATATACCGTACGCTTCAGTGAGCCGCTCGACGCGGTGAGCGCGGTGACGCCGGGAGCTCCGGCACTGACCGACGTGACAACCGCGCCGTCCTTCGTCCAGGTTATATCCTTTCCGGGGACGGGGTCGTCGCCGGCTGCGAACTGGACCTCGCACGACGCGAGATCGACCACCTCGCCCGCATCGGCGCAGAGCGCGGGCGAGGAGAAAGTCGCGGTGCGGATGACGGCGGAGGATACGGTCCGGGACAGCGCCGGAGACGCGCCGTACAGCGCGGGGGCGAGCAGTGCGGCGGTCACCGTGAGCGCCGCCGCGATGCGCACGAGTCTTCTTCGGTTGAGAGACATCATTTCCTTTTCCTTTCGCATGACGCCGGGACAGTCCCCGTGGCCATGGCAATCTATAATATTCCACACTTATTATGCATCAAAACAGACGCCGTGTCAAGAAATATCGCCGGTCAAAACCCGAAGCGCTATTGCAAAAATCGGGTTTTGATGGTATAATTATGCTGTTATTATATTTTTTGAAACGGGAAAAACATGAATTACGACGTTATCATCATCGGTGCGGGCCCCGGAGGCATCTTTACCGCCTACGAGCTCACGCGCAGGAGCGGTGCGAAGATCGCCGTCTTCGAGACCGGCGGGAAGCTGACAGAAAGAAAATGCCCCATAGACGGGAAAAGGATAAAGACCTGCGTCGGATGCCCTGTATGCGGCATCATGAGCGGCTTCGGAGGGGCCGGAGCCTTCTCCGACGGCAAATACAACATCACGACCGAGTTCGGCGGGACGCTGCATGAGCATATCGGCAAGAAGGCTGCCATAGACCTCATGAACTACGTCGACGGTATAAATCTCTCCCACGGCGGCGAGGGCACGAAGCTCTACACCACCGCGAATTCCCGAATAAAGACCCTCTGCCTGCGCAACGGGCTGCACCTGCTCGACGCCTCGGTCAGACACCTCGGCACCGACAAGAACTACGTCGTGCTGGGAAACATCTACGAGGAACTGAAGGACAGGGTCGATTTCTACTTCCACTGCCCTGTGAGCGGCGTATCGGCAACGGACGGACTGTATACCGTCGGGACTCCCAAAGGCGAGTTCTCGGCGCCGGTATGCGTGATATCGGCCGGACGCTCGGGGAGCAAGTGGATGGAGAAGGTCTGCGCGGACCTTGGGCTCGGGTCGAACTCGAACAGGGTCGATATCGGCGTGCGCGTCGAGCTGCCCTACGAGATCTTCTCGCACCTCACAGACGAGCTCTACGAGAGCAAGATAGTCTACAGGACAGAGAAGTTCCAGGACCTCGTGCGCACCTTCTGCATGAATCCGCGCGGGGCAGTCGTCAACGAGAACACCAACGGGATCGTCACCGTCAACGGACACAGCTACGACGACCCCGCAAGATACACGCCGAACACCAACTTTGCGCTGCTCGTATCCAAGCATTTCTCGCTTCCGTTCAAAGACAGCAACGGGTACGGCGAGAGCATAGCGAGGCTGTCGAACATGCTCGGCGGAGGCGTGCTCCTTCAGCGCTTCGGCGACCTCATCCGCGGCCAGCGCTCGACGCCCAAGCGCATCGAGGAGTCTTTCGTCACTCCCACCCTCGGAGCCACGCCCGGCGACCTCTCCCTCGTCATCCCGAAGCGCATCCTCGACGGGATCGTCGAGATGATCTACGCGCTCGACAAGATCGCCCCCGGAACGGCCAACGACGACACGCTCCTGTACGGCGTCGAGGTCAAGTTCTACAACATGGAGGTCGTCACCGACGAAAACCTCGAGACCGGGCTCCCAGGGCTCTTCGTCATCGGCGACTGCGGCGGAACGACGCACTCGCTCTCGCAGGCGTCGGCCAGCGGAGTGTACGTCGCTCGCCATATCGCTGACAGGTTCCCCGCCGGGGCGCCTGTTCACAACAGGTAATTTAAATCTAAATAAGGAAGGTCCACTCAAATGGATGAATCGAATGTCCGCCCCGCGGAAATGGAGCGAATCACTACCGAAGCCCAGGCTTTGGCGTTTATCAACGAAAAGATCGGCGAGATCCGGAAACAGACCGCCGGCGGAAAAGTGCTGCTCGCGCTGTCGGGCGGCGTCGACTCCTCGGTCTGCGCGGCTCTGATCTCCAAGGCCGTCGGAAAGCGCCTCACCTGCGTGCACGTCAACCACGGGCTGCTCCGCAAGGGCGAGCCTGAGCAGGTCTGCCGCGTGTTCGGAGAGCAGTTCGACGTCAATCTCGTATACGTCGACGCCTCCGACCGCTTCCTCGACGCCCTGGCCGGCGTATCGGACCCCGAGCGCAAGCGCAAGATCATCGGCTCGCTCTTCATCGACGTTTTCGCCGAAGAGGCAGCGAAGCTCGAGGGGATCTCCTTCTTAGGGCAGGGAACTATCTATCCCGACATTCTCGAGAGCGTGGGCGTCAAGGCTCACCACAACGTGGGCGGACTGCCCGCGAAACTCGGCTTCGAGCTCGTCGAACCCGTCAAGCTGCTCTACAAGGACGAGGTAAGAGTCGTCGGCAAGGCCCTCGGCCTTCCCGATTCGATGGTATACCGCCAGCCCTTCCCGGGTCCCGGACTCGGAGTGCGCTGCATCGGCGCGATCACCCGCGACCGTCTTTCCGCCCTGCGCGAGGCCGACGCTATCGTCCGCGAGGAGATAGAGAAGCTTCCTCAGACACCGTGGCAGTACTTCTGCGCGATACCGGACATCCAGTCGACCGGAATCAAGTACGTCGACGGCAGGGGAGAGAGATACATGGGCTGGGCCGTCGTCATCAGAGCGGTCAACACCGTCGACGCCGTCACGGCCACCGTCCCCGAGATCCCCTTCGGTGCCCTCTGCAGGATGCGCGACAGGATCGTGCAGATCCCCGGCGTGAACAGAGTCCTCTGGGACATCTCCGAGAAGCCCGTCGCCACCATCGAGTGGGAATGAACGGCTGATGTAAAAGGGCACTCCAAAAAAACAAAAGGACAAGTTTTTTAATCTCAAATATTTGCCTTGCATCTGCCCCTTCTCGGAGCAGAGCAGGGCTTTTTTAATGCCGCAAATAAAGCATTTATGACTGACATTTTTGCGGTTGATTTTTTGAAGTGTGTGTTTTAGTATTGATTATTC
>JAEEGL010334308.1_pt1 | contig 12546 bp, 14 predicted proteins | sample 9134231 | NCBI WGS metagenome assembly JAEEGL01 (sample SAMN16246548, study PRJNA631951) | gut metagenome | biome: gut microbiome; feature: rumen; material: fiber-attached | host: Bos | place: Iran: Karaj | collected 2018-10
CCTTTGACCGACATTAGGGCTTTGGTGGCAGCCAGCATGGAGATTGAGAAGAGTGAAGAGCAGAACCAGTTGCCGGAGAAGAAATGGCTCCTGCAACTCATTCATCCTGGCACTTCGCTTGGAGGTGCTCGCCCAAAGGCTGGCGTGATGAATGATGAAGGCTGGCTTTGCGTGGCCAAGTTCCCTTCAAGGAACGATGACTATGATGTAGGTCTTTGGGAACACCACAGTCATCTGTTGGCGAAAGAGGCAGGAGTCGTAGCTGCAGAGACTAGTGTCATTGAGACGGGTGAGAAGTACCATGCTTTACTTTCCAGACGTTTTGATAGGACTGCCGAAGGAAGAAGAAAGCATTTCGCATCAGCATTGACCTTGCTGGGCTTGACTGATGGCTGTGATGCCAATACAGGTAACGGCTATCTGGACATCGTGGATTTCATCCTCCAGAACTGCTGTGACGTGGGACAGAACCTGCGTCAGCTATATCGTCGTGTAGCTTTTAATATAGCCATCGGTAATAGCGATGACCATTTCCGCAACCACGGATTTCTCCTGACTCCACGAGGTTGGACACTCTCACCGGCATACGACTTGAATCCGACATTGAATGAATACCAGGCTTTGCTCATCAACTCCATCACCAATCATGCTGACCTTCAGGTGTTGCTTGATAGCTCAGAGGAGTATATGATTGGCAAGGACGAAGCTAGGCGTATCATCGAAGAAGTGAAGGCTGGTGTGAAGCATTGGAAGACCGTGGCCACTCGCCTTGGTATAGTCAAGCGAGAAATGGATGTATTTGAACAAGTGTTTCAACGCTCGCTTAAATGAACAAAAATACATAGTGTTCAGAATAGGACGCTTTTCTTGTAATTCAACGGAACACGAGGTCAAATTTTGGCAATGATATTGCTGTCAAACCCTTTATAGTTTCCTTTTCTGTTGTATCTGCTGGCTGGCAGTGGTTGTGATATTTTTTAATGCTGACCAGTGGATTTTTACAGGGCAAATTCTACTATAATGCAGATGTTTCTGGCATTTGGGACAGTATGCATGTAGTGCCCAATAACCACCTCCGTTTGTATGGCCGGCAAACTGGTATATGTAGGCAGTCTCTCCGCATTCGGGGCATGAAAACTTGAATTCGTCAAATTCCCAGCAATGGACAAGTTCTGCTATGCTTACGTCTTTGCTGTAGACACAAGCCCCCAAACCTCCTGCGCAGAAATGTGCGATTTTCTGCGTAAAGGCTGTTGGATTGCTGAGGATCTCCAATCTTCTTTGAAATACGTCTTCAATAGTTAATTTTTCCCCTTCTATTTTCTTTTCGTTGCTCTCATTCATATAGCATAATAGCTTTCGCTATGTCTAATTGTTTGGGAAACTAAACACCTGTTGTCCCCGATGGTGGTTTATTGTTCCTTGTTTTTTTTCATTTTTCGTAATTCTTCACCCATGGTCTTTCTTGTTAAGGGATGGATGTCTTCCTTTATGAGCATTCTGCCGACTATCATATCTCTCCAGAAATCAAGGGCTTCTTTGTGGTAAATGGAATCTTGATGATAATAATCAGAGATACGTGATAGGTTATTCACGAAATTTTCATCATGATCACGATTTACGACCAAATAACTTTCTTCTGAAGTTTTATCAGTCATTCCCTCGGGAGAGACACCCTTTATCTTTGCCACGCCATAACCTAACAGTAATAGTTCTGCTACCATCAATTTGTTTTTCTTGTGATTTTCTTCAAGGCAATGATTTTGACTTAAATCGCTTCTTGATGCGTTAATCAATGCACAATCAAATTGCAACATTCGGTTCATGTTGCCTTCATTTTGGAAACTATATGCTTGTTGACTGAAGGACATAGATATGTATAAATTTTCAATGGTTGTACTGGTGTTTATCGTCCAAACAAGAAACTGAACAATCCCCGTTTCTTGGACGCATATTCGGGTCTTAAGTATGGGGAGACGTCGAAGTATTTTGTGACGTTCAGCCCATACTTCTCGTTCAGTTCGTTGGCCATTTTCATGAATTCCCGGCCATGTGTCTTATTGTCCTTGATTCCGTTCCAGGCGATATAATAGTGTATCATTTCGTGAATGACAATGTCCCGGAAAAGACCTTCTGGTAAATCAAATAGGTCGGACATCACAATCTTTTGCCACTTAATCGGATGCTTTGCCTTTTTGTTTGGATTGTACCTGAATTCTGCAAGAATTTTATTCTTGTGCATTATATCATATTCAGGGCGTGGCAGCGACGAGTTGAAATACTTTTTGTTACACTCGATAAACATCAAGGGCAATGTGTTGAAGTCGGCAATCATTTCGCTTTTTATTTATTATTGGTTGAGAAAAACTTTCTGAAATACTGATAGTCGTCCCTTTGCACAAATAGACGTTGTTTTTTGCGTCAATTCCAAATTTGTAATTCATTTCTTTGGCATACTCCATTAAAAACTCTACCATGCGATATTCTTGACCAATGAAAGAGGGAGTGGAGAGCACCTTATACATCATTGTCTCGTCAATCACCTTCAGTCCTATCCTTGATTTCATATTCGCTTTTATTGATTTTCGGACAATTGTAGAATGTGTTTTCGTAGATGCCGATCACTCCGCCTTGGAAATCGACGTGTTGAAGGTTGGCGTCGGAGGCGAACACGTCGAACCCGGTCAGTTCGACGGGTTGCTTCACGGTGATGGTTTCCACAAAGTCGTTGGCACCAAAGTCGGCGATGCGGCGGACACAGTCGGGCACGACGTAGTGCTTTTGTTGTGTCCAGCAGCACATCATTTCGTGGCGCTCGTCGTTGATCAATGCGTCATTTTCCACATGGTAGCCTTTGGCATGGCATTCCACGCCTTCAAAGCCTTCGTGTGCCGTCACGATGCCGTCGCCGATACTTTTGACTGTTTCTGGAATGACGAGGCGTTTCAGATGGTCGCAGCCCCAGAACGCGCGATACCCAATCTCCTCGATGTTGGCGTGGATGAGAATGTCTTCGATTCCGCTACATTGGAATAGTTCTTGTGAAAGATATGTGAGTTTGGCGGGCAGTGTCACACGTTTGAGTGATTCGCAACCGCCGAAGGCGAGATTCTCAATCCATTCGATACCGTCTGGCAAGTTGATTTCCTGCAATTTACGGCAGCCGTTGAATGCGGCATTCTTAACCCACTGAATGGTTGAGGGCAGGACGACCTTCTTCAGTTCGCGGCAAGCCTCACACATGCAGCCGCCCGTTTCGGTCATGCCTTCTGGCAGTTCTATCTCCTCAATCGGACAACCGATGAATGCGTTTGCCTCCATCTTGCGCAAGGTGCTGGGCAAGTGGATTTTCTTGAGTTTATCACTAGCCCACAAGAAGTCACCCTCCATCACTTCCACACCCTCAGGAATGGTGTACTCCTCGCAGGTAAATCTTTGTTTGTCCACATCCTTCAGTATGCGTCCGTAGCTACTATAGGTGACGCCCCATTCGTCGGTCTGTTCCTCGTCGAGCAACATCTTGGCAAAGGGAAGGATGGACTTTTCGAGCGTCTTGTTCGTCATGCGGTGACCGCCGTGAAACTCCTGCACGTTGGGGAAGAAGTGGCGTAGGAACTCGGACTTGCAGTTCACGGTCGTGTCTTCGTCGCCAAAGAATCCCCAGCACTGGAGTCGGTTCTCGTCGCTCAAACCGTCGTACAGGTGGGCCTCCATGTCGCGGAACTGTTGGATGGTGTCGTCGGTAATGGTGAACTGTGTCCGTCCGTCGGCCGTGGGCTGGAAATAGTCGAATGTTCCTGGTTTGAGGATGTCGGTCAGTTCCGACATGCGGAGTGCGGGATTCACACAGATGCGCCGATAGTCGTACATCTGCATAGCGTACATGGCGCCCATGCTCGTTCCGATGATCAGGTCGGGTTTGAATTGTTTGCAATAATTCCTAAGGAATATCAGGGCATCCTCTGGGTTGACGGGAATGTCCGGAGCCAGCACATTGCAGTCGGGCAACAACTTGCGCAGATGGCTCACGGTACCGCTCTGCCCGCTCGAACCGAAGCCGTGCAGATAGACGACGGTCTTACGGTTATGATCCACGCCTCTTCTATCCAACTCCTCGATGACTCGCTTAAACTCATCTGGCAGGTACGACAGCACCCGTTCGCGGAATTCGTCCGTGATGCCATAATAGGCACCAGCTACGGCACCCGCCACAGCTGCGGCCGTGTCCGTGTCCATGTTGGTCAGCATGGCCTTGCGGATACAGTCGTCGTAATTATCGCTCTCGAAGAAGCAGATAAGCGCCTCGGGTACGGTTGTCTGACAGAGCACATTGAACTTGTACTCAGCTTCATACAAATCCTGATATGAACGGCTGAAGTCATACTTAAAGTCTTGTTTCAGAAAATTCTTAATAAGATTCTTGGTTACTTTGTCTCGTGCCAAGAATATCGCCTCTGCGATGGCCTGCGCTCCTTTGATTCCCTCCTCATGGTTGTGGGTTGGCATGGCGCTGAGTTGCGCCATAGTCCGTGCATCCTCCGAGCTTTGGGCCAAAGCGCCGACAGCGCTGACTCGCATGGCACTTCCGTTTCCGCAACTGTTGTATGGATTTGGGTGCGCACTCTGTACCCATTTGCAAAACATGGGGCCATAGCCTGCATCATAGTACTTGCGGGCGTATGCCTGCAAATACTGTTCCAGGGGCTTGTCTAGATGCAACATCCAGTCGGCAACAGCGATGGTCAGTACGGTGTCGTCCGTAAACCTGCAGTTGTCCTTGAAGAACTTAATATTTTCATGACGAGCACCGATAAACTCGTATGCCGAGCCAATAATATCTCCGCCGATGGCTCCAATCACGGCATCGCTAACTCTTTTTTTCATTATGCAATGTTCTTAATATAGATATAAATAGTTCAGAATTTGATTAATTTCAAGTTTTTGACTATTGTGTTGGTTTTCAGTACTTTGGATTCTTTTGAGATTCGTTTGAATTTGCACCGCAGTGTAAATTTATTTCGACTGCGGTGCGCCTATGGCTGTACTGCAGTGTAAATTTTGTTGCACTGCGGTGCAATTTTTTCGCCTGCAAAGGTATAAACGGTTTCTCAGATTTTTCGTAGATTCATACGTAGAAATAATTATTGTTTAGTCATTTCATTATGTTGTTAATATTCTATGTATATCTTCAATTGTTCCACATCCTCTTGCTAATAAATCTTCCATTGTATAATCAACCTTTATTACCTTCACAGGTGTATGTGATTCATTTATTGGCATTTTAGACACATATTCGTTCATTTGCGCTCTTGTAAATTTTCCCATTTCACGAATTTTTTCTTCACGTGGCAGGTTGTTAATTCTTTCAATATCCAAACTGCCATCTTCTTTCAATAGTGTTGTCATCTTTTCATTTATTTGTTATTATAATAGTGTGTTTTTTCTAAATAATTATCAAATTCAATTACAAAGGTATAAACGGTTTCTCAGATTTTCCGCAGATTCATACGTAGAAGTATGGGAAAAATGTCAAAAAGAGTTTCTACCTTTGCAACGTAAATGAAAAACACGGAATGGACTGACACCTCAACTACTATTATATAATAATTAATTTGAAAGGAACAACACTATTATAAACAAAATCAAGGATTATGGAACAAAAGAATGCAACACCTGTCAACTACCATCAGAATCTGGACCCCAAGACGCTGATTATGAAAACGCTCCGCAAAATGAAGTGCAAACCACGTGTTCACAAGAACCACAAAAATGAAATATATTTCGAGCATCTGGACAAGTACTATTACATTCAGTTCTTCAAGGACTGTGTGCTTGCTTACCTCTTCCGCCCTTGGTGGTACGAGGACAAGTTGGACAACCCGGAGAAGGTGAACGTGATTCAGAAGGCCGTCAACCAGGTCAACACCATTAAGACTGGCACGACGACCTGGTACAACGTCGACCCGGAAGTGAATGTCATCGGCGTCCACAGCAGGAGTGAACTGGTTCTCGTACCGGAAATCCCCGACCTGGACCAATATTTGCTGGGCAAACTGTATGAAATGCTCCAGGTGCAATATAAGTTGGAAATGGTCATTGAAGAAGAAACGGAAGTCGAACAAGCATAAGACACGGATATGGAACTGACGATTGATTTCATGAAAACCCGCTGGGAGGAGTTCAACAAGAAATATTTTGAAGGCTGCATGACCATGCCGACCTTCGAGATTTCGTATGCAAAGCATACGCTCGGCCGCTATTCGTGGAAGTGGATCAATGGGAAGAGGGTAGAAACCATCTGCCTGTCGGACTACTACATCTGCCAAGAGTATGACTACTGCAACACGCTGTTGCACGAAATGGTCCATCAGTACATCCGGCTGAAGGACCTCTGCCCACCCAACATTCAGCATGGTTATCACTTCCAAAAGATTGCCAAACGCATCAACCGCGACGGGTGGAAGATTCAGCGCTGCAACTCACGTGTCGGCTTCACTCCGCGTGTGCAGAAAGACACCTACCACATGTGTGCCTTCAAAATGGCCAATGGCCGCTACTTCATGTTCCGCTACCACCCCGACCACGAAGCACATTTCCGCAGGCTCGTCTTACGTTACTCGGAGGCAATCTGGTTTACCAGCACCGACGCCAAGAAATACGACAGTTACTGCCAATGCCGCAAGGCGATTCGTGGTCAATACATCAACATCCTTACTTATCGGTCGCTCAAATGAAAGAGTAGGGGAGAAAGCGAAGCACGACAGCAATAATATAATAAACGGAGGTAAATGAAATGCTAGATTTATACGTATAAATCGGCCGGGATTCCTTTGTGAAATGTCGTACCTTTGCAACGTCAAAAGATTGGACAGATACCGGAAGAACAAAATTATAAACACATTAAAATAAAAAGGACAAATACTATGGGACTCAGAATGATGGGACGAAAAGGTCTTAGCGAAGAACAGATTAAGGAAATGCAGGAAACTGCGAAGAACTTACAGAAGCAACACAAAACCTTGACAATGATGGCCGCCGTCGAATCTATCGTCGCACTGGCGGAGGACTCTCAGTTCTGCCCGCAATTCTTCAAGCTGGCAGACAAATATCTGAAATACCTGGCGGAGAAGCAGGAGATTAGCAAGAATCAGGCGTTAATGCTGGCCTTGTTCGTCGAAATCAACTCCAGCTGCATTCACCCCGACATGGGTGACCTCAAGCGATTTGTCAACTGTAACGGCGTGCAGACGCTGGTCTATCAGAACGACCTGGACGAACTGGTAAGACGAGGACTGTTGCGTTGCAGCGAAAACCGGTGCATGGGAGGCCAATCCTATATCCTTCCCAATGGATTGTTGGAGGCTTATTTGAAGGACAAGGAGTACAAGCGTGAGTCGTATGCAGGCTTGAAACCCGAGAAACTCTTCAAGAAGCTCTTCAAACAGACGCACAGCCGCTATGAGAACGAACTGTCGACCGAACTCATGATTGACGAAGCAGAGCGCATGCTCAACGAGAACGAGAACCTGCCCTTCGTTCAGGAACTGCGCAAACTGAGTCTTCTGCCCATTCACGAAGTCATGGTCTTCCATTTCTGCCGAACCATCGTCATCAACCATTGCGACAGTATAAGCATCGGGGATTTCATATATCTGATAGACGATTTTGAGGAACGTAACGAAATGATATACGAATTGCAGCAAAAGACGCACCCGCTTATCATGTGCAAAATACTGGAACCGGCCTTCAACGACGGTTTCGAGGAAAAGTCGGAATACAGGCTCACCGACAAAATGCGCTCGCGTCTGCTGAAAGGCATCGACTATGTCATCGACCAGGCTTCCGACACGACCATTACCGCTTGTAAGGACATCGTCAAGAAGCAACTGTTCTTCGACAAAGAAGTGGGAGAACAACTGAAGCGTCTGACCGACCTTGTGGACGAGCGAAAGTACAAGGAAATCTGCAAGCGTCTGAAGGCAAAGGGAATGCGCCGTGGTTTTGCATGCCTCTTCTATGGTGCCGCTGGTACGGGCAAGACGGAGAGCGTGTTGCAGCTGGCACGTCAGTCGGGACGCGACATCATGCAGGTGAACATCTCCGACGTCAAGAGCAAATGGGTGGGTGACAGCGAGAAGAACATCAAGGCGATCTTCGACCGCTACCGTATGGAGGTCAAGAAATCCAAGAAGGTGCCCATCTTGCTCTTCAACGAGGCTGACGCCATCATCAACAAGCGAATCAACTCTGATACGGCTGTCGATAAAATGGAAAACGCCATCCAAAACATCATCCTTCAGGAAATGGAGACCATGGAAGGCATCTTGATTGCCACGACCAACCTCGAGAAAAACATGGACTCGGCCTTCGAACGCCGCTTCCTCTTCAAGGTGAAGTTCCAAAAGCCGTCGGCCGAGCAGCGCAGCCGCATCTGGCGGAACATGCTGCCCTCGCTCGAGGAAGACACAGCCATCTATCTGGCGAAGCACTACGACTTCAGCGGCGGTCAGATTGAGAACATTGCGCGCAAAATGAACATCGACAGCGTGCTGTACGGGCAGGACACCATCAACCGCGAGAAACTCGAACAGTTCTGCTCGGAAGAGACGCTCGTCAAGCGAGTACCACGCAAACGAATCGGTTTCACGGCCTATGCTTAGGCTGTGAAACTATCATTGACGACAGATGAAAGTAACGAAGAACCTCCTCGAATATCGCTTCAATCAGTACAACAGGCTCTACTTTGACAGTCGGTTGTACTACTGCAAAATGCAGGTTATCCACAGCACCAACACCGTTGGGTGGTACGTATCAGAAGGCAAGAAAAAAGACGGACTGTTGTGCGGCACCATCTACATCGCGAGAAACGTTGATTGGACGGAGGAATTGCTGAAGGAGATCATCATCCACGAAATGATTCATCACTACGTTGCCCAAATCGACGGACATCCCCATTGCGACGGCTTCAGCTGGTATGGGCTCTTCGGCCATGGTACGCATTACAGGGCACAAGTCAAGCGGCTCAAACGGGAATTCGGACTGAACATCCGCATCCACGGAGGCCCCTTCTATCTGCAAGGCTACCAGCCCCCGACCACACTTTGGGGAAAACTGATGGAATATATTTCCTGCCGTTTGACCTAAAGCGCTTCTCCAGACATAAAACCACTTTATTCACATAACTAAATAACAAACTTAAAAACAGGTATGAAGAACAGACAATTCACGAAAGTAGACTTCTCCAAGTACGAGGGAAAGTACGACGAAAGCATTAAGGAACAGATGGCAAATAACCCCGACCTCATCGACATAGAGACGATGCGGGCCAACTTGTACGGCTACACCTTCACCCCCGAGTATGCCAAGGTGGAGATTCCCGACGAGTTCAGCATGGACTATTGGGAAGATCATTTCTTACTGGACGGCTTTGATATGAACAAAGAAATTGACCTGCCCGAACTCGACGACTCGCTTCTCTCCAACCTCAAGATGCCCATAGATTTCCCAATCTTGCCAATCGTGGACAGAACCAGTGACCCAAAACTCCCCGAACCCTCGCTGGATATCAGCGACGACGATTCACCCATCTACGACGTCATGATGCCGCAGGAGGAACTTATCTTGCGCACTATCGACAGCACCGGCGACGGAAAGTCCCCCGAAACAGCCCTTTGTGTCATCGATGTCCACATGGAATACGAATACATGAAACGAGTTTTCCCCTATTCGGTTCTTGACATACAGAGACAAAGTGTCCGCAATGGAATCGACTGCATCACCTTCAAGCCCAACATCTACCACATCGAGAATCTGTATTTCGACATCACCCGCCGCTTTGAAGTGGGATACAAGCATTGAAAAGCAAACGATGTAAACGACGTAGACCTGTCAACGGCATTAAAATGAGCACGTTAGCACCGTCTTTTTACAAGTCTTTTTCTTGTAATGTAGAGGCTTCATCACGGCTCCGTGATGAGCCGAAATTTGCACCGCAGTGTAAATTTATTTCGACTGCGGTACGCCTATAGCTGTACTGCGGTGCGTTTTCAGTTGCACTGCGGTACAGTTTTCGACGATCTTTTCGCGCACGAGAACCACGCCAGAGCACTAATCTTTTACGAAAGATGCAGCGTTTCCGATTGTATTAAGAAAATGACGGGGTCAAATCCTTTATAGTTGCCTAAATTATTATGCAACAAAGGTAGGGAGATGTTTTGACGTTTTTTACAAACTTATACGTATAATCAGACTTTTGTGTGTAGAATAATTACTATCTTTGCAAATGAAAGAATTACCATCCTCAAAAGGAATTGATTGACGAGACAAAGAATAATCAGTAAACAAGATGAATAAGGTACACGAAAAGATTGGGCTGACATGCCTTGGTGCGGGTACTTTCCCGCTTGACAATCTGCAGGAAAAGAACGGCCAGGACTTGAAAACGATATACCAGCACGTGGGTGGCACGGCTGGTAATGTGATGACAATCCTCGCTTGGTATGGTTGGCACACGTTGCCCGCGGCCCGACTCGATGATTCGGAGGTGGGTTTTCAGCTGAAGGCCGACATGGAGGCTTATGGATGTGATACAAGCCTCGTCAGCAATACGCCCGACGGTGGCACGACCATCCTCGACATCATCCACAAGACAGGACGCGACGGAAAGCCCAAGACCGCCTTCATGGCTCATTCCCCTCGCGGAGGACGCTTCGTGAACCATCGTTTTTGGACGAAGAAACAGGCTCAGGAACTCTTTGACTCGCTTGATCAGATGCCCGATGTGTTCTTCTTCGACCGCTGCGCTCCCGGCAACATCCTGTTGGCTCAGCTGTTTCGTGAGCAAGGTGTACTGGTGTTTTACGAACCCAACGAGCCGATAGACCGCAACTTCCTCCGTGCTGTAGCCGTCAGCGATATTGTGAAATTCTCCAATGAGAGACATCCTGATGTTTCGTTCACGGAGGAATATAAAGACAAACTCTTTTTGCAGACGATGAACCAGAACGGACTTCGCTACCGTCTCAGAGACGATGATTGGAAACAGCTTGCACCCGTCACGAACCCACATGCCATCGATGGCGATGGGGCAGGCGACTGGACTACCTCCACGTTCATTCATGCTCTCGGCAAGGAAGGCCTGCCCCGCATCTCAGACATCCAGCCCTCCGTCCTTGAATCCTGTCTGATGGAAGCTCAACGAGTGGCTTCCGAGAGTGTTTCATACCTGGGTGCCAAGGGACTCATTCATCATTAGTTTCTAGGATTTCCCATTTTAGGAAAAAAAGTTTGGCCGGCACTGGACGTGACGTGACATATTTATTTATGTCACCATTCTTCGTCACGTCGATACACATTTTGACGACTTAATACATTTAAGTTAATCAGAAACACACAAAACTTTGCCGCTTGAATAGTCTTTCAAAAGCAGGCTATCGTGTGCGAATGAACGCGATAACTCTTTTGCCGTCCTGATGAGTTCGTCTAAATCTTCCCCAGCGATATCAACACATATCGAGCATCCATCATAGTTGCGGGTGTCCGGGGCCGTGTAACTGCCTGTCAGATAGTGCCCGACGGTCCATGCATGGTGGGTGATTGCCGCAAGTTGTTGTTCCAGGTCTTTTCGTCTGACATGACTGTCAGAACTGAAAACAAGACAACCGCCACGACCTTCCAACTCAAACTGGCTGCCTTCATGCGATGAGGAGTAGAGGCTTGGTTTTCCTTCGCTTGTAATGGCTTTTGCCAGATATCTTGCTCCATTGTATGCTCCACCCGTCTCTCCGTTATAAATCTCAGTTATCATACTTTTGTCTTTTTGTAAATCCACTGCAAAGATATTTATTTTTCAATACGCGAATGCCAAATTTATACATAGGAATATGGCGGAAAAAAGAAAATAAATACACTACCTTTGCAGACCAATCTGGATACGACATATGGTTGAAAATAATCACGATTTTTCATGCAAGAAATTTCGCTATCTCAATTTTTTTCCTTATATTTGCCATGAGTCGTATTTGAGTTTGTTCCAAAACTTGTTGCAAAGGTAACCTTTTTTCAGACTGGGAACACCATACTTATACATAGAAATATGTAGGGAAAGCGGCAAAAGAAAAACTAACTTTGTACTGTATTTATTATTAACCTCTTTAATTATAATCTCATGAAGAAGACAAAGCAAAAAGCAACGGCTGAAAACGCCCAGTATGTAACCAAGCGTAAGGCTGAAATCGCTCAGATGACGGATGACATCCAGCAGCTTAAGGCCAGGTCTGAACTCCTGTCGTATGAGGAGCAATACGACTGGCAGAACTACGAGTTTACCGATCCGGAAACAGGGAAGGTCGGTCTGATGGACGTCGAGGGCAAGGTGCTGATACCAGCCCGCTACGATGAAGTCCCTATGACAGAGTCGTTTCTGATGTTGCACGAATATCCACATGCTGTCCGGAAGGGTGACAAATTCGCCTTGGTAATGGCGGATGGCAGTGGAAAGGAATTGACGGAATTCAAATACGACTACATCGTGAGATATCCTTTTTC
>JAEEGL011779892.1_pt1 | contig 12546 bp, 33 predicted proteins | sample 9134231 | NCBI WGS metagenome assembly JAEEGL01 (sample SAMN16246548, study PRJNA631951) | gut metagenome | biome: gut microbiome; feature: rumen; material: fiber-attached | host: Bos | place: Iran: Karaj | collected 2018-10
AAATAGAAAATTTCAATATTTTATTACAGATATTACTCATTTATACTATTACCATCAGGTGAACAACAATATAAATCTTCAGAAATTAACGGTTTATATTCACCAGGTTTTACATTAAGTTTAATTGATTGCCCATTTTCATCCCTGAACCAATCTTCATCAATATCTTGTTGCGTCCAAACAGCTCCTCGCTTAGGTATTTGACCAGCTTCATATGCTATTTTCATACCTTCCGTACGAGATACAAACCTACCTTTAGAAGTATAAAACCCCATAGCATCATTACTTACTTCAAGTTCATCTTCGAACCTGTCATAAATATCATGATGCCTATAACCTATTTCAATTAAAAGGATATCATTATTCTCTGGTTTATATGGCTTACCTTTAACTTTTCTAGGTTCTTTTCTCCGCCATGCCGCACAAAGAATATATTCTTTAGAATTATCAATCATTTATTGGAATATTTTCTTCAGTTTCACGTTCAAATAACATATAAAGCACCTCCACATATTGGGATCTTGCTGCGGTGATTTGTGTTACTAGCCAACCGTCTTTTTTAAGTTTTTCAATTGAACGGTTAGCTTCATAATCACTGTCAACTTTTACTATTTTCTGTTCTTTCATTTTTTATTCTTTTACAATATTTTCATCAAGCCAATCTCCAAAATCCCCCCAAATATCATCTTCAAATATATAATCATCTTCATCAAAATATGTATCATCAAATTCTATATTTAAAGCTTCCTTCAAATAGAAATCAATATTATCCCCAAATTCATTATAAATTTCATCGGGATCTTCAATATTAGTTTTTTGAACTATATAGTTATATAGTTTTTCAAAATCAACTTCAATTTCTGTATAAGTTTTTACAGGAATAGCATATATTTCTTTACTATCCATATTATAATTTTATATATTTATATTATATAATAGAAAAAGGTTTGAAAAATTCAAACCTTCTTAAATAAATTCTCAAATAGATTATCCCTTGTACATACTTGCCTGATATTACATCCAATATAATTTCCAACTACTACAATTAGATAATATAATAACGGTTTCCAAATACCATAATTAAGTATAAGATTATCTTCCATTCCTAAATAGAATGCATCTGCAATGGAGTGATTAAATCCCGAAGCAACAAAAGTTGGAATACCGATAAGAAGCGGGATCATGGAATTATCACGTTTGGCAAGAAATACGGAAATATCAACAATTACACCACACATTATCGCTTTTGATAATGAAACATACCAGGGTGACATTAATTTATTGAAAATAATAGGACTAATATTATTTAATACAACACCATCATATGTAAAATGCATTAACCATGCACCTATGCCAGCACCGGCAATATTATAGGCTAAAACTTCCATTTTAGTCCAAAATTTTTCATTAGTTCCTGCTATGCCTGTATATAGTGGTGTTTCTAATTTTACGACCCCGATAATACCAAAAGCAAATAGAAATGCTCCAGCTATTCCGCCTACTTTAAGAAATGCATATCCTCCGATAGCAATTAAAAATCCAGCTAAAAACTTTTTAAAAATATTCATTATCTTTCTTTTTATTAGGACATCCTGCTGCCATGCTTAAATTATGGCTAAGCATACATTTATAATTATTATCTTTATCTATATGAAAGAAAATACAATCTTTGCATTTTTCTGGAATATTCATTTTAAGTACACTTCAATATATTTTGAAATATATACTTAAAAATAAAATCTACCAGCTGTTAAACAGATCTTTCAAATGTATATATAAATTTAGTTGTACTGATATTAGTACTTGATGTACTTTCAACAATGGGAGTTATTAAACTTACATACCATCCTCCTAATTTATTAATAAAAGTTAATACATCCCCGAATGTCTTCATATCTAATTTTTCATAATATTTAAATGCATCATAGTTTGTAAACTTATGATTTATATAAAATTTAATATCATTAAAATCATAACATCCGCTAGGTTGTCCTTCATATGGACTTTTTGTTAAATAATATCCTTCTACCTGTTCATGACGGATGATTAAAGTTACATATTCATATTTAGGTAGTATTTTATCTTTATTCAGTTTCATTAGAATAAATTTAATTGTTCTGTTTTACTTATTTCTTTTCCAGGTAATAATCCTTTATCTCTAAGATATGTTAACCGCCCACAAAATTCAGAAGTAGTTAATACTGTTTCATTTATTTTGTTTTTACCTATAGAGTGTGTTAATACACATCCTTTTGTTGCTTCTAATGCTTTTCTAAATCCTTCATTTTTATAAAGCTGATTATAAGCTCTATTTAAAAGATTTTGATATTCATCACTATCTCTTTTATAAACAGTACCTAACCAGTAAAGCTCTTGTTTTTGAAACCATTTCTTTTTCTTTCCTTTAAATTTGGCTGCTTTACCAACAAGTGTACATACATGTTTTTGCATATCAACAGATTCAAATTTCAATGATTGAAGAAATCCCTCCATTGAATTACATTGTACACCGTCTATTTCAAATGGATGCGGAGCAAAATTACTTAATGTACCTGCCGGATATCCATTACCACTTCCTATATCCATATCTCTAAATATATATACATTTATTTACTTACAAATTATCTTATAAGCATCAAAAATAATATCTTTCCATTCACTTTTTAGATCACCCCAATCATCATTAAGATTATCAATACAATCTCTAAGTTCTGAGATCATTTCTTCACACATTTGAATAAGTACTTCCTTTGACATAATTATTCCTCCACAAGTTCAAATCCTTTTAATTCATTATATTCTTCATCAGTAACGTATCTCCAACGTTTAATCATACTTGTATTAAATCTCGGAATCTGAATTGGCCCATTCCAATGAATAGGTTCATCAAAATAAATATCAGATACATCATTAGTATGACCAAGATAATAACCATGTACTGTATGAATATAAAGTTTACGGTTAAATTCTGGCCAATCGCCCAATTCATAAACTGAGCAATCATCTAATCTATGCCAAATTTTCTTTCTACTCATATTTTTCAGATTCATCAATTACTTCATAATAACAGTGTTCAATAACTCCTGTTATACCGTCAGGAAATATATCTATATCTACCTCATAATATTCTGTAAACTTTTTAATTGCTTCCTGAACATTTCGGGCAACAACAAGTTCACCATCTTTCAACCCGCGATGGTTAACTTTAAAAATGTGTAAGTAATTTTTAGTTATCATCTTCTAACCAATCATTTTCTAAGTAATAAAAACCAAATATTAATCCTCCGGTTATTAATAACCACATAAACCAATATAGGACTTTTGATATTGTGATTTTAGTTTCAGCAGAATCTATAATATTCTGTGCAGTTCTATTATGATTAAATACCAAATGATTATATGTTTTATCCTTTACATTTCCAGTCATACAACCATCTGCAGTCATAGGAAAGATATAATAAATATATCGTATATCACTTGATTCTTGAATAGTATCATAATATGTAGTCCGCCAATGTATATTAAAATGAACAGAACTTACTGGAAATGTCTTTCCAAGAAATGTATAGTAATTACAGTTCACATGATTTACATCCACTACATCCCAGCTCCAATAAGTCCTAGTATGAGTATGTGTATGACCTTCATCATCCGTAGTAGTATATGTTTCTGTATGTAATGTATATTTTTCTTTTGTCTTTTCAATATACATATACTTACCAGGAATATCCGGAATACTTACAGGATCCGGTGTAGAAAGTGTTCCGTTTGCAAGGAAATCTCCTACATCTGTTCTACCGATATAATCAAATTTATCTACATCTTTATCAATTTGAATGGCAGAAATAGTTTCCAGTTGTGATTGTTGTACAGGAAATAGAATTGGATCATGAAGCCATAATCCAATTCCAAGCATCAACACGAAAATAATGATTGAAAATAATATTTCGCGGGTAGTAATCATTTAACTAAATTTTACAGCCGGTGCATCAACAGAAGTATTCTCAAATTCAAGTCGTTCATAATCCTTGAATTCATATCCCATCATATTGAGAATCTGTTTATTAGGGAACTGACGAATAAACCGCTTGTAATTAGTAACCTTTTTATTGTAATACTTCCTCATTTCAGAAATCTTATTCTCAGTAATAGCAAGTTCATTCATAAGATCCTGATAATTCTTCTGACTCTTCAAATCAGGATATGCTTCTGCAACAGCAGCAATCATAGTCTTAATTTCGTCAGCAGAAGTTCCATTCTTACTACGGGCAGCAACTACATCAGTAAGAGTTTTATACTCATGCTCATCATATGCCTTAACACATTCAACGAGATTAGGAATAAGGTCGAATCTACGCTTTTCCTCAACGCGAATATTACCAGCAGTATTTTCAATCTGCTCTTCAAGATTAATAGCTTTATTCTGAACACCCTGATTTACAAGAACAACAAACAGAACTAAAGCAATAACAACACCGATACCTAAAAGAATCTTTTTCATATTTGTTTTGTTTTTAAAAGTTAATATTATTCAGATTTAAGTGCTTCATTTACCTTCTTTACAGATTCAACACTTTCAAGAAGTCTTTCCTTCACCGGTTCCTCAAAGTCCTTATCAATATAAACTTTAGGTGCACTATAAGCATCTTCAGTAAGCTGAATTAAAGAGCCGATGCAGCATCCATATTCCTCACGCCAGACAGATGCAGTAAACATCTCATCATTACCTTCATAAATAGAAGCACACATATCAGCAATTGCCTGAGCAGGAGCTTCCCATGCAGAAGTACCAAGCAATCCAGTAAGAATTGCACCGCCTCTCATAGTACGGTCAACTACATCTTCAATTTCTTCGGCATTAAGATAATTAGTAAGTGGATTACCGTAAACAGTAACTTCACCTACAACCGGAATCATAGTCTTATCACCATGTCCACCGAGAACATATGCATTCTGCACATCATCAGGAACAAATCCAGCGTCAGGCATTTTTTCATTAAGCTTTGCCCAAATAGTATACTTGAAGCGCGCACTGTCAAGAGATCCGCCAAGGCCGATTACCTTACGATCAATATCCCACATAGGTCCGTAATTTTTAATAAGATAATCACGTACCATCTGAGTCATAGTATCCATTGGATTGGAAACAACAACAAATGTTGCATCAGGAGAATATTTAGTAGCCTGATCAAGAACAGAAGCCATAATCTTAGAATTAACACCAACAAGCTCTTCGCGGGTCATACCAGGCTTCCTAGGCATACCGGAAGTAATAACAATAATATCTGACTTAGCGGTTTTCGTGTAGTCATTAGTAGTACCAATAACTACAGTGTTGTTATTCCACTTCATCATAAGAGACTGCATAACATCCATTGCTTTACCCTCGGCAACACCCTCCTTGATATCAAGAAGAACAACCTTGTCAAAAATCCCAAGTTCAGCAATTTTCATTGCAGCAGTGGCACCAACATTACCAGCACCAATAACAGAAACTTTATTCATATCGTTTTATACTTTAAAATTACAATTTAATATAGTATCAAAAATAAAAAATTCATTTTTTCTTTTTATGTTTCTTCTTTGCTTTAATTCTTTCTGCTGTAGTTATATAACCATTTTTACGAGGAATTCCATATCCTTCATAAATAGTGGTCCATTTATCCATACTAATTGTAAAATTACCCAAATGCATATTATTTGTTTTTAAATTGTTTATTTGACTTAAATGAAACTTTTGATGTATCTATTATACCCTTAGTAAAATCAGTAGCCCTATACCACTTCCCATCTAATTTACCGTAGGTCCACTTCTTTTCCTTAAAGTTTACCTTAGACGTACATCGCCAATTCGGCAGGATTGTAAAATTATCTTTAATATAATTATCTGCCCATTTACCTGCCATATCAAGATCAAAAGCCCTAAAAATAACAGGTTGCTCTATACCTTCAATCATTAATACCCACTGGCTACGCGGATAAGTATTTGTATTAGATATTACTTGCATTTTTCTTTATTTCAAAAATTGCTTTAATATGAGTATAATCAGTAAGAGTAATATCCCAATCAAGTTTAAAGCACTCATCAAGATAAGGAACTCTAAATCTCTTAAAATATGTGAGATTATAATTACCATCTGTAATTTCCTTTAAGAAATCTTCAACCGTAATAGGGAAATAATTTTCATGAAGTTCACGTTTCCAATTAACCTTCCAACGATATTTAAGAAGATAATGAACAATATTTTTCATATTGTTAAAATCCCCCCAATGCTTAACAAATTCAGATCTGTTTCGAAGGGTAGAAACATTTTTACTAAAAGTAGTACTAATTTTTTCTTTATAATATGCATCTGCAGGTCTGTCAAGATCTTCAGAACACATCATATCCCTTACACAGATATAATCAAAATTAGAATCAAGAACCTTTCTCCAGAAATTTTTAATATCATCTTCATCTTCTGCATATGAATAAACTTCATGAATAACAGAAGAAAGAATTAAAACTTTCTTTTTATATAAACTAGTTTCACTAAGTTTCTTTGCCACATCTCCCCAATTAGAAGTAAACAAAACATCTCCCGCATTGCCATTAAAATTGGTTTTTGCAAGGTCAATCATAGTATCGGAAATATCATATCCGATATATGTATTTGTATTATAATGATTATAAATACTTACCAAATAATTGATAAGTGTACCATCAGCACAACCAAAGTCAACAAAGGTATATTCTCGATCTTTAGGAAGTTCATTCAAGAAGAACAATTTATCTTCCATTCCTTTGGCCATATTCTCATTATAAGCGAGAATATTTTTAAATCTTTCTCCGATTTCCATATTACTCAGAAGATTTATAAAGAAGATGTTCAGCTCGACGTACCCAAGAAAGAAGCTGCTCAACAGTCAAGTTATCCACATGGGTAAGATGCCCGTTCATATCTACAAGAACACGATCATACTCAACGGTAATACCATTAGCGGTTTCCATATTCTTATAACCACGAGAATGAAAAATAGTTCTGATATCATCAATCATTTCCTGTCGGAGCTCGACGATTTTACGCTCGTTTTTTGCAAAATAATCCATAATATTACTTAAATTTAATTAAAAAATCAGAATAAACTTTTTTAACACTAAGATATTTCTTTTCAATATCTTCACCGATTTGCTTAATCATTTCGCCGACAATAGTATCCAATTCTTCATCGGTATATTCTTTCAAGAAATGCCTTTCATGCAGATTAGTAAGAAATGCATTTTCTGCCGGATCAAACCACATAATATTTCCTTGATCTCCTTCTTTTACGATAGTGCTGTACATAAAAACAACGCCATGACCTGGAAACATGCTGTGATAAAGTTTACAGACATCATTAATCCGTTTAGTATTTTCTCTACGTGTATACATATTAATTTATTTAAGTAAAAACGCAATTCCTATAAAAATACCAAAAACAATTCCCCAAAATATCATTCCACAGAAAATATCAAGGAAATAAGTTTTAATCCAAGTTTTTAACTCTTTATTCATATTAATATTCATTTAAAGCACATTCGGTATTATGAGAACCATTGGAATAACCAATATCATAAATTTCTTCAAACATAGCAGCAACCTTATCCATATCTTTTTCTTTGATTCCCATTTTAAGTAATGCAGGAACCATTACTTTATTAAACTTATCATTGGGTTTGTTCTCTCCCCAATAATCACCAGAACCTATGTAATAATTTGCTTTCATATTAAAGATATTTATACTCATAAGGAGGAAAACCGATTTCCTTATATTTTTCATTTACCATATCAATATAAGGTTGAACATCTTCATTAAAATGTTCATAAACCCAATCACGCATCTGAGGGTCAATCTTAGATTCTTCATCGAAAAAGATAAGCCGCCAGGAAATCAAGCTGACATATAACTGTTCTAGTTCACTGATTTTGTGAATCAATTCCCTATTAAATTCGACTTTCATAATGTTTATTACTTAATGTTTACATTATAATATAGTATAAAAAATCCAGAATTCAAAGAATCCTGGAAAATATTAAGTGATTTTATCGTTTACCTATTTTAAAAGCTTGTTCTGTTTTATTATTGAATTTTATTAAATCATCCAATTCAATATTAAACTGTTTATTTACATAATGTTTAATAGCACCGATTAAGTCAGAGCATTCACAAAGAATCATTATTGGATCAGTTTGATTGTATGCATCTTTTAACTCTTCAAATTCTTCTTCAACCTTTGAAAATTCACCTAAAATTCCTTTCGGAATTTCATGTGTATGATATCCATAATTATTATCTGTATTCATATTCTTGTAATTTTGATAGTCTTGGTTCTGCACAACCTGTTCCATATATCCATTTTAAAAATTCACATTCCCTTATCCCATAAGATCCAAGTTCAACAGGTTTAGTATATCCGAATACAGTACAATTAATATCATATCCAATATCTGTTTTTTCGATACTTAAACTGCCTATATTTAATAATTTTCTACTAAAGAAATTATATGCATCATCAATAATTTTTTCTAATGATTCATTATTTATAACATCAGTAATAATTAACTCATTTTTCATGAAATATTTTTCATGATATAAATCATATCTTTCATCCCTAAAACAAGGGGTAATCGTTTGGAATTTACCCTTAGGAAGATTCTCTTTAAGATAAAGATATAAAAATGACTGCTCACCTGATGCAACTAAACATTTATCATTATGTTTAAGCATATAATGTTCTTTATCTGCTGGTTTTGTAATATCATCAATGCATGGCGGAACTAACCAAGGTGCTTCAATACGAATATACCCGTTTGATTGATAATATTCAATACTGTCTGCTAGATTTTTAAAACTAATCATAACTTATTTAAATTTAGGGATTTCCATCCAATATTCAGGTTCAATATTATCTAGATGATTGATATAAAATGATTTACTGTTTTCATCACAATCACATTCAAAATGACTAATTGTCATATAACAATCTTGATGATTCCACCAATATGCAGAAGTAAAATCTTCATCATTATAAAATCCGATTCTAATTCCTGTAGGATTAAAATCTTCATCTACCCACTTATGGTGATATGTTAATACTTCTACTCCTTCCGGTGGCTTTTGATCTGAAAATTTAATCCATACTGGTTTCTTAGCTTCTTTAACAGCAATTTTACATGCTTCTGCTGCTTCATCTACTGTTACTGTATCATCACTATATGTTACTTTATCAGAACAATATTGAATACCATGATAATATTCTACTGTTGAAGTATATCCTCTTTTTCTTTTACGACTATTAATATATTCTAATGCTTTCTTCATAATTATTTCTTTTTATTAGGTGTTAACATTATATACATTCTTTTACCTTCAAGTTTAGGCATATTTTCTGCTTTACCGAATTCTTCACATTCAATGGCAAATCGAAGAAGAAGTTTCTCACCTTGTTCAGTATAATTAATTGCACGTCCCTTGAAAAATATAGATGCCTTTACTTTATTTCCATCTTTAAGGAATTCTTGCGCATGTTTTAATTTAAACTGGAAATCATGTTCATCAGTATTAGGGCCAAATCTGATTTCTTTAATTTCAACCTGTTTAGAATTAGCTTTCATTTCCTTAGCTTTCTTCTTTTGCTGATAAAGATATTTCTGATAATCCATTATCTTACAAACAGGAGGATCTCCATTAGGGGAAATTTCAACTAAATCTAATTCTAATTCATCAGCAATTTGCATTGCTTTTCTGATATCATAAATACCAACTTCAACATTATCTCCTACAAGTCTTACTCTAGGAACTCTAATTTGTTCATTAATTCTTAAACTATTCTCTTCTTTCTTCATTTATTATAAATTATTTTTTACCAATCTTTTTCTAAAACCATACCGTCATCATCGCATAAATATCCATGAGGTGATACCCAAGTATAATGAACACGTCTACTTCTTTCTTTAGCCATACGACTTAAATCTTCATAACTTGGTTCATTAATAAAGAGTGAAGATATACTTGGGTGATAATCTGAATCAAATTTATTTATACGTTTTTCTAATTCTACACGAATTTCTTTTAATTCAGTTAAATTATCTGAACTATTAATAAAATCAATTATTTCTTGTTTATCCATTAAAATATACTCTTATCTATTTCTTTTGTTAAATATATTTCTTTAATATCACCTTTTAATTTATCTAATCTATCAGAATGTTTATAATATTCATTTTTAAGATATTCTAATCTTTTATTCATTTCTTTATAATTACCTACAACAGGTATAACTTTTAATGATTTAGAATAATCTTCATGATATATCATCATACACCATTCTGTAGGCATATATGTTGATTCTCCAATAGTATCAGTATTGTCTTTATAAATATCACTTTCATTTTGAAGTCTAAAGTATAAAATATCTTCTAAATTTACCCATCTTTTTCTAGGTTCATCATGTTCCCATCTTTTATTTTTTTCATTATATGATTCACCATGAGTATCATAAACAAATAATTTAACTTTAGTTTCTATTTTAGAAACAATTTCTTCATTAGATTCAAAATTTGTATTATAATCTATTTGCATTCTATCCTTTTTTACCATATTAGTAAATTTTACCAATTAGCATCAGCTTCTCCTTGCTGATATCCAGTATCATATATTTCTGTCAGAACTCTATTAATAAATTTACTGTCTGATTCTGGTAAATTTAATGTATCTATTATAAGTTCTGTTTTAATCTCTATAAATTGTTCAATATTTGAATCCATAACTTTATAATCTATAGTATTAATATTGTTCTTTTGTTTCAGAATAATTTATAATTTTTATCTTCTCTAATTTATCTATTATGTTATAATATTTTGAAATTAGCTTAGTATATTCTTCTATTTTCTTTCTACATAGTTCTCTAATATATGCTTCCGCATCTTCTTTTGTTACAAAAACACGATAGTGATATACATCTATATGTGTAGAATTTAATACTTGTTCAAATTCATCATCAAATAGATGATCTTGTCCATGCATACCAGTATGTTCCGGTGTGGATTCACGTGCATCATTGCAAAGACGGATAACTTGAAAATCAGCACCATTACTAAAATTCTTTGATGAATGAATAGTACCGACTAAATGTTTAGTTGGTATTTCTTCACCCCATCTACTTCTATCCCACTCTTCATATTTAATATGTAATTTACATTTATATACTTTATTAGGTACTTCATCTTCTTTTAGCTTATAAAAATCTAAAACATATACAAATGTATCTTTATTTAATATATCTCTTACTTTCATATATCACATTCTTTAATATAACCAAAAAGCCAATCCGAATAATCAATATTTAATAATTCTGTATAATGTTCAATAAGTCCATGTGCACGAATTCTTCTATCATCAATATAAACATTATTAGGCCAACAACCATAACTAAATCCTTGTTCACGTTTACACCAATACCTCCAAGTTTTTGTTGCCTTTTTAAGTTCTTTTATATACTTATCTTTTTCTTTTTGTGTCATAAATATTGATAATTATTATTCACAATTTATATTTTGATATGTATTTAAAATTTTCTCAACACTCCAAGGACAACTATGTTCAGCAATTTCTTTAACATACATTTCATATGCTTCATCAATATTTGAAACCCCTCTAAATATTTGCCCAATTCCTTTTAAAAATTCTCTTTTAATATATCTAATATCAACATACCAAATATCCACCCATATTATTTTTTCAGTACCATCATCGCAAGTAACTAATAATTTATCTGGTTCAGAACATCCAGTTCCAGAACCGCCCTTAGGCGTTATATGCTCTAATTTTTTAATAGATAATATTTTCATATTTTATTTTTTTATAGTAATCATTTATAATCTATCTGGACTTCCAATATCACCTTTATCATCATTATGTGTATGCCACCACTGTTCTTCAAGATCCATCATTAATCCGCCGTCATATTCTTCAGGACAGTCAGGATCAGCACAAAGAATAGCATCAAGTTCATCAGCAAGCATCATTGCTGCAGAACAAAGGCCTTCTCTATAACCTTCCTGTAAATAATATAGTGCTTCTTCATCGAGATCATCAGATTTAATTGTGTAAGCTCTCATATCTCTAAGACTATTAATAAGTCTTTTTAAAAAATCGGTTGTTTTTTCCATATTATTTAATCAATTTATTTATTAAAATAAGAAGTTTCTTCAACTCTACGTTGTGCTTCATCTACTTTACCAAGAATCTTTAATGCTTTATCAGATTTTCTTTTATCTATATTAAGTTTAAGCCCACATGTTGGACAAAATAAACAATTTGAAAATAAGATTTGCTGTATAGATGTTGGAATAAAATTACCACAATGAGGACAACGTATTCCTGGTACACGCTGTTGCTGTTGTTGCATTCTAGGTTTTGTAGGTATATTACTCATATTATTTCTTTTTTAATTTATTTAATTTTTCTTTCTGTTTTGCAAGCTTTTCTTTTTCTTTTAATTTCTTTTCCCTTTCTTTAACCTTA
>JAEEGL013749224.1_pt1 | contig 12546 bp, 10 predicted proteins | sample 9134231 | NCBI WGS metagenome assembly JAEEGL01 (sample SAMN16246548, study PRJNA631951) | gut metagenome | biome: gut microbiome; feature: rumen; material: fiber-attached | host: Bos | place: Iran: Karaj | collected 2018-10
CTTGAGGATCTTATCGATGCCGAAGCGCTTGCGGAAATCGTTCACAGCAAAAAGGAATTCATCAGGACAATACTGGAGCAGGAAAGCGGAGAAACCATTGCCTTCCTGGACTACTTCACTTCCGAAGGTCTTACCCAGTATCTGAATCGGCTGCATGAGCGGATCGATGCACTGGCACTTGCCCTGGAAAACGGTTCTGAAGAAGCGGTTGCACAGGCAAAGGAAAGAATCCGCGAATTCTTTGATGAAGACGGATCGGTTATCATCGACAAGCTTTTAATTCAATATACAGGCTACAGTCTTGATGAGATCCTTGAAAAACTGGATGGCATTCAGACGATCAGGCCTTACATGAACTCACTCGATCAGATCATTGCCGAAATCGAAAACAATTCTGATTTCCTGAATCTTTTCAGCAAGGATGCACTCAACGCAATCATCGACGGTATGATCAGATTGACCTACAATTATTGCGAAGCCCTGGCCGGTGAAAATCAGGAACAGATCGATAATGCCAGAAATGCGCTGGTTGAATTCCTGAACAGTCAAAATACAAAAGATGCCGTCGAGCTGATCAGCCAGATCAACGGGGAGGTCGGAGATAAACTTAAGAATTATATCAATATGATCTTGTTCGGCGAACAGATCATCGACTATGTCGACTTCTCCAGACTCATGGAACTCGTGCAGCAGGCGATAAATGTGGACTTCCCGGGAAATCTGAGTCCTGGTTCTGTTCTCTCTACCCTGGAATATGCCAGAAGCATCATGAATACGGTCATAAGTCTTTCAGAAAACTTCACACCGGAAAAAAACGATCAGCTAAAGACCATGCTTGACGTGTTAATCAACGACGATACGGCTACGATCGTTCTGATGATAATAAAATACAAATACGGCTTCGATTTTTATGACATCGTTAATCAGATACAGGATGGCACATATGTCGAAATCATCAGGTTCCTGGCGGATTATTACATCGATATCCTGAAAAACAATACCGATTTCTTCACTGAGATGGGCAGAACTTTGATTGAAGAGAAGCTTAACGAGTATATTGCCCTGCTGGATGAACTTGAACGGAAGGCCTTGGAAAACGATTTAGACGGCATCATCAAAGGCATTCAGAGCATTGCCAGAATGCTGTCTGCCGACAACATGTCGCTTCTGAAACAGCTGGTCTACATCTATTTCAAGACAAACCTTCCGTTTGAGATATCGCAGCTGATCTCCACTGAAAGACTGGACCTGCTCAGCGAAAAAATGGGGCAGCTCTCTTCGGCTGTAAGTACCTATATCGATCTTGGAAACAAGATCAGAGACGGTGAAAGAAAGCTCACCCAGGGCCGCGCTCAGCTCGACCAGGGCTGGAGCGAATACTATGCGGGTCTGAAGGAACTGAGAGACAAAGAGAAACTGCTGAACAGTTCAGGACCTGAAATCGCCAGTGCCAGAGCTCAGCTGGAACAGAAAAAACGTGAGGCTCTGCTTGTGCTGCAGGAAGCGAAAGACAAGCTTGTGCAGGCAAGAAAAGAAGCAGAAGAAACCATTGCCAGCAGAAGAGATGAGATCCTGAACAGGAACTACAACTGGATCATTCAGGACAGAAACACCAACCGGTCTTATGCCGATACCAGAGGTCCGATCAACGGTGCCAAGGGTTCCAGCATGGCTTTCGGTGCTTTGTTCTTTATCGTCATCGCTCTAGTCTGTTTCTCTACGATCGCCATTATCGTCGAAGAAGAAAAGAAGAGTGTCGGTACGACCAAGGCTTTCGGTTTCTACAACCGCGAAATTCTTGGCAAATATCTTATCTTCGGTCTATCGGCCGCAGTTATCGGTTCTATTCTTGGATGCATCATCGGTTCTGTTGTATGCAGGCTGGTGCTGAATTATTTTGAAGGCAAGAATCTCTATCTGATCGGCAAATACAAAGTCGTTACTTCTCCTGCCGTCATGATCGTCGCATCTCTTACTGTTGCGGCACTATGCGCGCTTGCTACCTTTATAGCGTGCTCGGATCTTTTGAAATCGCCTGCCGCTCTGCTGATGAAAGGCGAATCGATCGCTACGAGAAACCGCAAGAACAAAAAGAAGGAACTCCGTACGGATAAACCGAAACGTTCTCTTTATTCCCGTCTGATCCTAAGAAACATCGTCAACGAAAAAGAGCGTGTCATGATTACCGTCTTTATCGTTGCGATCAGCTGCTTCTGCATCGGTGCTGGAATTACGCTTAGAGACGGGTTTACCGGCATGCTGAAAAAGCAGAAGACTGATATATATCTCTATGATTTCCGGATCGACTATACCAGCGACATCTCACCGGAAGAATTGGGGCAGATCGAGGCGATACTCTCCCAGAACGATGCCGAATACCTCAGTGCCAGCTACAGTGTTCATCTGTTTGAGAAGAATCAGAAGATCAACGCACTGTATGTGGCTACCGCCGATAAGGACAGATTGAATTCCTTCATAGCGATCAAGGATCCTAAAACAAGGAAACCGCTGTCCCTGCCGCAGGAAGGCATACTTGTCCAGCTGCGTCTAAGTGAAAGCTACGGCGTCAGTCCGGATACATACCTGACCCTCTACGACAATCAGCTTGAGACCTATCAGGCCCGCGTTGTCGGATGCTTCCAGAACTATCAGGGAAGACTCGTTCTTGCTTCCAGGGAAGCATACGGTCAGATCTTCGGCAAGGAAGCGAAAGACAACTGCTATTTTGTCAGACTGAACAAAAACAACTTCGATACCGTATACAAGCAGCTTTCGAATATCGAACACATCTCAATCGACAAGGCGGACAGCTATAAGCAGGCAATGGAGAACGCCATCGGCTTGTTTGACATCATCATCATTCTGATGACGCTGATGTCCGTGCTGATGTCCTTCATGATCCTGACCAATCTTGCGAATATCTACATTGCAAGAAAGAAGAAGGAGCTGATCGTCATGCGTATCAATGGATTCTCGATCAGGGAAACGATACGCTATCTGGCAAAAGAAACGATCCTGACAACGGTTCTAGGCGCTTTCGCTGCGATCGTTATGGGCTACTTCTTTGGTTCCATACCGATTCGTGTCATCGAACAGCCTGATGCCCAGTTCGTCAGATCTTTCAATCCGAAAGCCTGGATCATTGCGGTCATATTGGAAGTCGTCTTCTCTCTGATCATCAATTCCCTGGTATTCAGGAAGGTCAGGAAGCTGAATTTCAGAGAAGTGCTGTAGCGCCTTTACGGATTTGAACCGTCTCTGTATGAGACGGTTTTTTATTGCTTCGTGTTATGATTAAGTTGTAATCGGAAACAATTCAAAAGACAGAACAACAAGGAGAAAACCATGGCATCTAATATACTGGATAAAGACAAGAAGGAACTGTTCGAGCTTGGAGATGCTCTGTTCAGGCATCCTGAACTGGGCTACAAGGAATCCACCAACAAGAAGATCCTGATGGATTATTTCAGGAAACACGGCGTTAAGGTGGAAGAACTCGGTTTTAGAACGGCATTCAAGGCGACGATCGGAAGCGGATCGCCAAGGATCGGACTGATCGCCGAACTGGACGCGATTCCTACGCTGGGTCATCCTTTTGCCAACAAGGCAGACAATGCGGCACACAGCTGCGGTCATTCCACCCAGTGCGCCATCATGGCTTATGCCCTGGTAAAACTGAAAGACACGCTGAAAAAGGGAACTGTCTCTCTCTACTTCACTCCGGGCGAAGAATTCACGGACATCGCCTTCAGAAAACAATTGATTAAGAGCGGAGAGATCAACTACATCGGCGGCAAAGTAAACATGCTGACGGCAGGAATGTTCGACAAGGAAGATCTCTTCATCCATCTGCATACCATGGGCCAGTCCAGCTATCATTATTCCCTGAACAGCACGCTGTGCGGCTTTGTCTACAAACGCATCACCTTCAAAGGAAAGGCTACCCATGCGGCAATGTCTCCGGACAAGGGAATCAATGCGCTGAATGCCTTCATCCTCTTCGACAACGCCATGAACATGCTTAGAGAAACATTCAGGGAAGACGACTACATCCGTGTACACGGCATTCTTTCCGAAGGAGGACAGACCGTCAACTCCATTCCGGAGAGAACCGTCTATGAATGCTACGTCAGATCATTGAATCAGCAGGCCCTGAAAGAGACTGCGGCAAAGATCGACAATGCCGCAAGATATTCCGCCAAGGCGATCGGAGCTTCCGTTAAGATCGAGACGACTCCGGGCTATCTGCCGATGCATCAATCCAGACTTATCAGCGACATTCTTAGAAAGAACATGCTGAAATACTGCAGGCCGGAAGAGATTCACGAAGACGAAGTCTCCATGGCGGGTGGCGACATGGGCGATATCTCATGCTTCAAGCCGTCTGTCCAGTTCGGCTACAGCGGATTTACCGGTTACTGTCACAGCAGGGATCTGTGCGTCAACGATATTAACAGAGCCTACCTCGAACCGGCAAAGATCGTCTTCGATACTGTACAGTATCTTGTCAGTCACGAAGACTATGTCGAAAAGATCAAGGGAGCATATAAGCCAGTCTTAAGCAGAAAAGAATATCTGGAATACCTGAAGGGATAAAAAAAGGCAGGTTCTATCCTGCCTTTTCTTTTGTATAAATATTTGAATGCCTAGTTATAGTTTTTCAATGTCTTAAGCAGCAGTTCACAGAAACCCGGATAATCCAGTCTCATGCCCACATGGGTATTCGGTTCCTTGCCGCGGAACGGTGAACCTTCTTTCGGATCGTTCCATCTCTTGGTAGAAGTCAGGTCGATATCCGCTTCCGGATTCGACGTCTGCAGGAAACGAAGATCCGTGACAGTCATACCTCTGGTCAATGTACCGTTCAGTTCGATGTCGACATGCAGGAAAGCATCTCTGATCAGATCCGGCTGAATGATCCAGGCTACGGCACAGGCATCATGAAGGTGCGCATCTCCGCCCTTCGCAAAGAAGTCGCAAAGTTCTGCGCCGAAGACACCTGCAACGTTTCCAAGGCTGCGCATGTTCTCGATGAATTCCGGAGTGACCGGGCACTGTCTGGTCAGGTTGACGCCTACCATGTAGATCGGCATGCCTGAATGGAATACCTTGTATGCAGCTTCCGGGTCGACATAGATATTGAATTCGGCTGCAGGCGTCCAGTTGCCGGCATACGCTCCGCCACCCATGATGTACAGCGCATCGACTCTCTCGGCGATCCTCGGTTCTTTATTCAACGCAGAAGCGATATTGGTCAAAGGACCTGTAGCGCACAGTGTGACATGATCCGTGTTCATGACAGTTTCGACGATGAAGTCGACTGCATGCCTGGTTTCCGGCTGACGTTTCGGAGGCGTTACGACCGGTCCATCCATCCCGCTCTCGCCATGGACGTTTGCAGCGATGATCAGCGGTTTTGTCGAAGGCCCCGCATGGCCGGGATAGACAGGTACATCGGTACGTCCAATCTTTTCCAGAACAACCAGAGCGTTTCTGGTAACATTCGGCAGATAGCCGTTTCCTCCGACCGTCGTTACACCCAGCAGATCCAGATTCTGTGCCGCCAGCATGATCGCAAACGCGTCATCATGTCCTGGGTCGCAGTCCAATATCAGTTTTCTCATATTCTTTCTCCTTTCGTCATCTATTGCGTAAGGCCGTATTCTTCATGAATCCGGCTATCTTTTCTTTATCATAGGTATCATGTCCGGATATCTTGTATCCCGCTACCGCATTGGCGTAGGCGCAGGCTTCAAAGACATCTTTTCCTTCCAGACTTGCGGCAATGAAACCGGCATTGAAAGAATCGCCGGCTCCGGTTGTATCGACAGCTTCTACATCGTAGGAAGGATATTCTTTTTCTTCCTTGTCGGTTACGACCAGATAACCTTCTTTTCCGTTTCTGGCAACCACCGTTCTATCCTTTGCCGCGAAATGTCTGACACTTTCTTTCCAGTTGTCAGACGGATAAAGTGACAGGAATTCATCTTTTCCCGAACCGGTAAGATATTTCACATACGGGAGTATCTTCATGATCGCATCGGCCGCCTTAGGATCCAGCCGGCTGATGTCGCTGACTCTGGTATTCAGATCAAAGGATGTTTCTACACCTGCCTCACAGGCAATCCGATACAGCGCAGGAAGGCTCTCTACGATGCTTCCTCCGGACAGCAGAGTCATTCCGGAAGAATGGAGCCATGAAGCCTGTCTGATCTTTTCAGGATCGATTCTATCCAGATCCAGATCGCAATACGCCTGATCCGTTCTCGGAAAACCCCAGAGATGTCTTTCTCCTTCTTCATCGATGAAAGCGAACACGTTGATCGTATTCAGTTCTTCCTTTACGATCAGAAGACCGGTATCGATTCCCAGGGCCGTCATCTCATTTAAGATGTATCCTCCGCCATAGTCCTTTCCTACCGTTCCCAGAAAAGCCGTATGAACTCCTAGTCTTGCTAAAGCGGCGGCTGTACCGCCAATCGTTCCTCCCAATGAAAGATGATAAGGCACGGCCTTGCCTGAGGCATCATTCAGCAGATCTTCCAGTCTGAGATGAACATCCACACAGGCATCGCCTACTACTATGGCCTTATTCCATCTATCAGGCATTCCTTGCGGCCTCAATGAATTCCCAGACCTTTACCGGGTCTTTTACTCTTCCCGTGATCTCCTGCAGGAATTTCGGATAAGTCGTCAATGTACAGCTGTCTACGCCGTACGGATGGGTCTGATGAATCGCTTCAGCGACATTCTCCGCATTTAGTCCGCCCGCAATGATGCATTTTACATCCGTAGACTCGATGATTCGCCTATCGATCTCTCTGTCGTGGATCATTCCTGTAGCGCCGACACCGATCGTGCTGTCAGGATCCTTGGTATCGATCAGGAAGAAATCCGTAGTAGGCTCATACGCTCTGATCAGTTCCAGGATCTCCGGCCACTGTTCCTCTACCGGAACGCCTGCATAGACCGGAATCGCCTGCATGATCTTGAGCTTAGGGAATCTGTCTCTGATACGCTGTACGCCTTCCGGAGTGATCAGTCTGATATCGTTGGAAAGATGGAATACATCAGGCTCATAAAGAGTCAGGTCGTTGATGATCTCGTCTACATCCGTAGCAATGGTCAGACCTACCTTGACTACGTTGTCCGGCAGAGCTTCAAAGAACTCCTTTGCCTGTGCGCAGTTCTTCTGAAACGGAAGGTGCGGAATCTCGCCATAAGAAGCACCGATATGGTCTGCGCCCAATGCAGCAACGATCTGCGCATCCTTGATCTTTTCGCATCCGTAAATCTGAGTAATAACTTTTGCCATAATTCATTCCTTTCTTTCACTTAACAAAAGCGACAGGATATGACTGCATATTCCGTTCTGTTCATAATACTCGCAGGTGCAGTGATATCCTTCTTCATCGACAGTAATCGTCCTGATTCCGTGTTTAGAATGAAGAACGATCCTGTCGTTGCTGTATTCGTATCTTTCTTTTTCATTGCGGTACTTTAAGGCGAGTTCGATCTTGCTGAGATAGACCTCATCGTCCCCACATACCAGTCTGCATACTTTCAGAGGAATGTCTTCCCTGCTGTTTTCATCCAAGACAAACAGCCTGACTCCCTCTCTTTTCTTGAATTCTCTTATGTATTCGATCTCGTCTTCCAGACAGATGGTGGCGATCAGATGCCTATCGTTTCCGGCCATTTTCTCCAGCAGTCTCTTGAATCCCTGCGACATCATCTGCATTCTGCCGATTTCATCCAGGATCATAAAGCGGACCTGGCTTTCTTCAGCCGCAGCATATTCTTTCTCACAAAGCTCATCCAGTGCATTCGGATCGACACCGAAATCTTCAATAAAGAAGCCTGTATGGAACTCCTTGTGCGCCAGAACGACCGATTCTTTGCATTTCAGCCCATAGGAAGAAAAGCCGATCCTTTCCCCGTCTTTCAGGATCTCCTTTGCCAGCAGTCCTGCGCACCTTCTTCTTCCAAGCATGTCCGTAATCCTGGAGAGTGCCGTAGACTTGCCGATACCGGGTTTTCCCGTAAGCAGAATGATCATCTTAATCGCTGATGACTTTCACAAAGAACTGTCTCGCTCTAGGTCCGTCGAATTCACAGAACAGCACGCCTTGTGAAGATCCCAGCATCGCTCTGCCTTCATGAACGATCAGTGCCAGTCCTGTACCGCATATCGCACTCTTGATATGGCCTGCCGCATCGGTAGGCGTATCGAAGTTGTGATGATAGTCGTATCTTAACGGGATCAGTTTATCCAGTTCCTCCTGGAAGTCCACGTGTCCTCTCTTGTCCCAGAAAGAAGTGATAACGATACCGGCAGTCGTATGATTGCAGTTGATGACACAGATGCCTTCCTGAATACCGCTCTTCTTAACGACTTCCTGAACCTGCTTTGTCACATCATGCATGCCTTCGAACTTCGTCGTCAGGCTTATCTTTTCCATGTATGCCATAAGTTCACTTCCTTCCTATATGATCTCGATCTTGCTCTTACGGAATCTGGCTGCATCCTGATCCAGACACCAAGGCTCTTCGCTGTTTCTGAAAGGTCTTCTGCCTCTCCAGCAGCCGATATATCCGGCAACAAAATCCATCGGAATATGTTCCATCAGCGGATGCATCCACAGAGCTTTCGCCTTAGGTACCTTGATGATGACTGCGTTCTCTGGGAACAGCGATTCGTCCGCATCCGTAATGACCGCTACATGTTTTCTGATCGAGCACATGACCCTGATCGTTTCCAGCTGCCTTGAGAAGGCCGGGGAATCTTCGTTGGCGATGACGAACGTGCCGATATGATCCGTATCCCTGATGAAATAGTTGATATGGCACCAGCCTTCGGAATCGTCGTTTGTCGTGAGTCCGCCGAAAGCTTCTACCATCTTGGCGGAACCAAAGAATGCCGTCGCATAGTCCGGACCGTCTCCGACGAAGTCCATGTTGTCGACACCGTCTTCCTCCCATTTCCTGGCTAGATCGAAAGCCTGTTTCGACAGTCTTTCCATGACTTTTTCATCATAGGAATCCACATATTCCAGCAGTCCTTCACGGCACTTCTGCGCCTGTTCCCGAGTCAGCTGCTTCTTGACGCTGCTCATATAGAAACCGTACATCATCAGCGAGAATACCGATGAGTAATACGACGTAACGTTCGGCGCCAGATCGTACTCAGGCAAGGTCATCGGAACGACGTACTTGCAGTTGCCTGCGAGTTTGCCCTGAGGGTTGGCGGTAAAGGCAACGCTGGTCCCGCCATGTTCATTGATACGCAGTGCCGCTTCGTTCGGTCTGGCAGGCGAACCTGAGATCGATACGACACAAAGCATGTTTCTGTCCAATGTCAGAGGATTCCATCCGCTGTAGGTATTGTAATAGCGGGAAAACTCGATGTTGCGGCAGGCCTTGGTCGGCGTTCCCGGAACCATTCCCGTCTTGGTCGATGTATCGGCATTCTCGAAGATCGGCTTTGTGGCAATCGCCGCACAGTAGCTGTCTCCGCATCCAGTAATGAACACGTTGCCTCCGCCTTTCACAACTTCAGGCGGAACGCACTGCTCAAAGAATTCGAACGTCTCGTTCTCTGCAATCGTATGTATGTCTTTGACGCTGTTCCTGATCTGTTCCAGAAGAGGACTCGTGTAGTCTTTATGATCCATAGTTTACTCCCCCATTACACAGACGCTGAAGCTGCGCTCACGCGGTCCGTCATACTCGGCAAAGAAGACGTCGTCCTTGCCTTCACACAGCAGTTTTCCGTCTTTCAGGATCAGAGATACGGAAGATCCGAACAGACAGTTCTTGATATGCCCTGCGGCATTCTCCGGCGAATCCTGATGATAGAAATTGATCCTGGCAGGAACGATCCTTCTCATCTCTCTCACGATGTCATCCAGCACTTCCTTGCCGTAGGAAGTGATCCTGAAGATCCCGGCGCTAGAAGCGGTCGTCTCAACCGCAACAATGCCGTTTTTCACTTTACTCTCTTTTACTGTTTCAACGATCTGTGCAGTGATGTTCTGCAAAGAATCCCTGCCTGTCGTTAATGCGTATTCTTTTGTGTATACCATGTTCCCGCTCCTTATCTGATGACGATCTGCGTACCGTCTTTCAGTCTGGACTTGCTAAGATCGCTGCTGTATCTTTCATCGTCTCTTCTGAAAGAAGGAATGCCCTTGATTGCCGCAATATATCCCGCAACCATATCGAAAGGAATGTGCTGAACCAGCGGATTCATCCAGAAGTACTTTGGAACAGGCGTAGTGAATACTTCCATCGTTTCCGGGAACTCTTCTTTCCCGGCATCGGAGATGATCATGCACGGGCTGCTGATGATTCTGATCGCATTGATCGTTTCCAGCACTCTTCCATAGGAAGGAGTGGATTTGTTGGTGACGACGACCCTGCCTATTCTTTCCGGTTCTGCCAGGAAGAAGTTGATATGGCACCAGTCTTCCGAATCGTCGTATGTCGTATAACCGCCGAACGCTTCGATCACCTTGGCTGAACCGAAGAAGGCTGTCGCATAATCCCCATAGTCGCCGATGAAATCTTCCGCTTTCAGGTCTTTCCACTTTTTGGCGATTTCAAAAGCGCGTTCCTCATATTCGTCGTTCTTCTTCTGGCATTCAGAAACAAAACTCAGCAGTTCCTTGTTCATGTCGTCATAGACCAGCGGGCTGATCGTATTCCTGACTCTGCCTATCCTTAACGCGATCATGAACAGTGCCAGCATCGATGCGTTGTATGTCGTAAGACCCGGCTGGTATTCGCCGTCTTCAGGAAGACCTACATGGATCAGATAGCGGCATTCCTTGGCCAAAGGCGATTCCGGATTGTTCGTGATGGCAATCGTATTGGCTCCGTATTTTGAAGCTCTCCTGGCGCATTCGATGACTCTGGAAGCCGTTCCCGAGTAAGAGATCAGAATTACCAGCGGAGTATTCGGCGAATAACCCAGGTTCTTGCTGCTGAGAAAACGGGAGAACTCGATTGCCCGGATCGCATTCGTCTCGATCCCGGTGACGCTTTCAAAAGCCGGCTTCGCAGCGATCCCCGCCAGCCAGCTGTCTCCGCAGCCTGATATGAACACCTTCTGCACATCCCAGATCTCTTTAACCGGAAGCTTTTTCACCTGAGGCAGTACGTTCCGGTATACGATGTTTACATACTCTTCCATCCGTCTTGCCTGACGAAGAAGAGAATCGTCATAATCGTTTCTATTCATCTGTTTTTCCTTTCAGTTTATCGTAAATCTCCTGAGCGGTCTGAAGCATTTCCTCCCTGATTTCCTGACTCATATCCAGGAACGGGCCGTACTGTCTGACATTGTAGGAAGCCACGACATTGCCGATGACACAGGTCATCAGCGGGTCATAGCCTTCGCACCACGCCCACAGGGCAGCACCGGTGGAAGAGTTGCCGCAGCCGGTCGGATCGATTTCTTTTTCTTTTTCAACTGTGCTGATCATCGGAACGAAATATTCCTTTCCTTCGGCGATCATGTATGCCCCGTCCGTGCCGACCCGGTAGTAGACAGGAAGTTCCAAAGCCTTAAGCAAAGGCAGGATCTCTTTATCCGTATCGACTTCGAATATGATGGAACACTCGTTGCGGTTGATCGACAGGATGTCTATGGCACGAAGATAATGTTTCAGACCTTCGATGCCTCCTTCAAGATACTTCTGATGGGCTGTCTCGACACTGGTAGCCGGGATCTCCCACATGATCTGACATCCGCCCTTCTTGTGTTCCATCAGCAGTTCACTGTTTTCATCCGTCAGTGCCTGGCTGGTATAGATACCCTTGGCATCATCCATGAAAGGAACGACATCCGCACAGCTCAGAGCCTGCTTCGCTCTTTCCACAGGATCCTCTTCTCCCAGGAAGACCAGACCCGACTTCCTCATGTCCGCAAGCTGTTCATCCGTATACTTCTTGCCGTAGATGGAATACTCGATATAGCTTCCATCCGGGACGTACTTCAGGTCGTTGAACATCGTCTTTTCCAGTCTGACAAAGAGACCTTCTCTGGAACAGCGGTTCTTCTCGAACCAGTCACCATAAAAGTCATCAAAGTCTTTGCCTACCGATGACAGGAACAGACAGTCGTCGGTACACATCCGCAATGCCGTATATGCGTAGAAACCACCTCCTCCCATGATCTTGTCTTTCACTCTTCCATCCAAGAACAGCAGTCTGTTGGTAATGGTAGCTCCGTCTGCAATATATTTCATACACGAACCTTTCTTTGATGACTATTTATGATGTTTTAATGTTATTTTATTATTCTTCTGTTTTTACTTCCGGTTTTTGATTTTCCTTGTTTTTGTCTTCCTTTACCTTACCGCCCATCTTTTCCTTTCTCAGTTCGGCACTGCCGGTAATGCACAGACCGATGATGGTTACGTGACCATCAACATATCGTGGTAGCCGTCGGCGCGGCGCTCCGCCACGTCAAGAGAGATATTGAGCTTGGCGTATGCCTTTTCCTGTAGAATATCCAATCCGTTATTCCTCCGATTGCTGAAA
>JAEEGL014693516.1_pt1 | contig 12546 bp, 12 predicted proteins | sample 9134231 | NCBI WGS metagenome assembly JAEEGL01 (sample SAMN16246548, study PRJNA631951) | gut metagenome | biome: gut microbiome; feature: rumen; material: fiber-attached | host: Bos | place: Iran: Karaj | collected 2018-10
GTCTGGTCGCCCGCCGAGATCTCCCTTGTCGAGAAAAAATCGGAATTCATCGCGAACGTATTTCCCTGCGAAACGGAGGGGGAAGCCGTCGCGCGGATCGCTTCGGTACGGGAGCGGCACCGGGACGCCCGTCACGTCTGTTTCGCTTATTCCGCCGACTTCGGTCAGAGGACGCGTATGTCCGACGACGGGGAGCCGTCCGGCACGGCGGGAGTCCCGATCCTCAACCTGGTCCGGCAAAACGGCCTCTGCAACGTCTGTGTGACGGTGACCCGCTATTTCGGCGGGATCCTTCTTGGAGCGCCGGGGCTCGTCCGCGCCTACTCCGCGTCGGCGCGGGACGCGCTGGCGGCGGCCGGGCGCGCGGAATACAGGACCATCGCCCGCTTCCGGCTCCCGCTCGCTTACGGGGAGTATGAACGGATCCGCACCCTGATCGAAAAAAACGGAGCCGAGCAGGAAAGTGCGGATTTTGCCGAGCGGGTCGAACTGATCTATTCTGTCGGGGAAGAGAGGGCGCCGGCTCTTTCCGCCCTTCTCTCCGAGACCTCCGGCGGGAAGCTGATCCCGCAGCAGCTCGGCACGTCGCGCGTCAAACGCAGACTGACGCAATAACGCGGGATCGCCGCGGCAGACGCCGCGGCGATCTCCTTTTCTCCGACAAAATGAAAAAGAAAAAAACTTTTTTCGGAAAGAAAAAGTCTTTTTCATTTTTTTCCGTATATTATATGTGAAAATCTAAAAAAGGCGGTCGCTTCTTTGAACGAAAAAATTGCTGATATCTTTCTGGAACGGGAAAAGCAGACTCTTTCTCCTTTCGCGTTTCTGACCTCCGCCACCCGCGGACGGGAAAAACCGTATACCCCCTGCGAGATCCGTACCGAGTTCCAGCGGGACCGGGACCGGATCATCCATTCCCGCGCGTTCCGCCGGCTGATGCACAAGACTCAGGTCTTCATCCTGCCGAAGGACGAGCTCTACCGGACGAGGATGACGCACACGATGGAGGTCACGCAGATCGCGCGCATCATCGCCCGCGCCCTCCGGCTCAACGAGGATCTGACCGAGGCGGCGGCGCTGGGGCACGACCTCGGGCACACCCCCTTCGGCCACGCCGGGGAGCAGGTGATGCGCAAATGCTTCGACCCGCATTTTTCCCATGCGGCGCAGAGCATCCGCGTGGTCGAGCGGATCGAAAACGACGGGGAGGGGCTCAACCTGACCTGGGAGGTGAAGGACGGGATCCTCAACCATTCCGGCTCGGACACCGCGGCTACCCTCGAGGGCATCATCGTGAAATTCGCCGACCGGATCGCTTACATCAACCACGATATCGACGACGCGTGCAGGGGTGGCATCATCTCCCTTGACGATATTCCCGCGCCGCTTTTGCGTACGCTCGGCCGCGGACACAGCGAGAGGATTAATTCCATGGTCTCCTCCGTGATCGAGGCGAGCGAGGGAGAAGGGAGGATCGCCATGACGCCGGAGATCGGTCAGGCGACGGACGAGCTGCGCGCCTTCCTCTTCCGCAACGTTTATCTGAACCCCAAGGCGAAGGGGGAGGAAAACCGCGCAAAGGAGATGCTGGAGATGCTGTATCACCATTTTGTTTCCCACGCCGAGCTTCTCCCCTCGCCTTACGACAAGATCCGGGACAGCGAGGGCACGCCCCGCGCCGTCTGCGACTATCTTTCCAGCATTACCGACCGCAACGCGATCGATCTCTTTACCAAACTGTTTGTTCCGCAGGTCTGGAACGGGTGAAAGAAACGATATGATAGATCCGAAAATCGTCGAAGAAATCAAATTGCGCAACCCGATCGAGGACGTGATGGCGCAGTACGCCGATCTGAAGCGGGCGGGATCCAATATGGTATGCCTTTGTCCCTTCCATTCGGAAAAAACGCCGTCCTGCACCGTTTTTGTCGCGCGGCAATCCTTTTACTGCTTCGGCTGCGGGGCGGGGGGAGACGTGATCAACCTGGTGCGCCGCGCGGAAGGACTCGATTACGTCGAGGCGCTCGAATACCTCGGAAAACGGGTGGGGATCGCGGTCGTTGACAGCGACGAGCGGCGGCCCCGGTACGATAAAAACCGCCTGTATGAAATGAATAAGGCGGCGGCGCGTTTTTACCGCGACGTGCTCTTTTCCCGCCCGGAGGGCGAGCCGGGGCGCGCCTACGCCCGCTCCCGCGAGCTCTCCGACGCGGTCGTCAAGCACTTCGGGATCGGCTTCGCGCCGGACTCCTACAACGCGCTCTCCGACTATCTGAAAAATCTCGGTTATACCGAGGAGGAGATGATCTCCTGCTTTCTCGCCAAACGGAGCGACAGGGGGAGGCTTTACGACATTTTTCGCAGCCGGCTGATGTTCCCCATCCTCGACGTAGCGGGGAACGTCATCGCCTTCAGCGGCCGCCGGATCGACGCCGTCAAGGACGTCAAATATCTCAACTCTGCCGATACGCCCGTATTTTTCAAGAGAAAGAATCTTTTCGCGCTCCGTTTCGCCAAAAACAGCTGCGCGGACAATCTCATCCTCTGCGAGGGACAGATGGACACCATCGCGCTGCACGCGGCGGGATTCGAGAACTCGGTGGCGACGCTCGGCACGGCGCTGACGCCGGATCACGCGCGTCTCCTTACCAAATATACCAAAAAGGTCACGCTTTGCTATGACAGCGACGAAGCGGGCGTTCGCGCGACGCAGAAGGCGATCCGCCTGCTCGGCGAAGTAGGGCTTGAGACCGCCGTCCTCCAGGTGACGGGCGCGAAGGACCCGGACGAATTTATCAAAAAATACGGCAGGGATGCGTTTGCCCGTCTGCTCGGCGAGACCCGGTCCAAGTTCCGTTTTTCGCTCGATTCGATCCTCTCTAAGTACGATATGAAGCAGGCGGACGACCGGGTGCGCGCGCTCGACGAGATCTGCCGGATGCTCGCGGGCGTCTATTCCGCCTCCGAGCGGGACGTTTACACCCGCGAGATCGCGGAGGAGCTCGGCGTCAGCCCGGAGTCGATCAAGGAAGACACCGACCGTCTGATCGCCAGGGCGAGGCGGGAAAGGAAAAAGGCGGAGAGCGAGGATGCGCGCCGCAGGATCGCGGGGATCGGCGACCGCGTCAACCCCGATTACATCTCCAACGCCGGCGCCGCTTCGACCGAGGATCAGCTGCTCGGACTGCTCCTTCTTTACGAAGAACACCGAAAGACGGTTCTGGCGCACCCCGATCTGCTCTCCGAGGAGGATTTTTTCACCGCGTTCGGGAAAAAGATCTTCCGTTTGATCCTGCAAGGGGAGAAAAACGGAGAATACAGCGAGGCGGCTCTCGGTGAAACGCTGACGGTCGAGGAAGCGTCCCGCCTGGAAGCGCTCAAGATGAAGCGCGTACCCCTCCGCCACAACGGCGGCGAAGTCTTCGCCTCATACTGCGCGGCTCTCCGCGAGGAGAAAAAGAAAAAAGAACTGGAAAGCGATAAGGTATCCGCGGACGATCTGGCCGGTTATTTCGCCGGTTTGAATAAAAAAATCAACGAAAAAGAGAAAACGGAAGGATAAAAACATGGCAAACGAAAAAGCTTTTGACGTAAAGTCGCTGATCGAAAAGGGCAAGAGCAAAGGATCCCTTTCCAACAACGAGATCCTGGAGGCGCTCGAGGAAGTGGATCTTGACATCGAACAGATGGAAAAGCTCTACGAAACGCTCGAGAGCAACGGCATCGAGATCACGGGATACGTGGACGCCGACGACTTTGACAGTATGGAAGACGAGATCGGCGAGGGGGAAAGCACGGAAGACGTTGACCGCGTCCTCTCGCAGGAAGGGGTGGCGATCGACGACCCCGTCCGGATGTATCTCAAGGAGATCGGCAGTATCAAGCTCCTCGACAGCGACCGGGAGCTGGAGCTTGCCGAACGGATCGCAAACGGAGACGAAAACGCAAAAACAGAGCTGGTCGAAGCCAACCTCCGTCTTGTCGTCAGCATCGCAAAGCGCTACGTAGGGAAGGGGATGTTCTTCCTCGATCTGATCCAGGAGGGCAACCTCGGTCTGATGAAGGCGGTAGAGAAATTCGACTATACGAAGGGCTATAAGTTCTCTACATACGCGACGTGGTGGATCCGCCAGGCGATCACCCGCGCGATCGCGGATCAGGCGAGGACGATCCGCATCCCCGTCCACATGGTCGAGACGATCCACAAGGTCTCCCGGTATCAGCGTCAGCTGCTCCAGGAGCTCGGCCACGAGGCGACCGCCGCCGAGATCGCGGAGCGGATGGGCATGAGCACAGAAAAGGTCCGTGAGATCATGAAGATCGCGATGGATCCTGTTTCGCTCGAGACCCCGATCGGCGAGGAGGAGGACAGCCATCTCGGAGACTTTATCGAGGATAACGACTCGCCCGCTCCGGCGGAAACGGCTTCCTATTCGCTGCTCAAGGAGCAGATCAACGAGGTCCTCCATACGCTGACTCCCCGCGAGGAGCACGTCCTCAAGCTCCGGTTCGGTCTTGAGGACGGCCGGACCCGTACGCTGGAAGAAGTGGGCAAGGAATTCAACATCACGCGCGAGCGCATCCGTCAGATCGAGGCAAAGGCGCTGCGCAAACTCCGCCATCCCAGCCGCTCGAAACGGCTCAAGGATTATCTGGACTGAGTTTGTTCACGGAATGTTATCAGTTTTAAGCAAAAACCACCTTGACATATCCCGTTGCTTGTTTTATAATATACAAAGAGTTTATTTTCGATAAGTCAGCGTAACTGGCTGACCGGAGGAGCTTCGATGAAGAAAAGATTACTGGCACTGATGCTTGCGCTTGTTACGGTCGCGGCGCTCTTTGCGGGATGCGGCAACAGCGGCAAGACCCCGGCGGAGACGGGAGACGAGACCGTCGCCGAGACCGCTACCCGCGCCGCCGTCTCTATCAATATGTGGGTCGTCACGGACGAAAAGACGACCGACGAAGCCAAAGAGCAGGTCGAAAAAGCGCTGAACGAGATCACGAAAAAGCGTTTTACCACTTACGTCGACCTGATGTTTTTCACCAAAGACGAATACGCCAAGGCTCTGACCGACCGCTTTGAGGCCATCGAGAACAAGGTCAAGGAAGCGGAAGAGGAAAAGAAGCGTCAGCGCGCGATCGAACAGTCGATGAAAGCGGCCGGTATTACGCTTCCTCCTCAGACGACCGAGCTTGTCGACGAGGAGGCGACCACGCCCGAGCAGACGATCGTCAACGAGTACGGCGTGATCGAGCTCAAGTATCCGGAGATCCCCGAGGATCAGGTCGATATCGTCCTGATCCAGGGCTACAATCAGCTGAACGATCTGGTCAAAGCGGGAAGACTGACGAAACTGGATGAAGAGATCTCCTCCACCGGTTCGTCCAAATCCCTGACCGACTATATCAATTCGCGGTTTTTCGATTACACGAAAATCGATAAAAACGTCTACGCGATCCCGAACAACCACGTGATCGGCGAGTATACTTATCTCCTTCTCAACAAGAAGCTTGCGGACAAGTATTATCTCTATCCGGGCTCCGTTACGAACTTCACGGATTGCGTTTCCTTTGTCGAAGATATCAAGAATAACGAAACGGTCGCTCCCGTCAAGGCTCCTTTTGACGCATTGACGACCTACTTCTGGAACTCCGATCTGAGCGGTCCCGACTTCAGCGTTCTGGCGTCGACCTACACGCTTTCCGCGCAGCAGGAGCCTTCCTCCAACCCCCGGTTCTCTCTCCTCACCCCCTTCCAGCTTGCCCAGTACAAGGATCACATCATGCTGATGCGCAAGTATGAAAACGAGGGCTATTTCGCCAAAAACGACACCGATCCTTTCGGCGTCGGCGTGGTCAAGGGCGACTACGCGCTGCGTCATCAGTACGAAGACGATTATTACGTCAACGTGATCCGCAAGCCGGTCGCGGACGACAACGAGCTTTACGCCTCCTTCTTCGGCGTCAGCGCCTATACCGGCAACCTCAAGCGTTCGATGGAGATCATCACCCTCCTCAACACCACCTCCGAGATCCGCAACATTCTCCAGTACGGCGTTCCGGACGTGCATTACACGCTCAACGAGGACGGCACCGTCAGACGCCTGAACAACGATTATCTGATGAACCTCACCGACACCGGCAACGTCTTTATGGCGTACCCCGAGGAGTCGATGGGTCCCGACGCCTGGAAGAACGGCAAGATCCAGAATTCCGAGGCTGTTATTTTCCCGCTTGCCGGACTTTGCACCGTCTGGGCCGACGCGGATCCCGAGCTTCTCAAGAAGATCGACGATCTCAGCGCCGAATACAGAGAGAAACTGCTTGCCTGCAAGACCGAGGCGGAGGTGGACGAGTTCTTCTCGACCGCGAGGAGCGAGGTCCTTACCAACGAGGCTGTCCGGACTGCTACCGATCAGTCCGAGGACGCCAAGTCTATCGCGGCGCTCTACCGGTCCTGGTACACCAATTCCGACCACGCCGCATGGAACGCGGACGCTTGATCACAGTAAAAAGGCACGGATCACTCCGTGCCTTTTTTTCTGTTCAATACAGCCTTCAGACAATGATAGAAGCGATTGAGATCGGTTTCGGTATTGAGGAGCCCCGCGCTCACACGCAGCGTCCCCCCTGCCTCCAGGGTGCCGAGCGCCTGATGGGCGAGCGGCGCGCAGTGCAGACCCGCCCGTGTACAGGCTCCGAGATCGGCGAGCTCCTGCGCGAGCTCGCCGGGGGAGAGAACGCTGTCGCGGATCGAGACGACGGGGATCGGACCGGCTGACGCAAAGACGCCGAGAGAGGGGAAGGAGGCGAGGATATCGAGGAGGCGCCCTTTCAGCCGCTCCTCGGTCGCCCGTACCGCTTCCTCTCCCGTGTGCAGGAGATAGTCCGCGCCGGCGGCGAGCCCTGCGATCGCCGGGACAGCGACCGTTCCCGCTTCATAACGTTCGGGGAGGAGATCCCCCATCCCGCGTTCGCGGGAGTGGTAGCCGTTCCCGCCTTCAAGCAGCGTCTCAAACCGCGGGCAGTCTTTTCCGAGAATCAGGACTCCGCTCCCCATGGGACCGAGCAGACCTTTGTGCCCCGGAGCGCAGAGCGCTGTGATACCGAGGCGGTCGACCGCGATCCGCTCGTGCCCGGCGAGCTGGGAGGCGTCGAGGATAAAGGGGATCTTCCGTTCCCGGCATTTTTCCGCCGACTCGCGATAAGGGAGGAGACGGCCGTCGACGTTGGAGGCGCCGGTCATCACGACGCAGTTTACCTCGGGGACGAGCGCCTCGCAAAAGGATTTCAGGCTTTGCGACGGATCTGCGGACGAGGTACGAAAGACGCGCAGCCGGACCTTCCCCTCGCTTTCCAGCTTTGCGAGAGGACGGAAGACGGCGTTGTGCTCCATATCGGAGATCAGGACGCAGCCGCCCGGCCGGACGAGCCCTTTGATCGCGGTGTTGAGAGCGTGGGTGGCGTTGAGCGTGAAGACGATCTGCTCCGGCGTCTCGGCGCCGAAGTATTCCGCCAGCGTTTCCCTCGCCCGGTATACCGCGCTCGCGGAGGCGACTGCGGCCCGGTGAGCGCTCCGGCCCGGATTGCCCGCGCAGAGCCTGAGAGAGGCGTTTACGGCGGCGCAGACCGATTCGGGCTTCGGGTAGGAGGTCGCGGCGTTATCCAGATAGATCAGGGGTTTCAAAAGCGGACCCCCGATCCGGTTTCATACGGAACGTTGTGTTCATCAAGCAAAAGGACGGCGGCGGGGAGATCCCGCGCAAAGACACGGAGTGAATAAACGCATCCGCGCCCCGTGCGGGACGAGTCGCTTTTGATCAGCTCGCTTCGGATCCGATGTTCGCGCAGCAGTCTCTGCGCTTTGATCGCATTTGTCTGTGACCCCAATGTGATAATCGAAAGTTGCATCTTTTCCTCCGCGGCAAAGACCTTGCCGCACTAACAGATTATGCAGGCGGCCGGGGTTGCGGAACACCGGCCCCGGGTTTCCCCGCTCCAAAAAGAAAAACGGGGGAGAAGCGGATTTTCCTCGCTATATTTCCCCTTGCGGCGTTGACTTTTTTTAAGTTTGTATGTATAATTATTTAAAAAGAAAATATAAACAAATAGGGACATGATATGAGAAGCAGAAGATCCGCAAGGGAAGCGATCATCGGGTTGGTATACGAACGGGGATTCCACGACCCCGCCGAGACGCCGGAGGAGATCCTGGCGCTCGCCGCAGAGCAGCGGGAGATCGGAGACGATCCCTATATTTCCGCCTGCTTTTTCGGGATCTGCGCCCATCTGGACGAGATCGACAAAAAAATAAACGAATACGCCGAGGGATGGAGCACGGAGCGGATCTCGGGCGTCACTCTCTCGATCCTCCGCCTCGCGGTCTACGAGCTGCTCTACGCCGAGGAAAAGCTGCCGTACAGCATCGCGATCAACGAGGCTGTCGAGCTGGCGAAAAGCTATGCCGAGGACGGAGCCGCGTCCTTCCTCAACGGGATCCTCAACGCTCTCGCCAAGGCAAACGGATGCGAGGCGTAAATGGAGACCGCGTTTCTCGGTGTCGACACCAGCAATTATACGACCTCGGTCGCTCTGGTCTCGGAGGATAAAACGATCCTCCTGAACGCGAGGCGCCTGCTCCCCGTGAAAGAGGGAGAGGTCGGTCTGCGCCAGCAGAACGCTCTGTTTGAGCATACCAAAAATCTTCCCGAGCTTTTTGAAGAGAACCGGGAGCTCTTCTCCCGCTTCCGGATAGCCGCGATCGGCGTTTCGGCGCGCCCGCGGGACGTTGAGGGCTCGTATATGCCCTGTTTTCTCGCCGGGGTGTCCGCCGCTTCCGCGTCCGCCGTATCCGCGGGGATCCCTCTCTACCGCTTTTCCCATCAATGCGGCCATATCCGCGCCGCGCTCCACGGAGCCGGCATCGAGCCGGAGGGGCGGTTTACCGCTCTGCACGTTTCCGGCGGGACGACGGAGATGCTGCTCGCGGAGCGGACGGCGGAGGGATTTTCCACCCGGATCACCGGCGGTACGCTCGATCTCTGCGCCGGGCAGGCGATCGACCGGACCGGCGTGATGCTAGGTTTCCCGTTCCCCTGCGGGCGGTATCTGGAGGAGGCGGCGCTGACTTATCAGGGCTCCCTTCCGAGACCGCAGATCTCCGTCCGGGAGCGCACCTTCAACCTGTCCGGTCTGCAGAATCTTGCCGAACGGGATTACGTCCGCCATCGCGACAAGGCGCGTACCTCGCTGTTTGTCCTCGAATTCATCGCCGCCTCGCTGAAATGGATCATCGAAGCGCAGCTTGCCTCTTACGGCAGGATGCCGGTCCTCTGCGCCGGCGGCGTTATGAGCAATTCGATCATCAAAAAACGCCTCTCACGGATCAAGGGCGTGGCGTTCGCTCCGCCCGAGCTTTCCGCTGATAACGCGGTCGGGACCGCTCTGCTCGCGCGGGATCGCTGCCTTACCGGAAACGGAGACGATCATGCAACTTGAATCCGCGCTGACCGTATCACAGGTCAATCAATATCTGAAAGATCTGATGGAGGGGGATCCGGTTCTCTCGTCCGTTGCCGTGGAGGGAGAGATCTCCAATTTCAAGCGGCAGTATCCCTCCGGTCACCTTTACTTCTCCTTGAAGGACGCCGGGGGACAGCTGCGGTGTGTGATGTTCCGTTCCAGCGCCGCTTCGCTGGAGTTTGAGCCGAAGGACGGGGACGCCGTCCGGGCGTACGGGAGGATCACCGTTTACCCGCGCGACGGCTCCTATCAGCTTTACTGCTTCCGTCTCCTTCGCTCCGGCGCGGGAGCGCTCTGGGAGCAGTACGAAAAGCTCAAGAAAAAACTGACGGAGGAAGGGATCCTGGATCCCGCCCGCCACCGTCCTCTCCCCGCGTTCCCGAAGACGGTCGGCGTGATCACCTCACGCACCGGAGCGGCGGTGCGCGATATCTTTTCCGTACTCAAGCGCCGCTTTCCCTCGGTGCAGATCGTCTTTTGCGCCGCTTCGGTCCAGGGGGTGGAAGCGCCCCGCGAGCTGCGCGCCGCGCTCGCCCGGATGCAGGAAGCGGGGAATGCCGACGTGATCCTGATCGGACGCGGAGGAGGCTCGGCGGAGGATCTCTGGGCGTTCAACGACGAGGGACTTTGCCGCGATATCGCCGCCTGCCGGGTCCCCGTGATCAGCTGCGTCGGACATGAAACGGATTTTACTCTGGCGGATTTTGCCGCCGATTGCCGCGCGCCCACGCCGTCCGCCGCGGCGGAACTGGCCGTTCCGGACGCGGAGGAGCTGCTCCGCCGGATCGGAACGGATCATCGCCGTCTTGTCCGCTCGATGGAGGGCAAGCTGGCGGATCGCCGGCAGTGGCTCGATTCCTTGGCCGGTCGCCCGGTCCTCAAAAGTCCGACCGCCTCGCTTGAGGCGAGGAGAAAAGACCTTGTTCTGCGCGGGCAGGCGCTCCGGGACGCGATCCGCCGGATCCAAAACGGAAAGGAGACGCGGTTTTCCGAGCTTTCCGCCGCGCTCTCGGCGCTCGATCCGCTCGCCGTTCTCGCCCGGGGCTATTCCTTTGCCGCCGATGAAGACGGCGCCACGGTGATGAAGGCCGGGGACGTCGTCCCGGGAGAAAAACTTGTCCTGCGCTTCGTCGACGGCTCCGTCAAAGCGACCGCGGACGAGATCAGAATATTTGAGGAGAAAGAAAATGCCGGAAAAGAAACTGTCGTTTGAAGAAGCGATGAAACGGCTCGACGAGGTCGTCAAGCAGCTGGAGACCGGGAACGCGCCGCTCTCCGAATCGCTTGCGCTGTTTGAGGAAGGCGTCGCGCTCGTCCGCCGCTGCAACGATGAATTGAACGCCGCCGAAAAAAAGATCAAGGACCTCTCCGTCGATGAAAACGCTTGAAGAACAGGAACTGACGGGGAGGATCGAGGAAGACGCCGGTCTGGTGGAAAAAGCGCTCGCGGAGCGTTGGCTTTCCGACGTCGGGACGCACGCCCCGCTGCTTGGCGAGGCGATGCGCTGGGCCGTCCTCGGCGGCGGAAAGAGGGTGCGCGCCTTTCTCTGCCTCGAGACGGCGAGGGCGCTCGCGCCGGAGGCGGACGCGCTCGATTACGCCTGTGCGCTGGAGCTGCTTCACGCTTCCTCTCTCGTCCACGACGATATGCCGGAGATGGACAACGACGAGATGCGCCGGGGAAAACCCTCCTGTCACAAAAAATTCGGTCCCGCGATCGCTTTGATGGCGGGGGACGCTCTGATCGCTCTGGCTTTTGAGGCAGCGAGCAAGGGACCGTACGCCGCGCGCGCCGTATCCCTCCTCGCCGAGGCGGGCGGCTGGCAGGGGATCGCCTCCGGACAGACGCTCGACCTCCTCTCCGAAGGGAAGCGCATCACTCTTGCGCAGCTCAAAGAACTGCAGAGGCTGAAGACGGGACGGCTGATCCGCGCCTCCGCCGAGCTCGGCGCGCTCGCCGCAAGCGCTTCCGCGGATGAGACACGGGATTTTGCCGCTTATGCGGAGGCGATCGGACTCGCTTTCCAGGTCACGGACGATCTTTTGGACGCCGGCGAGGAGGGGAGCGACCATGCGCGGGATCTCGCGACTTTCCTTTGCTTTATGACGCCGGAGGAGGCGCGGGCTTACGCGTCGGAGCTCACGGAAACGGGGAAAGACGCGATCCGGAAGTATCCCGGCGCCGGGCTTCTTCTTTCCTTTGCGGACCGCCTCCTTGCGAGGACATACTGAGATGCGGGCCGATGCGCTCCTCTTTGCCTCCGGTCTGGCGGAAAGCCGCAGCAAGGCGCAGCAGATGATCCGGGAGGGGTGTGTTTACGCCGGAGGGAAGCAGATCAAAAAACCGGCGGTCGAACTCCCCGAAGATACCCTCCTTTCCGTCGTCCGGATGACCGAGCATTTTGTCGGGCGCGGCGGTCTGAAACTGCTTGCCGCGCTTTCCGACTTCGGCGTCGATCCCGCGGGGATGCGCTGTCTCGACGTCGGCGCCTCGACCGGCGGCTTCACCGATTGTCTCCTCAAGCGCGGCGCGGCCGCCGTCACCGCCGTGGATTGCGGGCGCGATCAGCTCGCCTCCTCTTTGCGGGCGGACGGTCGGGTCCGCTCGATCGAAGGTCTCAACGCCCGCTATATGACACGGGAGGACGTGGGGGACGGATACGATCTTGCCGTTATGGATCTTTCTTTTATCTCCCTGACCTACGTATTGCCGGCGGTCCCGCCGCTGCTCGCGGAGGACGGCAGGATCATCGCGCTGATCAAGCCTCAGTTTGAACTGGACGCGAAGTCCGTTTCAAAGGGAGTGATCCGGGGAAGCGAAAAACGCCTGAGAGCGTTGGAGCGGGTCTACGATTTCCTTCCCGGGATCGGGTTGACTCCGCTTGCGTTTTCCGTTTCCCCGATCAAAGGGGGTGACGGAAATACCGAATCTCTTTGCTGCCTTAAAAACACACGGGAGGGCGGAGAGCCCGCCTTCCGGCGCGAGGCGCTGCGAGAGCTTGCCCGCGCCTGACGAAA